>Ga0194048_10000742_pt1 | contig 15949 bp, 14 predicted proteins | sample JunL225m_MetaG_FD_161685 | JGI IMG/M metagenome (GOLD analysis project Ga0194048, IMG submission 161685) | Anoxic zone freshwater microbial communities from boreal shield lake in IISD Experimental Lakes Area, Ontario, Canada - Jun2016-L222-5m | ecosystem: Environmental > Aquatic > Freshwater >...
CGTAGATCGCGAGCGATGGTGCTGGGCGCTCGGAGGATTCGGCCAGCACTTCGGGGCGATGGCCGGTGACGCGCTCGCACCAATCCGCCAGCGTCTGCGCCCCATACCATTCATCTGGTTCGGGATTCGCTGGGAGGACGATGGGGGCATTCCAGCGGCCGGCATCGAATAATAGCTCGCCCGCCGGCAGCGCGGCGGCCAAAGCGGCTATCCATAAAATCAGCGCCCGGGGCATGGCGGGAGTTAGGGGGTAAGCGGGCAAGGGGGCAATGTTAGTTGACCCGTTGACCGGTTGGCCAGCTGGCAAGGGATGCAGCGAGGCTAGGTCGGTACTGCGTGCCGACCTAGCTGTCTCGGGGTAGGGGCGCGACTGCGTCGCGCCCCTACCCCAGGAAAATACATCCTAGGCCGAACTAGCATGTAATCCTCACTGGAAGGCCTTTGCCCAGAATCTGCACATCGATACTTAAGTCCGGTGGCCCACCGTGTAATCATAAAGCACTTGCCGACTAAGGCGACTTGGCCTTACTTTATTTTCTCATCCCTGCGGGTATGCTGGACTCAGAGCCACGCCCCCGCAGAGCCCCGCGGGTTACGGCCCGCGGGGTTTTTATTTTGGGGAATCAAATGAACATGCCACCCCGAGTGGCCGTCTTGATAGATGGATTTAATCTCTATCACAGCCTGCAGGGTGATACGTCGAGTAAATGGCTGGATCCATGTAAGTTGATCAACGGTGCCATAGCTCAGCAGGCGGAGACGGCGGAAATCCTCTCGATTCATTACTTCACCGCCCTTCCCGTCCACTTAAGTCTGATTGATCCAGCGCGCTTAGCTCGGCATCGAATTTATCTCCGGGCCTTAAGTGCGCGGCGTAATCCTCGCATAGAGATTCATCTCGGGCGGATTAGGTCTCAATCAATCGAAATTTCGCAGGGCAGATCAAAGACGAGGGGCCGGATCTGGAAGGAAAAAGGTACCGACATCGCCCTGGCTGTGAAACTATTTGAGTTAGCCATGACAGACGTGTTTGATAAATTTATCATCGTCTCGGGCGATGCCGATTATGGACCGTTGGCAAAAGGCTTCGCCCGAATGTATCCCGACAGGAGGCTCATCTTCGCCTTTCCTTCGAGTCAGTAACGAGCTACTAAACTTGGCTCCTGGCTCTCTCATTCTCACTCCGGCTAATTATCGGGCGAGTCGTCTACCTGACGAAATCAGCCTGCCGAGCGGCAAGCGCTTGCACTGCCCGGCCGAATGGAAGGCGCCCTAGCGCGCATGCTCGCCACGGGGCGGCGGCTGAAAGAGGCTCCTTCCCGGTGATAAACGCTCTGGGAGAACTTCCGAAAGGATAGCCGGGGGTCGGAGAGATAAGGCGTTGGTTGATCCGTTGACCCGGGGGCCGGTTGACAAGAGATGCAGCGAGGTTGGGTCGGTACTGCGTGCCGACCTAGCTATCTCGGGGCAGGGACGCCACTGCGTGGCGTCCGTTTAAAGCCGTGGCCGTGGAGTCATCGGGTCTTAGCTAAAAGCAAGTCCACCCTGCCCTATCCGGCGAACGGACGCGACGCAGTCGCGCCCCTACCTCTCATTTTCCCGTTAGGGCTTCGAGCATATCCTTGCGCCATTCCTTAGCTTGGGGATTCCAGACGCCGAAGTTCGCCTGATATTCCCAATAGGTCCAGGTGAAGCCGTGGGCCTCGGCCGAATCGCGGATGAACCGAGTCCAGCGAAGGCGCGAGGCGGCGTCGGGATGGCTGAGCGCGCTACCGAATTCACCGAGGAAAACGGGGCGGCCGGCCTGCTTAGCCCAGTCGCGAGCGATGGCAAAATCCTTGAGAACAGCAGCTTTCTCGGCCTCGGTGCCAGTCCAAGTGTCGCCATCCTTCCACTCCTTGGAGCCCTTGACCCAGGAGGCATTCTTATGCGTGAAGTGGAAGGGCGAGTAATAATGGATATGGACGATGATATTCCGGTCCTCCGGCGGCAGCTTAAGGTCCTTGAGTGTGTGGACCTGATTCCATTTCACGCCGCCGATATGCACGGCGCGCGTCGGATTGGTCGCGCGGACTTCCTTGAGGGCCGCGGCGAGGTTCAGATTCCACTCCTCGGCGGAGTGGTTCGTATTCGGCTCGTTATAAAGTTCGAACTGTAAGTTATCCGGGAGTGTGGCGAAGCGCGCGGAGATCTGATGCCAGAGGGCGGTGAAGCGTTCGCGATGCTTCGCAGGCTCTTGGTCGATCTCGTCGTAATGATGCACGTTGAGGATGACCTGCAGGCCCGCGGCGAGAGCCGTCTTCACCACGTGTTCGACGCGGGCCATGAAGACCGGGTCAATCGCGTAGGGGGCTTCCTTAGCCGCATGGGCGGACCACTTGGTCGGGATGCGCACCGAATTAAACCCCGCGGCTTTGATGCGGGAGAAATCCTCGTCTTGGATCACATGGCCCCACGCGGCTTCGGTCGGAGCCTCGAATGAGTTGCCCATGTTGACGCCGCGACCCAGGCGGCGCTGTTGCTCAAAAATATCGGCGGCCGGCAATGCGAGCACGACAAGGAAAAGACTGAGGATAGCGCGGGGCATGGCGGGAGTTAGGGGGTAAGCGGGCACGGGGGCAAGATGAGTTGACCAGTGGGCCAGTGGGCAAGGGATGCAGCGAGGTAGGGTCGGTACTGCGTGCCGACCTAGCTGCCTTGGGTAGGGGCGCGACTGCGTGGCGTCCGTTTAAAGCCGTGGCCGTGGAGTCATCGGGTCTTAGCTAAAAGCAAGTCCACCCTGCCCTATCCGGCGAACGGACGCGACCCAGTCGCGCCCCTACCTTCGATACAGCGTTACGGTATTATCGTAACACGGGATGGCTGCCTGTCTCGACCCATCCGGGCACAAAAAAGCCGCACAAAAGTGCGGCTGGGTTGTATCGAATGGCACGGTAATTAATCACTGTCGCGACCGCCAATCGAATGAAGCAACAAATTGGCCCGCCGAATCATCTCCGGATCCAGAATATTACGGCCATCATAGATGACGGCATTTGGCACAAGCGACATGGACGCCCAGTCGATGGAACGAAACTCCTCCCACTCCGTCAGCACAGCCACCGCCGAGGCCCCGGACAGCGCCTCCCGGACGGTGTGCGCTGGTTGCATCCCACGGGCGATGCCCGCCGACTGACAGAATTCCGCGAAGTCCACCCGTGGATCATAGCTTACCACTTCAAGGCCGGCGGCCATGAGCTGGCGACAGATATCCAACGCCGCCGACTCACGGAAATCATTGGTGTCCTTTTTGAACGCCAACCCCAATACGGCGACCTTGCCTTTCGCAGCTCCCAGCTGCCGGATGATCTGGTCGGCAAATCGACGTTTCTGCCATTCGTTCAGATCGACGACCTGCTGCCAATAGGCGGCGGCTTCCGGTACGCCGTGGAACTCACAGAGGTAGACGAGCGACAGGATATCCTTCTTGAAACACGACCCCCCGAAGCCGACCGAAGCTTTCAAGAACTTCGGGCCGATACGGGAATCGCTGCCCACCACGCGGGCGACCTCATCGACGTGCGCGCCGGTGACTTCGCAGAGCGCGGAAAGCGCATTAATGGAAGAGACCCGCTGGGCCAAAAAGGCGTTCGCAGCGAGCTTAGCGAGTTCGGCCGACCACAAGCCCGTGGTAATGATGCGCTCCGCGGGCACCCAGCGACGGTAGACTGAGGCCAAAGCTTCGATGGGTTCGGGACGTTCGCCCCCGATGAGCACGCGATCTGGAGCCTCGAGATCCCGGATGGCGGTACCCTCCGCTAGGAACTCCGGGTTAGATAATACTTCAAAAGAGCCGCCGTGGGAATTTTTGGCCAAGATCCGCTTGATTGTGTCGGCGGCACGCACGGGCATCGTAGATTTTTCGACTACGATGGTGTGTCCGCGGGCGTGCTCGGAAATGAACTGCGCGCAGGATTCGACGTAACGCAGGTCCGAGGCTTTACCGGCGCCCTCGCCTTCCGTCTTCGTCGGTGTGTTGACGGAGATAAACACTAGGTCGGCTTCGGCCATTTTTTTTGCTCCATCGCCTTGGCCGATGAAGAAAAGGTTCCGACCGCGGGCGCGGCCAACGACGGCGGCCAGTCCCGGCTCATAAACCGGGAGCTGCGCAGAATTCCAGGCAGCGATGCGGTCCGCGTTCAGGTCGACCACCGTGACTTCAATCTCGGGGCAGCGATCAGCGATCACAGCCATGGTCGGGCCGCCGACATAGCCAGCCCCAATGCAGACAATTTTCTTCGGAAAGGGCTTCATTAAGTACGGGGAATAGAGCGGAAGTATTCAACGGTCTTCGCAAGCCCATCGGCGAGCTTCACCTTGGGCTCCCAATCTAGCAGACGGCGAGCCTTTGTGATATCTGGCTGACGCTGGCGCGGGTCGTCCAAGGGCAGCGATTCGAACTTAAGCGGCAGGTGCGTACCGACGAGGCGCTGCACTTCTTCGGCGAGTTGCAACATGGTGAACTCGACAGGGTTACCTAAATTAATCGGGCCGTGGTTATCGGGATGCGCGAGTACGCGCATGAATCCCTCGATCAGATCATCCACATAACAAAACGAGCGGGTCTGTTTGCCGGCGCCGTAGAGGGTCAACGCCTGGCCGCGCAGGGCTTGGTCGATGAAATTCGTGACCACCCGGCCGTCGTCAGCCCGCATGAACGGACCATAAGTATTGAAAATTCGTACCAAGCGGGCGTCGACGCGCCCCAACCGAGTGAAGTCGGCGCACAGCGTCTCGCCGATACGCTTGCCTTCATCATAACAAGACCGGACCCCGATTGTATTGACGTTGCCCAGGTAATCCTCGGGCTGCGGATGTACGCGCGGGTCGCCGTAGATTTCGGAAGTGGAAGCCTGCAGGACTTTGGCCCGATGCCGCTCGGCATTCTCTAAGGCGAATAACACGCCCAGAAAGGCAATCTTAGCCGTATAGATTGGGTCGCGCTGATAATGCGGCGGCGAGGCTGGGCACGCTAAATTGCAGACCCAGTCGCACGGAATATCATACCGCTCCGTGACGTCATGGCGGATAAAGCTGAATTTCGAATGCCGCTGCAGACGCGCGACGTTCGCCTCCGAGCCCGAGTGGAAATTATCCAAGCCGACAACCTCATGCCCCTCCGCGAGCAGGCGACTGGCCAGATGGGTCCCGAGGAAACCGGCGGCTCCGGTGATAAGATAACGCATGAAAGTTACGAAAGTTGGCGGATTAGGGTGCTGATCCGAGCGGCGAACACCGATGGCCCATGACTGGTAGCGGCGGACACCGAGGCCGCCTGCGCCTCGACGAGATTGTCGGACCGAGCGAGCCCGACCAATGCCGAAGCCATCCCGGCTTCATCGTCGGGCCGGAAGGTCCGGGAATTCGGCGCCGAGGCGAAATCTGGGGCCGCACCGATCGCATCCGAGAGCAGTAGCTGGCAACCGGAAAGGGCGGCTTCGTGCACGACCAGGCCCCACGCCTCGGAGCGGCTAGGCAAGGCGAAGATCCGAGCTGCTCGGTAGAGCGCCCCCAGTTGCTCTGGCTGCACGAAACCATGCACCTTGATTTGCGAGTGCGACGGGATCGCCGACTGTAAAGGCCCGCTACCATACATGATGAGTTCCCAATCCGGGAGCAGGTGAGCGACGGAGGCGAAGGCCCGGGCGAGCGGCACACACCCTTTGCGCTCGATGTATTGCCCCACGAAGATGATGCGCTTCGGGCGCTCAGTAAGCGGAGGCCCGTTGAAGAATAGTCGCGGATCGGCGCCATACATCCCTTCAAAGATTCTTTCGTCTGGCATGCCATACCAGCGCGCCAGACGTCGTCCGGACTTACCGGGCACCAGCACCGCATCGAACTTCGGGCGTTGAAAAATCCGGAACCACGGTGCCCCGAGCCATTGGCGGAAATCGCCTCGCCAATTGTTATCCATTAGTAGGCAGACCTTGCCGCCGGCGGCGCGCACCTCATCGCCGAGGGAGTTGAAGGCCGGATAAGCCCAGCCAGATTGGAAAAAAATCTTTGGTACCGGCAGGCCGAGCGCGGCCCAGTTCGTCCGATGCGAGGCCTCCACCCAATTTACGGGTTGGCCTAGCGCCGCCTCGACTCCTTGGATGGGTACCTCGGCACGTGATCCGACGACTGGGCAAGCCTGACCGATTTCCGCAATCGCGGCGGCAAGCTGGCGCGCCGCATATTGCGGTAGTCCGTGCCAGGAAAATGCAGCGGGAGGATTCATGACGGAACAATGAGGTCGCGGGGGCGTGAAACTGGTGACTGTAGGTGGCCTTAATTTAACTAACTACTTCCCCGCAAACTGCCGGATCCAGGATTCTAGACAAAGGATGCCAAGCAAAGGATAAGCGGCGTCGACCTCGCCGCGGCGATCCGCCTCGAGTAATTGTAAGACTCCTTGGCCATCGAAGACGCCGGTGGCGTCTAATCGTCCGCTTCGCGCGAGCTCGGTTAGCTTTCGTCCGTAGGCGCCGTGAATCAGCGAACGAAGAGGGAGGCCGAAGCCCGTCTTAGGCCGGTCCAGGACGCGATCTGGCAAGACACCTCGCATCGCTTGGCGGAGGATATATTTACCTTCGCTGCCGTGCTGTTTGAGAGCGTCGGGCAGCCGCTCCGAGAAGGCCACGAGATCGGGATCAAGAAAAGGCAGGCGGACTTCGACCCCGTGCGCCATGGCCATCTTATCGGTGTAATTCAGATTATGGTCGGCGAGGAAGTAGGACCGGTCGAGATGCAGCATCTGGTTAAGACGACTGACGCCTTCGGGTAGGCCGTCCAAGGACCGCAGTAAGACGTCGACCGGGCGGTGAGCCGACTGGCTCGCGCGGAAGGCGGGACTGAGCGCGGGGCTCAAAGCTTCCTGGCTGATCCAAAGAAAGTAACTGGCGAGTCGCTCCGGCGCGGGTGCGTCAGCGTAGCGGAAAAGTTTGGAGAGGCGGCGAGCGAAAGGTCCGGCGATATGGGCTTTTCCGGCCGAGCGACGAAACAGGCCGCGCAAAGAACGAGGGGCCCAAGTCCAATATTTCTCCGCGCCCAAGGCAACATGTCGACGGTACCCCGAAAAGATGTCATCGCCGCCAGCACCAGAGAGCAGGACCTTAACGCCCTGGGCCCGCGCTTCACGGCAAATGGCACGAGCGGCAAGAGCGGCCATATCCGGCGTCGGCTCATCGAGCTGCCAGACCATCAGATCAAGGTCTGCGAGCTCTGCCTGATCCATCGAGCTGACGTGCAGCGGCGTGCGCATCTGTTCGCTAACATATTGAGCATAGGGAAAATCTTCCGAGAAGCCTTCATTATCGTACCCATCCATGGCGGATGGCCCGATGGTGAAACAAGGATAGCGCCCAGGGTCGCCGAGGCTCTTGACGGCGTAATGCGCGACCGTCGAAGAATCCACCCCGCCCGAAAGGAATCCGCCAACGGTGACATCGGACACCAACTGACGCTGCACCGCCTGGCCAAGGTAATGGCGACAGGCTTCAATGGCGTCGGCCTGTTTAAATGGCTGCACTTCTTCGGTGTAATGCACCGGGGCGAATGAGCCATTGACCGGCTCCTCGCCTTCGCGCCATTCGACCCAGGTTCCCGGTAAGATTTTGCGGATACCCTTTGCCGGGGTCAGCTCGCCCGGCGCGTAGAGCAGGGTGAGATAAGAAGCTACCGCCAGTGAATCAAGCGACAGGTCCACGCCCGGCAATCGGCACAAGGCTTTGATCTCGGAAGCGAAGCCGTAGCCGTCGGCGGTCTTTGCCCAGTAGAGCGGCTTAACGCCCGCGGCGTCGCGGGCGACCAGCATCCGGCGCTCCGCGGGATACCAGGCCGCGAAGGCGAAAATCCCGTTCAACCACGGCAGGCAATCCTTGCCGAAGTGCGACAGCAGATTGGCCAACACCTCGGTGTCGCTGTGTCCCCGGAAGACTACCCCCCGACGCTCCAACTTAGCGCGCAACGCACGGTAATTATAAATCTCCCCGTTAAAAGTCAGCACCAGTTTACCCGCAGCATCCGCCATCGGCTGCGCGCCGGCGGACGTGAGATCCAAAATCGCCAGACGTACATGCGATAGGCCAGCGCCGTCATCATGCCACTCACCCGAGCCATCCGGCCCTCGATGCCCCTGGGCACGGCTCATCTGCGCGAGTAACGTGGGGTCGAAGCGACCAACATATCCGGCGATACCACACATGACTCAGGAAGCGACGCTCCCCTCGGCGTAAATTTTAAGCGTGGCCGACGCGAGCGTGGCCCAATCGTGGACGCGATGGACGTAGGCCTGGCCTGTCTGGCCCTGGGCACGGGCCGCGGCAGGATTTAACAGCAGGGGTGACAATGCCTTGGCGAGCGCCTCCGGTCCCTGCTCACATTGGACGAGTGCCTGCGCCGTCGCCGCATTCGACATGTAACAACCGCGGGTGGCGACCACCGGCAAGCCGGCGGACATCGCTTCGAGAATTGCCAAGGCCATACCTTCGGATTCGGAGGCGTGCACGAACACATTCGCCGCGGCATAAGCGGCGGCTTTCGCGTCTTCATTCATGAAACCGAGCCAATGTACGCGCGAGGCGCATCCACAGCTACGCACTAGCTGGAAAAGCTTAGCCCCATATTCGGCGTCATAATCTGGACTGCCAGCGATCAACAAATGCGGTGCGGAAGTGCCTAGTAGGCTCAGCGCGAGGATGATGTCTTCGAGCCGCTTCTTGGCGGTAATCCGCCCGACAAACAGAATCACCCGATCGGAGGCAACGAGGCCATGCTGTCGGCGGAGTGCTTCGCCGACGTCCGCGGCGGCAACCGACACGGGCCGGATACCGTTCGGCACGACGTGGATCGGGGCGGTAATTCCGAGGGACAGGAGCTGGTTGCGCTCCAGGGGCGTGAGCGCAAACACCCCCGTGGAACGGTTGAGGTTGGGGCCAGAGAAGGCGCGGATGTAGAGACGTTTTTTAAGCGATTTAAAACTCCAGTCGGCGAATAAAAGCGGGTCGAGCGCTCCATGCGGGTGATAGAAGACCTGGAGGTGAAACTGCTTGGCCGCGTTGCCGACCTGTAAATTCAAAGGATTAAACGTGCTATGTGCGTGCAACACAGTGCCCGCGGGGAGCGTCGCGAATTCCCGGGCCATCCGATGAGATCGAGCCAAGCCGAACAGCGGGTCAGGCATGAAATAGCGGATCGGCAAGCCATCGAAATATTCCGTCGCACCCGCGCGAATGGCGTCAGGCGTCCAGATCTGCACGTCTGCTCCCGCCCGTTGCTGCGCGGAGGCGAGTTCGAAGACCATCTTCTGCACACCTCCGGCATAAGCGCCGGGGAGGCATTCGTAGACGATGTGACGGATCATTATTTAGGACTTAATACTTAACTGCAGGGCAGGCTGGTAGCGAAGAATTTCGGGAAGTGAAGGTTCGCCTGATTTCATCGAGACGTTGAGGAATATGCGCGGTCGCGCTGGCATCTTATATGTGAACTTCCGATAAAAACGCCGGGGTCAGGATACGTGGGCGGGAAAGAGCCGCTCTTCGATGTCGAGTAGGGCTTGGCCGAAGGACGCCATCGAACAATCCTCAGGAACCTGACAGCCGGCGGACCAGCGGGACAACTCGCCTGAGTGATGGAGACAGAATTTTACGGCTTCGGTGATTGAAGCCGCCGAGACCTCGGCGAGGCGAAGTCCATTGACTCCAGGCCTCACCACGTCGCCGCAATGGCGGGAAGCAATGAGTGGTAGGCGCCAAGCCATGCATTCCAACTGCGTGAGGCCGAATGCATCGGATAAGGTAGGGAAAAGGAAGACGTCGGCTTCGCGGTAAAGCGCCTCCACCTGCTCACGTGGGATGACGCCCAGAATCTTGACCCGGGGATTAGCGGCGATTTCCGGAGGAATTGGCACCCCAATTGAGCCAGCGAAAGTAAACTGCACCGGCAGGTCGCGCATGGCATGGATTGCCTCGAAGAAGCGGCCGATTCCCTTGCGCAGGCTCATCTGCCCGATGTGCAACACCCTGAGCGGACGGGCATGATCGAAGGCGGCCGGGTATTGCCGAACGAACCCACGCTCCCCTTCTCCTTCATAAGCAAAGGGAATCATGGAAATCTTCTCGGGGGCTATCCCTTTAGAAACGAGGTATTCGCGACCCCAGACCGAATTAGAGATTACGTGGTCGGTCTCGTGATATTCCTGGAGCGTCTGGGCGTGAAATCCTGCCGGGGCGCGGAAGGATTTTTCTGTCATTGCCGGGTATCGCGCGCACTCACCCGCGATGAGATCTTCCTCCAGTTGCCCGCAGTTGAGTTGCATCGTCACCGTCTTCCAGCCGATGCCGTGGAAGAAGCGGATGGCTTCGAGGGAGATGTCGCTCCAGGAGATGAAGATTCCCGGAGGCCCCGCGCGTAAGGTCGCGAGATCGCGCGATTGTAGAGCGGCCAAGAGCCCGTGCTGGTACGCATCGTTACTCCGGGCGATGAAATCCCACGTCGGCAAGGAACGCCGCTGGCGAAAATGCGCGATCTCAAACCGAAGCTTGGCAGCAAGCATCGTCTGGACGGGAACTTCCGCCAGCTCGGGGTGGAAGAAATTCGGGGCATTCCAGTATAGCCGGCTCAGCAAACGATATGCCCAAGACTCTTCGCGATACCAGAGCGGCACAAACATGGCGGCGAGGCGGCCCTGCCGATGCAGTAGCCGGGGTACGAAAAACTTTCCGTTAATACCCAGCTGCGCTGAGATCCAGGCACGAGACATTGTTCAGCGAAAACGCGGGAGGTTTAAAGCGAATAGCCGGCTTTGACGGCGTCGTCCCGGAACATCATCACGGTATCAAGCGAGACGGACTCCAGCGGACGTCCGCCTAACTTGGCAGCCTTGGCTAGGATGTCATGCGTCACGGTCACGATATGCGTGCCGCACCTTTCGGCCTGATAGATATTGAAGACTTCGCGGACGCTAGCCCAGAGCAGCTCACACCCCGGAAGATGGGCGACTTCCTGCTTGGCGGAGATCATCAATGGCTCGGGGTCGACTCCGGAGTCGGCGGCACGTCCGGCGAAAACCGAGACGACCGAGGGGACATCCTTGGATAATGCGCGGGCCATGATGCGGACTTGGCCGAGGGTCAGCACGGCCGTCACGTTCACTTTTACGCCTGACCGGCTAAGTTCAGTGACTAGTTCGGCGGAAGATTCGCCACGGGTGTTCGTGACCGGGATCTTCACGTAAACATTGGGAGCCCAACTATTAATTTTCAGGGCCTGTCGGCGCATTTCCGGAAAATCATCTGAGAAGACTTCCAGGGAGATAGGCTTGGTGCGGACAATTTCCAAGGCCTGGCGGGAGAACCGCTCGTAATCATCGACGCCCGCTTTGCGCATGAGGGTGGGATTGGTGGTCAGCCCTGCAATGTAGGGCTTTTGATAATATTCGGCGATGCCGGCCAAGTCGGCGCCGTCGGCGAATAGTTTCACGGTGAGCGATGAGAGGGTCATACGGGTGAGTTGAGTGGGGTGGAAAGAATGGCGGCGACGGCCGCAGAGAAATCGGCCACGCGCAGGGTCGGCTGGGCGCGCAGTTGCTCGACGTAGTGAAAATCTATGAAAACCGTGCGCACGGCGGCGTTGACGCCGCAATCGACATCGCGCCAGCGGTCGCCGACCATCCAAGAACGCGCAAGGTCTAGGCCGAGCTCCCGCGCGGCCTTCAGGATCATGCCTGGCCGGGGCTTGCGGAATTCCGAATCCTCGCCGCGCCCGGGGTCGTAGCAGACCTCGATGTGTTCAATCGGCAGCAAGTCCCGCAGACGGCGGTGCATGGCCTCGACATTCGCAACCGTTTGCTCGCCCCGGCCGACATCGGGTTGATTCGTCACGACGACTAAAACATAACCCGCTGCCTGCAGCCGGCGGCACCCTTCCGTGACCCCGGGTAAGAGTGCGAACTCGGCGACCGTCGCCGGCGGATGCGGAAGACCAGCGCGCAGGGTAGCGACATTTAAAGTCCCGTCGCGATCCAGGAAGACGGCCGGGCGGAGATCTGTCATTTAAGAATGGCCAGCATCGCCGTGTGGGAGGCGTGGCGATAGGGGTTCGTTCCCGTGCCCTTGGTGTTGAGGACATACACACACTTGGAGGCCGCGCGTAGCTGCGGATAGTTGAAGTAGGTCGAATAGGAATAGAAAAGGCCGTCGCCTTCGCTGACATAGTAACGTTTGCCACCGCTCTTCAGGTAATCAACTAACGGCCACAGGCCCAAGGCGTGCGCTCCTTGTTTAACCGCGCGGGACACCGGCGAGCCCGTGCCGAAACAATTGGAATCGGAGATGAAGACCGCCTTGCGGGCGACACGGAGCATCTCATCTACGGCCTTCCGATGGTCTTTGACGTGATGCAGGACCGCGAATTCGCAGACGCAGTCGAAAGATTTATCCGGAAAGCCAAGGGCCGTGATATTACCGTCGACCAGTTCATCGCGGGAAAGCCCCCGGGCATGGCCGACCTCTCTCATTTTAGCGACCGGCTCACAGCCGGTAACCTTTAGCCCGGGCTTCGCCGCCTTGAGCTTGAGCAGATCCGTACCGACTCCCGCGCCGGCGTCCAAAACCGAATGGATGTCGTAATAATCGAGTTGGGAAACGAGGTAGTTAAGGGCGATGGCATGTTCGTCGTCCTTGTTCTGTTCGATGTCTTCATACGTGCCGGCCTTGCCGGCAAAATGCCGAGAAATCTCCTCGGCTTCAAAATCGTGCGATGGGTCAGGCATCGGATATGAACTCAGCGCGTGCCCTCCCATTTGGTCGATGCCTGCTTGAGGTCGGGGTGCGACACGAAAAGGTGCCAAACCACGGCCTGAAAGGCCTCGGAGTGCGGCGTGATGTTGTTCGGATTGACGACCGGCACGAGCACGACGGCATCGGCTACTTTCGCAGTGTACCCGCCGTCGCGACCGACCACGCCAACGATTTTAGCGCCCACCTGGCGGGCGTACTCCAAAGCGCGGACAAGGTTGGGCGAGATATTGCGCGCCAAGTCACCGCCACCGACGGAAAAAACTAGGAGACAGTCGGCGGGGCGCAGCCGCGAGCCGCGAAGCCATTCGACAAAGACGGATTCCCACCCTTCATCATTCGTCCGGGCGGTCAGTTCAGAAACGTTATCCGTCGGCGCATAGGCCTCGAACCCGGCAATCTTGCGGAAATCATTGACGGCATGCGACGCATTGGCGGCGCTGCCGCCCACGCCGAGGATGAAAAGGCGGCCGCCGCCCTGCCGTGTGGCAAGCAGGACCCCGACCGCCCGTTCGCAGGCCGTGGCATCCAGACTCCGGGCTATTTCAATGGTTTCCTGAAGGTGGGTAATGGCGTAACTCATGGCGATGAAGGGGTTTGACGAAGGTGGGCGTCAAGTTCGGCTAGGCCGGCCGGCGAACCGATTTCATAAAAGCGCTCTGCCACCTCCTGGCCCTGTAGTTTGCCGCTGGCGACCAAGCGCTCATAGAGCAAAGCGAGGTCGAATCCGCCTGCGGCCGGTGCGTGCGTGAAGGCCTCATGTCGGAGTAACCCGAGCCCGTAATCAATATGACGCATGTGAGGGTCGGGGGTACGCTTATGGTAGAGCCGGATGCACCCTTGGTCGAACCAAACATTACTCGCATCCCACTGGTGCTCGTTACGGAAGACCGTCATACAACCCGCCGCCGAGGCATCTAGAAATCGTTGCGCGACTGCCTTGAAATCAATCGGCAGGTAGGAGTCGCCATAAAGCACGAAAAAAGGATTGCTCAGCAGCGGCAGGGCTTGACGCAGGGCGCCTCCCGTGCCGAGCGGCGCGTCGCCGTCGAAAGAATAGTCCAGCTCAAGCCCGAAACGTTGGCCGTCGCCGGCAAACGCTCGCACCTTCTCGCCCATATGGCCGACGCAGAGCACCACTTTTTTGATTCCGCAACGGCGCAGAAGCGCAAATTGGTGTTCCAGGAAGGGCTGACCCGCGACTTCAACTAGGCACTTCGGGATGGTCTCCGTGATCGGCCTTAAGCGGGTCGCGAGTCCGCCGGCCAGAAGCGCGACGGACATATCCTCGGGGCGGAAGACTTTCATTAGCTGACCAGGACTTTCGTGCCCTCGAAATCGAATTTAAAACGCACCTCTTTGAGGCCTTGGGCGGACATCGCCTGACGTAGCTGATCCTTGTCTTCGGCGTAGAACATCAAAAAGCCGCCGCCGCCGGCGCCGATTAACTTACCGCCGAGGGCGCCACTACGCATCGCCAAGGCATACCATTCGTCGATCCGGTCATTACTCATACCGTCGGAACGGGCACGCTTGCGCTGCCAGTGTACATCCATCAGCCGGGCGAACTCACGGAGATCGCCTTTCTTTAAAGCTTCCAGCGAAAGCATCCCTAGTTGTTTTGTGAAGTGTAGGTTATCGAGCATCGCAGCGTCATCCTGCTTCGACCGGTCGTTCTGGTCCTTGAGGATGGCGGAGGCGGAGCGTGAATAACCCGTGAAAAACAAGAGGAGATTATCTTCAAGTTGATGCAGCGTGGTATCGGCCAGCTTCACTGGGACTGCTTCGACTGAACCATCGCGACGGAAGGTGAAGGCCGTGATGCCCCCGAAGGCGGCGATATATTGGTCCTGCTTACCGATGGGTTCACCCAGGCGGTCGATCTCCAGATGGCAGGCCTGCTCCGCAAGTTCCCGTGGCTGCAGCGGCTGGCGCTGGCCGACATGAAGGGCCTTGAGCAGAGCCGTCGTGAACGACCCCGAGGAGCCTAGGCCTGTTCCCGCGGGGATATCCGCCATCGAACTAATCTCCAGGTTGGGCTGCGTCACTCCGGCCATCTGGATAGCCTCTCGAATGATAGGGTGCTGAATCTCCGCAACACTCGCGACGCGCTCGAGCTTGGAATATTTCAGGATGAAATCATCCGTGAAGTTCCGGTGGACTGTCACGTAGACATATTTATCGATGGCGGCGGCGACCAGGAAGCCTTCAAAGCGCGAAGAATAGGAAGGCAGGTCGGTGCCGCCTCCGCCGAGGGAGATGCGCAAGGGTGAACGAACGATAATCATGGAAGGAATGGTTTAGGCACGGGCGTCGTAGACCCAGCGGTTGGCCTCGAGCCACCGGAGGGTGCGGAGAATACCTTCCGCGATGGTCAATTTCGGCCGCCAGCCGGTGGCTTGGATTTTCGCAGTATCGAGGAAGATGAAGGGGCTGTCGCCGACCCATCCGCGCTCGCCGCCGGTGTATTCCAAGGTGGGCTTCAGACCCAGGGCGCCGCAGATATGGCCGATGCTCGCGTTGACCTCCACGAACTCTGGCGTGCCCAGATTGTAGACCTGGGTGTGGTGGCGGGCCGAGCGCGCCGTGTGAGCGGCGAGCACATGCAACATGGCGTCCACGCAGTCCTGCACGTACAAGTAGCTCTTGCGCTGCCGGCCGTTGCCAAGCACGCGCAACTGTTCAGGATGGTCGATGAGTTGCTTGTAGAAATCGAACACATGGCCGTGCGTATATCGTTCGCCCAAGATTGAGACGAAGCGGAATACGTAGGCTTCATCGAGCTGCCCGCCTTCGGCATAGGCTGAGATAAGCCCTTCGCCGGCGACCTTGGAGGCGGCGTAGAGCGAGGTCTGAATTGGGAAGGCGTCGTTCTCCGGCGTGGGACGGTCGGGCGTCACCAAGGCCTCGCCGTAGGTGGAACCCGTGGACGAAAAGGCGATCCGCCGGATGCCGTTGGCACGCATGGCCTCGAGCACGTTGAACGTCGCGATCGTGTTCTGCTCGAGGTCGCGGCGCGGGTGAGACCAGCCGTCACGGATGTCGGCGTTCGCCGCGAAATGAAAAACCGTATCGCAGCCCGCCATTGCCGCCGACATACCCAGCAGATCAAGAGTATCGCCGCGTAT
>Ga0194048_10000744_pt1 | contig 15942 bp, 13 predicted proteins | sample JunL225m_MetaG_FD_161685 | JGI IMG/M metagenome (GOLD analysis project Ga0194048, IMG submission 161685) | Anoxic zone freshwater microbial communities from boreal shield lake in IISD Experimental Lakes Area, Ontario, Canada - Jun2016-L222-5m | ecosystem: Environmental > Aquatic > Freshwater >...
ATCAAAGGGTCTCGGCCTTGCCGTGGCGCAAACTCTGGCCGCCGAAGGCGCGAAGGTCGCGATCACCTCACGGGATGAAGAGAACATCCAGAAGGCCGCCAAGCAGATCGGCGCGACCGGCTTCGCTCACGACAGCGGCAACCTTGAGGGGATCCCGGTTCTCGTTCACGAGATCGAGCACTTCCTCGGCCCAATCGACATTCTTGTAACTAACACCGGTGGCCCGCCGCTCGACCCGAATGCGCTCGGCTTCAGCGACCAGCAGTGGCACGACGCCTATGAAGACCTGGTCCTCTCACCGCTGAAGTTCATTGAGGCAGTGATGCCAAACATGCGCTCACGCAGCTGGGGGCGGATTGTCAACGTCGGTTCAACGACGATTCGTGAACCGGCAGCCGGCCTGATGCTCAGCAACGCCAACCGATCCGCGACGCTGGCAGCGATGAAGACGATCGCCCACCAGGTTGCCCGTGACGGTGTGACGCTCAACAGCGTGCTGCCGGGCAGAATCGCAACCGACCGCCTTTACGAGCTTTATGGCTCACGACAAGGCGCCGACGAGATGGCACGCGAAGAGATTCCCGCTGGCCGGCTCGGCAGCCCGGAAGAGTTCGCGGCCGCGGTCGCCTTCCTCTGCTCCGCTCCGGCCAGCTACGTCACCGGCGTCGCCTTGGTCGTTGACGGCGGCATGATGCGCTCCGTTTAGCCACGCGCGCCGCGAAAGCAAGTAGGTTTCTTCCACTCAAGCGGATAACCGCTTACGAAAGGAACCAATGACCCGACCTGCTCACCTATTGATCGCACTTCTCTGCGCTTCGTCATTGGCTCTTGGCGTGACCGCTTGCGGCAGCGACTCGACATCTTCGACGACAACCGTCGAAGTGCAGCCGCAGAACGACCAGAACCAGAACCAGGATCAGAACAACAATCAGAACGACAACCAGAACAACGACAACCAAAACAACAACAACCAAAACAACAACCAGACCGACGCACAGCGCTACAAGGAGTGCATCGCGCACACCGAAGCGCAGAACTGCCAGAACATCCCTCACTGATCCGAGGGCGCGCGCCGCGAGCGCGCGATCTAATTAGCCGCCTACGCCGGCAGCGAAAGAATGCTGCCGGCGTCGGGCGCGGCCCGGCCTGTCAGCACATCGAGGTAGGCCTGTTCAACGGCCTCTTGGCCTGAGCTGTACTCGATCACCATCAGGTTGTTCTCGGAGTTGGAAACTAGTTCGATGAAATCGTCGAGCGCTCCAGAGATCCGTTCGATCAGCCCTGCGGTACCCCACTCGTCGGAGCGCTTCTTAGCTTGGGCCGGTGCGAAGAAGAGCACCGGCGCCGGGCCTGGCAGCCCGTCGGCTCCGCCGAGCGCGCCGATGTGCGTGGCGCCGACGGCGGAGTCAAAGACAAGCGAATCGCCAAGATGGTTGTGGATCCCAGCTCGGACCGAGGCGTCACCCGAGAAATCGATGTAGACGATCGGCACGTCAGTATCGAGCTCAGCGATCTCGTCATAGGAGAGGACCTGGTCGTAGAGGCCGAGCCGCTCGACGAACTCTACGTTGCCTGCTGCCGTGAGGCCGATCACCTTCACGCCTTCACGCCTCGCGAGCATGAAGGCGGTGCCGTAAGCGGTCTTGCTTGAAGCGCTTGACATCACAACAGCCTTCGCGCCGAACCAGTCGCTCTCTTCGAAGAAATCATCGATCAGGAAGGACGTTGAGAAGAGGGGCCGCAGCAGCATGATCTCGGCTTCCAGCGCGGCGTCATAGCTCGGGTCGGCTGTGGTCAGCTGGTAGCTGTTGTAGACCGCGTGTAGTTCCTTGCGGTGCTCGGCGACATCAGAGAAGCCTGCCGCTGAGACGTCACCCGGGGTTACGACGAGGTAGCTCGACATCGGCAGGTAGCCGTAGTAGCGCTGCCGAACCTCAACGCCCTCACACTCCGAGGCGACCACGTCGGCGAAGCCCCACACGGGAATCCGGCCCCAGCCGTCCTCGGCCGGGAAGAAGTTCCAATACGACATGAAGTCGCCAAAGGTCGCGTAGCTGATGTTGTTGGCGGTGAAGCTGAACGCGTCAATGCGCAGCAGCGCCTGACCGGGCGCGAGCTGGCTCGCGTCGCCGCTAACTCCATCAGCAAACTCGACGGTCTCGAGGCTGTCGCGGCGAACAAGAAAGTCTGTCATCTGCTGAGTATCCCTAGTCACGCGTGGCAGCGAGCAGCGCCACACCGTTTAGCGCCGCACCGGCCGCCACTGCAGCAGTCAAGACCCGCGCCTGCTGAGGAATCTTCTCCCCGGCAGCCAGCGTTGCGGCGCAGTCAACGACGTCGCAGAGAATCCCCACCGCCAGCAGCGTGCGCAGGTTGCCGCCGCGCGCTGCTGAGATCGTCGCGACGCCGAGCGCCACGTCACGGACGCCGAAGGCACGTGCCATTACGCCGCCATCGGCGCCTGCGGCCCCCTCACCGACCCATCGCGAGCTTGCCTGCTCGGGATTGGCAACAAACGCTGCGCCGATCACGATTCGGCCAGCCTGAAAAAGAACGTTCGGAATGGCGAGCGCCATCGTCAGCCCCCCATCGGGTCGGCCGCGCCGAGCTCGCCCCACTCCGGCGGCTCATAAGCCTTGCCGGGAACGCCGCCGAGAACAAGCATCCGCATACCGTCGGGACCAGCGACGACCTTGCGCTTTGTGCCTGGGCCGACGCGAGCCATTGTCTCGCCGCCCAGCGCAAACTCTTCGCCTTCAATCGTGAGCACACCGCTACCTGCGAGAACGATGTAGACCTCTTCCTGCCCGTCGTGAGTGTGGTCGTGGTCGGGGTAGCGGTCGTAGCCGGCTGGCAGAGTCAGGATGCTCATCCCGACCGACGTTACGCCCAGCTCAGCGCGCGCTTTGCGCAGCCCGCCACCGAAAGTCGTCTCCATCTCATCAATCTTCTTCACGCTGAAATCGGCCATCGTCTCTCCCTATCTCGTTGTCACTAAGCGTCCGCCAAGAAGTTTGACGGAAGTTCGCTCAGTTCATCGCCCGGCCGGTCATCCGCTGACCGAAGAGGATCAGCACTGCGGCCACGAGGCCGGTCAGCGCCATCAGGCCCATCCCCCAGAAGAAGCCAGCGGCGGCGGCCGGAAGAATCACGAGCGGGGCCGCTGCGCCACCGAGGTGTCCAAGTCCATCGCCCATCGCGACACCGCGGGCGCGCAGCTGACCGCTGAACTGCTCGGCCGTATTGACATACATCAGCGGTACGGCGAAGCCGATTGTCGCAGAGACGATGAAGCCGAAGACCATGATCACCGCGGCGACCGGCTCCAGGCCAATCACGATCAGTGCGACAGCGAAGACAACGAGGCTGACCGAGATCGTGAACTTGCGCTCAAATCGTTCGCTGTAGCGGACCGAGCCGAGCGCTCCCACAATCAAGCCGATTCCGGTGACGCAGAGGAAGCTGAGGCTGGACGTGAGCGAGAAGCCCTCGTCGGTCAGCATCGTTGGCGCCAGAGTCAGCCAGCCGTAGTTGCCAATGTAATAGATAAGCCAGAAGGCTAGAAATAGTGCCGCACTGACCCAGAAGCTGCGCAGACTCACCGGCGCTTTCAGCTCCACCACCGGCGGCGGCGGACCTTGCGTGGCGGCAAAGCTCTCGGCTTCTTCAACGAGCGCCAACGCTTCCTCGTCGTCACCCCGCTCGATCAGCCAATGCGGCGATTCCGGCAGCCTCGTTCGCAGCGGAATCATCGCGAGGCCGCCAATCGCGGCGATCACAAACATTGCTCGCCAACCATTGGTGAAATTCGGCACCAAGGCCACTGCGACGAACGGCGTGATCGCGATGCCAACGTAGCCCCAGACGACGGCTTCACAGCCGGCGCGGCCGCGCAGCCGAGTCGGCGAGATGCCATTGAGGTAGGCGGCGGCAGCAGCGATCTCGGCGCCGATCCCCATCCCGGTAATAAAACGGCCGACGAGTAAGACCGTGAACGAGTCGCTGAAAGCGGTGATCAGCGCGCCAAAGGTGAACATCCCAACAGAGACCAGTAGCGCGGGCCGCCGGCCAAGTCGATCGGAGACGACGGCGTCGGAGAGCGAACCGACGACGTAGCCGAGGAGGCCAACTGAGATCGCGTAGGCAGCGGTCTGGGAGCTGATGTCGAACTGCTTCGCGATCACCGGCAGCGCATCGCCGATATTGACGACGTCGTAAAAGGCGAAGAAGTAGGCCGCGCCGAGCGCAATCAAAACGCGCCGCGGGTATGGCCAAACGCCGATCGCGTCGAGCCGCTCGATGATTGCGTTTGACGCCGTGTCGGTCATCGCTCGGTTATACCAGCGCCTATACCCCCAAGCGGAATCGAACCGCTGCTACCAGGATGAAAACCTGGCGTGCTAACCGCTACACCATGGGGGCTAGTGCGAGGGCGAAGTGTAGAGGCGACGGGGTCTTCGGAGTCAGCTGAGGTCGAAGACGCGCTGCGCGTTCGCGCTGAGGAAGAGATCGCGCGTCTCGTCATCGAGCTCCAGCGCGTCCAGTCCAGCGAGCGCGGCCTGCGGCGTGACCATCGGGAAGTTCGATCCAAAGAGCACCTTGTGGCGGCCGCTGCCGGTCTTCATGTAGGCGACTAGCTCCTGTGGCAGGCGCGCGAGCGTCCAGGCCGAGGTGTCGATGTAGACGTTGGCGTGCTTGCGCGCGACGGCGACCATCTCCTCAGTCCACGGGTATCCGGCGTGGCCGCAGACGATCACCAGTTCAGGGAAGTCGATCGCAATCTGATCGATGTAAGGGATCGGCCGACCCGGCTCGCTCGGCATCAGCGGCCCGGCGTGGCCGACCTGCGTGCAGAACGGCACACCTAGCTCAACGCACTCGGCGTAGAGCGGGTAGTAGCGGCGGTCGGTTGGCGCCGCATCCCAAAGCCAGGGCAGCATCCGCAGACCCTTGAAGCCGTCGTCTTTCACGCGGCGGCGCAGCTCACGCACGCTATCCATTGGAGTGTCGAGGTCGGCTGAAGCGAGCCCGACGAAGCGATCGGGGTGCTCGGCTACCCAACCGGCCACTTCGGCGTTGCTAATCATCTCGCCGTAGCGCGGCGAGCTCCAAGCCGAAAGCGTGGCCTTCGAAACGCCAGCCACATCCATCGCGGCGATCGTCAGGTCGATCGGGATCTCTTCAGTCGGCAGCTCCTCGCCAACCCAGCGCCGCAGCGAAGCGAAGATCGGGCTGCCAACCATCCGCAGCGTCGGGTGCTGCATCCAAGCGTCAATAATCACGGACGTGACGCTACTCGTTGCAGCGCGGCGGCGCGAGTGCCAGACTATTTCCCTGATGGCGCTTCTAACTCGTAACTCAGAGCAACCTTCGTCCGCTCAGCTCAGGCACGCGGCGCTTGGCGCGGGCAGCATGGGCGCGCTTGCGATCGGAGCTTTCGCAGTCGGCGCGCTTGCGATCGGCGCGCTCGCGATTGGGCGCCTCTCGGTCGGGCGCGGCCAGATAAAGAAGCTCCGGATCGATGAGCTCGAGGTCGGCAAGCTCCGCGTCGAAGAGCTTGAAGTTGTGAGCAGCAACCCGAAAACGCCCTGAGCGGGCTACAGTTGCCGCGCGCCGCCGTAGCTCAGTCCGGTAGAGCAGCGGGCTTTTAACCCGAAGCGCGCAGGTTCGAATCCTGCCGGCGGCATTTAACTGGTGACCTGCCAGACTTGAGCGATGCGGTACCGGCTCCTTCTGGCAACGTCGGCGCTATGCGTCGGCTTGATTGTGCTCCCATCTGTCGCAGCCGCCGCAACGCACGAACTGACGCTCTCACCCTCAGGCTCGGACTCCGCGAGCGGCAGAAGGAGCGCGCCGCTGCGCACGCTCGGCGCCGCTTGGCGCAAGATTCCACTCGGTAACTCGGGCAGCTGGCTGCTGCGGCTCAAAGCCGGCAGCTACCGCAAAGGCGCGCCGATCTACTGGGAGCGGCGCAACGGGCCAATCACGATTGAGAGCGTTGATGGACGCGACGCCGCTCGCCTCGCAGGAATGAACGTCTACCGCGTCAACGGACTCACGCTGCGCGGCCTGCGACTCGACGACGGTGGCGATGTTTTCCACTGCGAGCTCTGCAAGCGGGTGCAACTTGATCACGTGACGCTGCGCGGCGACGGCGCCCAGGAAACGATCAAGGTCAACCAGTCGAGCGACGTGACTGTCGCCGATTCCGACGTTTCGGGTGCTGGCGACAACAACTTCGATGCGGTCGCTGTTCGGCGAATCAAGCTGCTGCGCAACCACTTCCATGACGCCGTTGACTGGTGCGGCTACGCGAAGGGGGGCTCGACCGAGGTGATCGTACGAGGCAACCTCTTCTCGGAGTGTGGCACCGGAGGCTTCACCGCTGGGCAAGGGACAGGAATGCAGTTCATGGCCTCACCGTTCACTCACTACGAAGCCAGCTCGGTGCTGATCGAGGACAACAGCGTCCGTGATACCGAGGGCGCAGCGTTCGGCGTCAACGGCAGTGCCAACGTGCTGATTCGGCGTAACATTGCGACGCGGATCGGCGCCCGCTCACACGTGCTTGAGGTCGGTTACGGCAGCCGCTCCTGCGACGGGCGACCAGGCGACGCGGGTCGCAGCCGCTGTGCCAGCTACATCGGCGCCGGCGGCTGGGGTACGACGGTCGTTGACAACGGCGACAACTTCATTCGAATTCCCAACAGCAACGTGCTGATCTACGACAACGTGATCGCAAACCCTGTCGACGCTTCCAGCCAATGGCAGGTCTTCTCGGTTGCCGGCGAGAGGCCCGGCGCCAGTGGCGGAGTTCCGAGCGGGCTTCGCGCCGATGACGGACTGCGGATCGTCGGCAACGCGATCTACGACGGCGGCGGCGATCACGAACTCGGCCTTGGCGACGGCGACTGCCGCAGCGGCTCGAGCTGCGCTCCAGCACGCGTGCTCGCCGAAAACGAAATTAACCGGCGTATCCCGACCGTCACGCAGCGCAGCGACGGCTGGCTTGAAGTGAGCGGCTGGGCAGCATCGCTCCCGTCGCACACGCCGCCGGCGCCATCGCTCAGCGGCCGCGTATCGCCCGAGCCGCAGCTCTGGCGCCGCTGGCCATAAGTCGGCTTGACTATGGGCAGCGATAGCGGCGCTTGACCGACCGCTGGTTGTTAGCTACCTTCACCGCGTGCCTAGAGCACAACGAAATCTCGCGGAGCTCTTCTCGCTGCTCGTAGAGCCGACTTTGCCGGTGAACCTGGTCATTTACGACGGCAGCGGTTTTGAGAACGAAGGCGCCGTTGGGACGATCCACATTCGCTCACCGAAGGCGCTGCGCTACATCGCGACGGCGCCGAGCGAACTCGGCTTGGTCCGCGCCTACGTGACCGGTGAGATTGAGATCGAAGGCGACCTTCACGGCACGCTCGTAGCACTGCTCAACAACTTCCGTGGCGAGATCCCATGGGCCGAGCTTGCAGCCTCTGTACGACCGTGGATGCTGCGCAGACCTGAGCTTCCGGCTGAAGAGGGAACGGCGCGCTGGCAGCGCGGGATCAGGAGCCACACACCAGGGCGCGACGCGAAGGCAATCTCGCACCACTACGACGTCTCCAACAGCTTCTACGAGATGTTCCTCGGGCCGTCGATGACCTACTCCTGCGCCGTCTTCACCAGCGACGACGCCAGCCTGGAGCAGGCCCAAGCAGAGAAGATTGACATCATCTGCCGCAAGCTTGGCCTCCAGCAAGGCCAGTCGCTGCTCGACATCGGCGCCGGCTGGGGCGCGCTCGTGCGCCACGCTGCCGCCAACTACGGCGTCCGCGCGACCGGCGTAACGCTCTCGCGCGAGCAGGCCGCATGGGCGCAGGAGCAGATCGCCAACGAAGGCCTCTCCGACCTCGCGGAAGTTCGCTTTCAGGACTACCGCGAAGTCCGGGAGAGCGGCTTCGACGCGATCTCCTCGGTCGGCGCGATGGAGCACATCGGCAGCCGCCAGCTTGGGCATCACTTCCGCTCGATGAGCCGTCTGCTGCGCCCGCAGGGCAGGATGCTCAACCACACGATCACGCGAACCTCGAGCCTGCAGCGCCACCGCGCCGGCCCGTTCATCGACCGCTACATCTTCCCCGACGGCGAACTGCAAAGCCCGGCCAAGGTGGCCTCAGAGATGATCGACGGCGGCTTTGAGCTACGGCACGAAGAGAACCTTCGCGAGCACTACGGAAAGACGCTGGCAGCTTGGGTCGCGAACCTCGAGCGTGGCTGGGACCAAGCGGTGGCCGAGGTGGGCGAGCGACGCGCGCGCGTCTGGCGCCTTTACATGACGATCTCGCAGGTCGGCTTCGAGCGAAACATGATTCAGCTTCATCAGTTCCTCGGCGTCAACACGACCGCCGACGGCCGCGCCGGGATGCCGCTGCGCCCTGACTGGGGCGAGGCGCTGGTGCAGCGCGGGCCTAGTGACGAAAGTGGCGCGCGCCGGTAAAGACCATCGCCGCGCCGTGCTCATTTGCGGCGGCGATCACTTCGTCGTCGCGGATTGAGCCGCCGGGCTGAATCAGCGCTGAGGCACCGCCGTCGAGCGCGCCAACCACGCCATCGGCGAAGGGGAAGAAGGCGTCGGAGGCGAGCACGATGCCGCTGCGGTCGGTGATCCAGTCACGACCGAGGGCGATGTTGACTGAGTCAACGCGACTCATCTGACCGGCGCCGATGCCAAGCGTGGCCTCGTCGCGAGCGGCGACGATCGCGTTTGATTTCACGTGGCGGCAGATCTGCCAAGCGAACAGCAGGTCGCGCCATTCGTCCTCGGTCGGCATCCGGTCGCTTACGACCTCCAGCTTCGAACGGTCGATGCTGACGCTGTCGCGCTCTTGAACGAGAAGGCCGCCGGCGACCGGGCGTAGCTCATGTCCGGCTGGGGCAGCGCCCGCGTCGGGCGAGGAGAGAATCCTCACCTTCTCCTTCGCCGAGAGAATCTCCAGCGCCGCAGGCTCATAGCCGGGCGCGATCAGAACCTCGATGAACTGCTCGCTCAAGGCCGCTGCCGTCTCCTCGTCAACAACACGGTTCAGCGCGATCACGCCGCCGTAAGCACTTACCGGGTCGCCAGCAAAGGCCTTGCGGTAGGCCTCCAGCAGGTCTGCGCCGCGGGCTGCGCCGCATGGGTTGTTGTGCTTGACGATCACGCAGGCCGGTTGATCGGCGCCGAGCTCGGCGAGCGTCGCGCGGGCGCCGTCGAGGTCAAGAATGTTGTTGAACGAGAGCGCTTTGCCGCTGAGCTGCTCGGCCGAACCGAGCACTCCTTCTCCATCTGCGCCCGACTGCCTGTAGTAGGCGGCCTGCTGGTGAGGGTTCTCGCCGTAGGGCAGTTCCAGCTCGCGTTCGAAGGTCGCCGCCAGCGCTCGCGGCATCCCGTCGGCGCGTGACGCAAACCAGTTGCTGATCGCTGCGTCGTAGCGGGCGATCAGGGCGAACGCTTCGGCCGCGAGCTGCTCGCGAGTCGCGAGCGACAGCAGAGAGTCGGAGCCTTCAAGCTCGTCGAGCAGCGGACCGTACTGCGCCGGGTCGGTGACGACGGCGGCGTAGGCGGCATTCTTGGCCGCGGCGCGGACCATCGTTGGGCCACCAATGTCGATCTGTTCAATCACCTCGGCGTCGCTTACACCATCGGTGGCGACGGTCTGTTCGAACGGGTAGAGGTTCACGCAGACCAGATCAACAAACTCAATCTCGTGCTCACGCGCCTGCTCCAAGTGCTCGGGGTTGTCGCGGAGCGCGAGCAGCCCGGCGTAAAGCCGCGGGTTGAGCGTCTTGACGCGCCCGTCCATAATTTCCGGGAAGCCGGTGAGGTCATCGATCGAGCGAACCTCGAGCCCGGCTTGGCGTAGCGCGGTCGCCGTGCCGCCGGTTGAGATCAGCTCAACGCCGAGCGCTGCGAGCCGCTGGGCGAACTCGACGATCCCGCTCTTGTCGGAGACCGAGAGCAGCGCGCGGGCCACGGGCGCCGTGCCAGGCGCGAGAGGATCGAAATCTGAAGACTCAGCAACGATGGGGCGAGGCTAGCGCAGCTCAGGGCTCAATGAGTAGTCGTTGCGGATTTGCAGGATCTCTGCGAACCGCGCCGCGGACCATCAAACGGACGCCTTCGGGCAGTAATTCGTGCTCAATCTTCTGCAGAATCTGGTGAACCTCGGTCGGGTCGCTGTAGCCGGGAAGCTCAACCGAGCGCTGAAGCAGGATCGGCCCGCTGTCGATTCCCTCATCCACGAGGTGGACCGTCACGCCAAATACTTTGACGCCGTATTCGACAGCCTGCTCAACGGCGCGGGTGCCTGGGAAGGCCGGCAGCAGCGACGGATGGACGTTGATGATGCGGTCGCGGAAGCGGGCGATGAACGAATCGTCAAGTAGCGCCATGTAACCGGCGAGAACGACCAGCTCGACGTCGTTCTCCTCGAGCCAGTCAGCGATCGCGTTGTCGCGCGCGGCGCGCCGTTCGAACTTATCGGCCTCGAAGCTGCGGGTCAGAATGTTGGCGGTGCGCGCGTGGCGAAGCCCGGGCGCGTCCTCATGATCGGATACGACGGCGACTATCTCGGCATCGAAGCCGTGGACGGTTTCGATCAGCGCCTGCAGGTTTGTGCCGCGGCCGGAAAGCATCACTGCAATTCTCATCGTCTTGCTCCTTGGCCAGCGGGAGATTGGAGTTTGGGAAAGCGACCACCGGAGGAGACGATGCGGCCCTCAGCCAGCAGCGCGTCAACGCGGCCGAGCACGTCGTCGGCGTGCAGGTCACCAAATGCGCCGTAGTGCTCAAGTTCGTCGTAATGGTTTGTGGCGATCACCTTCGAGCGGCCACCGCGCAACACCTGGACGGCGCGCGTGCGACCTAGCTGGGGATGAGCGCTAGCGACGAGATCGATGATCGCCTCGTCAAGCTCGCTTGAATCAGCCAGCGCAGCTCGTGGCGCCAGCGCGCGTCCACTCGACGATGCGCCCTTCTTCGTCGCGCGGACCTCAACTGAAACGACGTCAGCGACCGACTCTGGATTACAAACGTCGCAGCAGGGAACAACCAGCGGCGCAGCGTCACGGTCGCGGTCGCCGAAGTGGCTTAGCACCGCAGCGCGGCGGCAGCTCGGCGTCTCGACGAAATGCCAGACCGAGCGGTAGGCAGCCCAGCGCGCCTTAGTCGCTTGCTTTGCCGACGTTTGGCAGAGACTCCGCGCACGCCCGTCGTAAGCGCCATCGATGCGGCCGATCTGGCGGTCGGTCGGCGCCGGCGAAGGGCTTAAGACGCCGGCCCGCGCGAGGTGGCCAATGATTGCTCGCACCTGATCGGGATTACTTCCAAGCTCGCCGATTTCGGCGTCGTAGCGACCGTCGGGCGATGAAGCGAAGATTCGCTTCGCAACGCGATCGAGCTCGGCCTCGTCAACCTCGGAGCGCTCGATGAAGAAGACGTGGAGCCCTTTGTCCTTGTTCTGCGCGAGCAGCAGCGCCCGCGCCGGGGCGCCGTCACGGCCGGCGCGACCGGCCTCTTGGTACCAAGCCTCGATCGACTGCGGCACGCTGACATGAACGACTGTTCGCACATCGGCCTTATCAACGCCCATTCCAAAAGCGTTGGTCGCGACGACAACGTCAACACTGCCGTCCATGAAGCTGCGCTGAACCTTGGCGCGCTTCTCGCGGTCCAAACCAGCGTGGTAGGCGACAACCTTGATTCCCAGGTCGGAGGCAAGGTTCTTCGCCACCTCAGCCGTCTGTTTGCGCGTGCCGGCATAAACAATTGCCGGGCGCGCCTCGGGCGTGGCCAGCGCAGCGGCCAGCTGCGCTCGCGCATGGCTGGCCGACTTCGACGGTGCGACGGCGAAGGTCAGGTTCGGGCGATCGAAGCCTGTTGCGACGCTAACCGGCTCGTTTAGCCCGAGCCGCTGCTCAATGTCACTCGCTACCTGCGGCGTGGCGGTTGCCGTCGAAGCGAAGATTGAATCGGCGCCGAGCCAGCGGGCTGCGTCGCCGAGGCGGAAGTAGTCGGGTCGGAAGTCGTGGCCCCACTGCGAGACGCAGTGGGCCTCATCAACGACGAAGCAGCCAATTTCAACCTCTTTGAGCGCCTCAAGGAACCCGGGCGAAGCGAAGCGCTCGGGCGCAACGTAAAGCAACCGCAGCTCGCCACTCTTCGCGCGTTCCATCACCTCGCGGTTAGTTGCCGCGTCCTGCTGCGCGTTAATCAGCGCGACTTTGCCGCCGACGCGCCGCTCCAACGACTCAACCTGATCGAGCATCAGCGAAACGAGCGGCGAGACGACAATTGAAAGGTCGTCGCGCAGCAACGCAGGTAGTTGGTAGCAGAGCGACTTGCCGGCGCCGGTCGGCATCACCAGCAGCACGTCGCGGCCAGCTAGCGCACCATCAACGGCCTCCTGCTGGCCGGGGCGAAAGTGATCGAAGCCGAAGATCTCGGTTAGCGCAGCGTGCGGGTCGGTCATCGCTGCCGTCAAGCCGATGTCGGCGCCATTGGGAGCTGTGACTCAAGCGCCAGCTTGTTGCCCTCTTCGGCGACCGGCAGCGGATAATTGCCTGAGAAGCAGGCGTCGCAATGGTTTGCTGGCTGGCCATCGATCGCGCCGTAGACGCCTTCCAGTGAAACGTAGGCCAGCGAGTCGGCGCCAAGCATCTCGGCGATCTCTTCGACCGTCTTGCCGTGGGCGATCATCTCTTCGCGCGTTGACATGTCAACGCCGTAGTAACACGGGTTACGGATCGGCGGCGCCGAAATCCGCAGATGAACTTCAAGCGCGCCTGCGTCACGCAACATTTGAACAATCTGGCGTGTCGTATTCCCGCGCACGATTGAGTCATCAACGACGACTAGCTTCTTGCCGCCGACGATCTCCGGCAGCGGATTGAACTTCAGCCGCAGACCCTGCTTGCGCAGTTCTTGGCCAGGCTGGATGAAGGTCCTAGCGACGTAACGGTTCTTGACGAAGCCATCGTCCTGCGGCAGACCGCTCTCGCGAGCGAAGCCTCGCGCGGCGGCGTTACCTGAATCGGGCACGGCGATCACAAGGTCGGCGCTAGGTGCTGGATGCTCGCGAGCTAGCGCCTCACCCATTCGGCCGCGCGCGGCCTGGAGGACTGTGCCGTTCATCTTCGAGTCGGGGCGCGCAAAGTAGATGTACTCAAAGAGGCAGAACGCTTCACGCTCTCCTTCGACGACCATCTGCGTGCGGATCCCATCGGCGCCGATCGAGACCATCTCGCCCGGAAGTACATCGCGCATGTACGTAGCGCCGATGATGTCGAGCGCGCAGGACTCGCTGGCGACGCAGTAGCTGTCGTCGATCTGGCCGAGCACCAGCGGCCGCACACCGGCCGGGTCGCGGAAGGCGACGACGCGCTCGTTCGTCATCACGACGGTCGAGAACGCTCCTTGGAGCCGCGGCATGATCGCGCAGACCGACTCTTCGATCGTTGGGCTTGGATCATCAGCGATAAGCGCGGCGATTATCTCGGAGTCGGAGGTGGAGCTGAACTCGACGCCCTGCGCGCGCAGCTCGGCATGAAGCTCGACGGCGTTGGTGAGGTTGCCGTTGTGGGCCAGCGCCAGCTCGCGGCCACTGCTGGTGGCGCTACCGGTGCGGTGGACAGGCTGCGAGTTTTCCCAGCCGCTGGAGCCGGTCGTCGAGTAGCGCACGTGGCCGATCGCAAGGTCGCCGTCAAGTGCGCGCAGGTCGTGCTCTTTGAAGACTTGGCTCACAAGGCCGAGTGCGCGCTGCGTGATGATGAAGCCACCGTCGTCGGCTGCAGCTATGCCAGCCGACTCTTGCCCTCGATGCTGGAGCGCGTAAAGCGCGAAGTAGGTGAGCCGCGCAACTTCCTTGCCGGGCGCGTATATACCGAAGACACCGCACTCATCGCGGGGTCCGTCGCGCTCATCGAAAGAGGGCTGCTCGGTCATAAATCCCGTCCGGTCGCTATACGGGGCAGAGTCAGAAGAGAGTACCAGCCGTGGCCGCAGAATAGGCCGTATTTGCTGGGCGCAATCATTGGAAAACCGACTCCAGGGCGCGGTGGCGCTGGCGCAGCTCGTCGAGCCCGAGCTCAATCTTCTCTGAACCGAGATCAATCTCCAGCCGATCACCACCAACTTTGCCGATCACCGTCACCGCCGTGCGTTCGCCAAGCTGCGCCAGCGCCGTCGCATGGCCGCAGCAGATGAAACCGCCGGGCGCTTCACCGAAGCAGGCCTGCCAAGCGTCTTCGCCCGCCTCGATCTCAACCGAAGCCCCGATCGAACTGGCCAGCGCGCACTCAGCGAGCGCGGTCGCGATTCCACCCTCGGCGATGTCGTGCGCGGAGTCGATCAGCCCATCGCGGACGGCGCCTCGAACGGCGGCCTGAGCGTCACGGACGGCTTCGATGTTCACCTCTGGAAGCTCGTCCGGCAGCGGCTCGCCGCGCAGCTTCGAAAGTTCACTGGCTGCCAGCGACGGTTCGAACGGCCCGACCAGCGCGATCGCCTCGCCCTCCTCAACGAAGCCGAGCCGGCCGGCGCGAGTGGCGTCAGGCAGCAGGCCGACCATGCCAATTACCGGCGTTGGGTAGATCGGCCCTGAGGCGCCCTCGTTGTAGAGCGAAACATTGCCGCCGACGATCGGCGCTTCGAGCGCCGTGCAGGCATCGGCGATTGCCCGCACGGCCTCGGTTAGCTGCCAGGCGACGTGTGGTTTCTCAGGGTTGCCGAAGTTGAGGTTGTTAGTTGTGCCGAGTGGCTGGGCGCCGACGCAGGCCAAGTTAGAGGCGCACTCGAGCACGACGCCGAGCGTGCCGCGGTATGGGTCGGCGGCGACGCGGCGGCCGTTGCCATCGATGCTGACTGCCAAAGCACTGCCGTTCGGAAGTGCCAGCACGGCCGCGTCGGCCTGCTCGGGGCGGCGCACGGTGCGCGACTGGACGATCGGGTCGTACTGCTCGAAGAGCGGCCTGCGCGATGCGACGTTCGGCGAACCGATCAGCGCCAGCAGCGCGTCGCCAAGGCTCTCGGAGCCGTCCAGCCGCGCGGCAGGCGGCGGGTAGAGCGGCTCGCTTGGCTTCTGCGGCGCAAGGTCATAGATCGGGCAATCGTCAACGAGCGCCTCTACCGGCATCTCGCCAACCAGCTCGCCGTCGGAGTAGATCCGCATCAAGCGCGTACCCGTGACCTCGCCGATCGCCGCCGAGCTGACCTCCCACTTGTCGCAGATAGCGCTCACCGCTTCAACGTCTTTGGGCTCGATCACGCAGAGCATCCGCTCCTGCGACTCGCTGACCATGATCTCGAACGGTTCCATGTCGGCTTCGCGCAGCGGCACCTTGCGCACATCGATGTCGATTCCAACCTCGCCCTTCGACGCCATCTCGCAGGCCGACGAGGTGAGGCCGGCGGCGCCGAGGTCTTGGAGCGAGACGATGAGGCCCAGTTCGAGCAGCTCGAGCGAGCACTCCATCAGCTTCTTCTCTTCAAACGGGTCTCCAACCTGAACCGTTGGCCGCTTGTCATCGTCGGCTTCGCCGAGTTCGGCCGACGCGAGCACCGAAGCGCCACCGATTCCATCACGGCCAGTTGAGGCGCCGTAGATCAGAACGACGTTGCCGACGCCGGCCGCGGCGCTGCGCATTAGCTGCTCGCGCGGGCCGAGCCCAAGCGCCATCGCGTTGACGAGGCAGTTCTGCTCGTAAGGACCTTCGAAGTAGACCTCGCCTCCCACAGTTGGAACGCCGATCGAGTTGCCGTAGTGGCCGATACCTGCGACGGCGTGCTCGAGTAGGTAGCGCGAGCGCTCGCTCTCCTCGATCTCACCGAAGCGCAGCGAGTCGAGCACCGCGATCGGGCGCGCGCCGATCGCGAAGATGTCACGAAGAATGCCGCCGACGCCGGTCGCCGCGCCCTGGAAT
>Ga0194048_10000745_pt1 | contig 15934 bp, 8 predicted proteins | sample JunL225m_MetaG_FD_161685 | JGI IMG/M metagenome (GOLD analysis project Ga0194048, IMG submission 161685) | Anoxic zone freshwater microbial communities from boreal shield lake in IISD Experimental Lakes Area, Ontario, Canada - Jun2016-L222-5m | ecosystem: Environmental > Aquatic > Freshwater >...
GTGTGCGGGCGGGGGGTATGGGGGATTAGGTTGATGGTCATGTGGAAAATGTGAGGGGCCTCTATATATAGGGCTCAAAAAGGGTGTTTCGGGCCACGTATTTGCCTAAGTCTTTCTAGGACAAAGCAATAAAAACGTATTATTTTTTAAGGCGGGGGTGGGCGCTGAACTGCTGGCACCCGATTCTCGGCGAGGGGGTCGCTCATTATGCCGGCCCGGGTTTTTTTGTCAAAGGGGGTGCCCCGTCCGGCTTGATAACAAAATTAGAAGGAACGCCCCAGCGCCTTTCGAGTCATAGGGGTTGCCCCCTCCGTAAGGGCTTCTTAACCCCACTTACCCCCAACAATGCGTCACACCCTCCGCTTGCTCGCCATACTTTCCCTGGTCCCTCTCGCAGGTGCCACTGAGCTTACTTACTATATTGGCACTTCGGGTGGTCAGGCCAAAGGCATCCTGCGCGGGACGATCGACACGGAGACGGGCAAGCTTTCGGAGCCCACCTTGATGGTGGCCGCCAAAGGGGCCTCCTATCTCGCCCAAGGCAAAGACGCGAAGATTCTCTACGCCACCTCCGAAGTCGCGGGCGGCGGGGTGGCCGCCTATGCGCTCAGCGCTGAAGGTAAGGCGAAGTTATTGAATACGGAGAACACCCTTGGTAAGGGTGCCACGCACCTCGCCGTCGATCCGTCGGGACGCAATCTGCTTGCGGCGAATTACGTCTCGGGCTCCGTCGCCAGCCTACCGATCAAGGCGGATGGTTCATTGGCCGCCGCCATCGGTTTTAATCAGCATGTCGGTTCTGGGCCTGACACCAAGCGTCAGGCGGCCCCGCACGCCCACGGCATCTACCCCGATGTGGCTGGCAAGTTCGCTTATGTCCCCGACCTCGGGACGGATGATATTTTCGTCTATCGTTTGGAGGCCGAGAAGGGAACGTTGACCCTCAATGAGCCTAAGTCGGGCCGAGTGGCTCCGGGCAGCGGGCCGCGACACTTCGCTTTCCATCCCCGCGGTGGTTTCGCCTACGCCTGCAATGAAATGGCCCTCACGGTGAGTGCTTTTACCCTCGATGCCGATAAGGGGGTACTCAAAGAAATTCAGACTTTGCCCACGCTACCGACGGGCGCCTCGGCCGCGGGCGCCTCGACGGCCGAAATCTTCTGCCTGCCCAGCGCTAAGGCGCTATACGTCTCCAATCGCGGCCATGATTCGCTGGCGGTTTATGCCATCGGCGCCAACGGCCAGCTGTCGCTCATTCAGCATATGCTGAAAGTACCCGCCACGCCTCGAGGCTTTGGCTTGAGCCATGATGGACGCTGGCTCGTCTGTGCCGGCCAAAAATCTGGCACGATCAACGCTTATCGCGTCGACCCAGAGACCGGTAAACTCACGGACACGATGCAATCGGTGACGGCAGGTTCTTCGTGTTGTATCTTGTTCGCTCGCTAAGCCATGACGCCTGCTGGAATTATGCACCGGATTCCGGCTTTATTGCTCGCCTTCGCTGCAATGACTTCGGTGGTCGCCGCGGCCCAGGTCGATTTCTCACACGAGGTCGTGCCGATTCTGCGTAAGCATTGTACCGAATGCCACGCGGGGGACAAACGGAAGGGCGGGCTTTCGATGAACACGCGAGCCTCGTTGCTGGAAGGCAGCGAGAACGGGGTTGTGCTGACGCCTGGCCAAAGCACCAAAAGTAAATTACTCGAGGCGATTGCGAGTGCCGACCCGGATGTACGGATGCCCCCGAAGGGCGACCGACTGACTCCGGCCGAGGTCGAGATTTTGCGTTCCTGGGTGGCGCAGGGCGCGGTCTGGACTGAAGGCTTCGCTTTTAAGAAGCCGGCCTATGAGCCGCTGCTTCGTCCGCGCACGCCTGTATTACCCGCCGCCGTAGACGGGCGCACCCATCCGCTAGACCGGGTGCTGGATGGCTGGCTCGCTCAACGAAAACTGCCGATGCCACCCGCCGCCACGGATGCGGCATTTCTGCGGCGAGCCCATTTAGATTTCATTGGCCTGCTACCGACGGAGGTTGAGGCGAAGGCTTTCCTGGCGGATGCCCGGCCTGATAAACGTGCCCTCCTGGTGCGCGCTTTATTGGCACGAAATGTGGATTTCGCGGATCACTGGATGGCCTTTTGGAATGACCTACTCCGCAATGATTATGCGGGGACTGGTTATATCGACGGCGGCCGTAAACAAATCTCCGGCTGGCTCTATATTTCGCTACTCGCCAACAAACCCTACGATCAGTTTGCCCGTGAGTTGATTGCGCCCTCCTCGGACAGTGAAGGCTTCGCCAAAGGCATCATCTGGCGCGGGGCCGTGAGCGCCGCGCAGGTTCCCGAGCTACAGTTCTCGCAGAGCGTCTCGCAGACGTTTCTCGGCATCAACATGAAGTGTGCTTCCTGCCACGACAGTTTCGTCGACCGCTGGAAGTTGAAGGATGCCTATGGCCTTGCGGCCATCTACTCCGACCACCCGATGGAGCTCGTGCGCTGCGATATTCCGACCGGGCGTCCAGCCGTGGCGGCTTGGCCGTTTCCCGAGCTGGGACAGGTTGATGGCACGAAACCTCGCAACGAAAGGCTCAGTCAGCTCGCTAGCCTGATTACGCATCCGGAGAACGGCCGGTTTCAGCGCACCATCGTCAACCGACTTTGGCATCGTCTGATGGGTCGGGGTATCGTGCATCCCGTCGATGCTATGCAGACGGAGCCTTGGAATCAGGATCTCCTGGATGTGCTCGCCAATCAACTGGTCGCCTCTAAGTACGACCTGAAGGCGGTACTGGAATTTATCGCCACTTCGCGGGCTTATCAGTCGGCGCCCGAGGTCTTGGCTCAGGGGGCTGAGGATAAGGGTTATGTTTATCGTGGTCCGCGCACCAAGCGGCTGACGGCGGAACAGTTCGTCGACGCGCTCTGGAAGATTACGGCGACCACGCCTGGGAAGGTGGAGTTGCGGGTGCCCCGCCTCTCGCCGACCGTCGGTGCGGCGAAGCCTGCGGCGACGGTTGAGCCGTTGCTGGCACTGCCGATTTGGTCTAACGATTTGACCGGAGGTCGCATTCCGGCCGTGGGCGAGGCGCGGACTTTCCGTAAAGAGTTTACACTCGAGGGTACGGTGGAGTTGGCGATCTGCACGGTCACGTGCGACAATGCTTTTGAACTTTGGGTTAATGGCGTCAGGGTCGGGGCAGGTACCGATTGGGAAACGCCCGAGAGTTATGATATCGGGGGGTTGCTCCACGGCGGGAAGAATCAGATTCTGCTCATCGGCCGAAACGCGGGCAATGTCCCAAACCCAGCCGCGCTCTGGTTTCAAACCAATATTGAAATCAAGGGTGGCGTCCGCGTGAAAGTCGCCACGGATAATTCCTGGGAATGGTCAGCGGCCTTGCCTAATGCCCGTGGTCAGTTCCCGGCGGCGAAGGCCGGGAAAGAGGCCAATCCCATTATCTGGCGCCCCATCGCCCCGGTTTCCGTTCTCACGGTGTGGAAGAAGGCCGAGGTGCGGATGTCCCAGATGCTCGCCGGTTTGGGCGGCGCGAGCAACATGCCGGCTCGGGCGAGTTTGATGAAGTCGGACATGCTTCAGCGAGCCTTAGGTCGTCCCAACCGCGAACAGATCGTCTCGGAGCGACCGAATGAGTTGAGTACGCTCGAGGCCATCGATCTTTCGAACGGACAGGCGTTAGCTAACCTGCTCGGCAATGGGGCCGCTACTTTATTGCGTAAGCGCAAGTGGGCCTCGTCTGAACAGCTGGTCCACTGGCTTTACCTTTCTTCCCTGAGTCGCGCTCCCTCGGCAGCCGAGTTGAAGGTCGCTCTCGGCATCGTCGGCCCAGAACTCTCCGAGCAAGGCGTCGCTGATTTACTCTGGGTCGTCTGCATGCTCCCAGAATTCCAAACCATTCGCTGAACTATGAATACGTCGCTCCCCCTGGATTCCTCCTTGCCCGAGCCGCTCGCCCGGCGCGAGTTTCTGCGGATGCTGGCCGCCGCCGGCGCGGCCACCTTGTCCATGGGCGCTCCACGGGCCCTAGCCGCGGAAGAAAAACTGATTCAGCCGAAGGCGACGGCCGACGCTTGTATCCTGATTTGGCTGGCGGGCGGCATGGCCGCTCCGGAGACTTTTGACCCCAAGCGCTATGTGCCGTACGAGAAGGGGTTATCGTATGAGCGCTTACTGAGTACGTTCCCGTCGATTCCGACGGCGGTTGACGGCATGCGAATTTGTGAAGGACTTGAAAATATCGCGGGCGTAATGGACCGGGGCACACTGATCCGCTCGGCGGTGCAGCCTGACCTGGGGAGCATTCTGCACTCCCGCCACCAATTCCACTGGCACACCGGTTACGTGCCACCGCAGACGGTCGCTTGTCCGCACATCGGAGCCTGGATGGCCCGCGTGCTCGGTCCGCGCAATCCGGTCATGCCCGCTTTTATTAATATTGGCCAGCGGCTGGAGGGAGTGGGCGAGAGTGAAGAGCTTAAGGCCTTCACCACGGCTGGTTTCTTTGGGGGCGAATTTGGCCCGATGAACCTACCTTTCCCGGAAGAGGCTGCGGCCGCGGTCCGCCCGCCCAAAGGCATGGACGCGTCTCGGTTCGTCAATCGTGACCGCGAATTCCGCCGGCTGGTGGATGCCTCGGCGAATCGCGATATGCTCAGTGACTACCAGCAGCAGTCGATGTTGCGGGCCATGGATAATGCCTACCGTCTCCTGAATGCGAAAGAACGTTCCGCCTTTGATATCTCTCTCGAAAGCAAGGAAGTGCAGCAGGATTATGACACCGGCCGCTTTGGTCGTGGCTGTTTATTGGCGCGTCGTCTCGTCGAGAATGGGGCCCGCTTCGTCGAGGTCACCACCGAGTACGTGCCGTTCTTCCAGTGGGATACCCATGGTAAGGGGCATGAGACGGTGGCCAAGATGCATGCAGAGATTGATCGCCCAATCGCGCGCCTGATTCGTGACCTCGAGCAGCGTGGACTGCTGGATCGGACGCTCGTCATCATCGCGAGCGAGTTCAGTCGCGATGCGATGATTGAAGGTCGACCAGGCTCTAAGGCCGGCGACCAGGCTTTTAATAAGGGTAAGACCATGGAGAGCCCTGATCACTATGGCCTGCACCGCCACTTCACCGGCGGGACGAGTGTCGTGATGTTTGGCGGCGGCGTGAAGCGCGGCCAGATTTACGGCGCGACGGCGGATGAGCGGCCGTTAGTCGCCATCAAGAACCCCGTCTCCGTCTCGGATATGCACGCCACGATTTTCCATGCGATGGGCATCAGCCCAAAGACCGCTTACGATATCGAAGGTCGCCCGTTTTATGCGACCGTGGACGGCAAGGGCGTGCCCGCTCCGATCTTTAGCTGAGCGCGGTGAGCTGCCGCAGCGCGGTGGCTTCGCGGGTGATGGCGACTTCAATGAGTTCGCTGGTGCATTGCATGGCTTCGGCCAGAGGCATCTCAGGGGGCTTGATGCCGATGAGTAAGTCGAAGCGCGCGCGCAGGGCAGGGGAGTCGTCGATTGAGCCCGCGAGGCCGATGATTTTTTTACCAAGCCGGCGGGCCATATCAGCCACACCCACGGGACCTTTCCCCTGCAGGCTTTGGGCATCGAGTCGTCCTTCGCCGGTGATAATCACGTCGGCGGCGGCGATGCGTGCCTCGAGTCCGATATGTTGGGCGACAATTTCGAACCCACTGGTGAGTTGGCCATCCATGAAAGCCATCAGCCCGAAACCGAGGCCGCCCGCGGCGCCGGCTCCCGGCATGTCGCGCGGGTCGCGGCCGAGATCTCTTTTCACGAGGTCCGCGAGGTGTTCGAGTCGATTTTCAAACCAGACAAAGTCGGTGACGCCTTTCTGGGGGCCATAGATACGGGTGGCTCCCCGGGGGCCGAGCAGCGGGTTGTCGACGTCGCAGGCCACGAGGACCTCGGCGGCCCAAGGCTGGAGGGGTGGGGCGACCTGGTCAGCTTCCAGGAGGGTTTCCAGCGTTGGGATAAAGGGCTGCCCCTGCCGGCTAAAGCGGAAACCAAGGGCCAGAGCGACACCCAGCCCCCCGTCGTTGGTGGCACTGCCTCCAATGCCTATAAGGACTTTAAGGGCACCCAGCTGGGCGGCTTTTTTCAGGAGGATTCCTGTACCTAAACTATTAGCTGTAAGCGGGTTAAGTTTTAAGTCGGCCACCAGTGATATCCCGCTAGCCGCGCTCATTTCCAGGACGGCCGTCCGCGCCTCCGGAATCCATCCCATGGCCGCCTTAATTGGGCGTCCTTGGGCATCGACGGTTTCGACCAAGACGATTTGGCCTTTTAGGGCTGCGGTGACCGCTTCCGTGGTGCCTTCGCCTCCATCGGCGATCGGGCAAATGTCGATTTCAGCCTCAATATAGAGCGATTTCAGGCCTTTTTTGATATGATGAGCTACCTCCCCAGCTCCCATCGAGCCCTTGAATTTGTCGTTGGCGATCAAGATGCGCATCGGGCCGGTGGGTCGTGGTGAGCGTTCGGCCTAGGGTGTTTTTATCAATGTTATAGGATAACTGTCGCTTGATTCTTGGCACCCTGGGGGTAGATTTTATGCACGCCCCGTGCTTGCCGAGGGGTAACTATACCCGTCCCCAACACTCCCCAATATTTTTACCATGAAGCCGTTCCGTCAAACCGCCATCCTGGCCGCCCTCTTGGCCGCCGCCCTCTCTCACGCCGCCGATGAGCCCGTCGCCTCCAAGGAAGGGTTGGAGTTCTTCGAGAAGAACGTTCGCCCGATTCTCGCTGATCGCTGTTTCGAGTGCCACTCCGCCGACAAGGGCTCCTCCAAGGGAGGATTGATTCTCGACTCGCGTGATGGCGCTTACAAGGGCGGCGATGAAGGCCCTTCCGTCGTGCCCGGCAACCTTGAGAAGTCCCTCCTGATTAAGGCGATTCGCTATACTGATCCAGAATTCTCCATGCCCCCGAAGAAGTCTGGTGGCAAGTTGCCCGACGACAAAATTGCCATCCTCGAGGAGTGGGTGAAGATGGGTGCGCCGATGCCCGCAGGTGGCGCCGCCAAGTTGACCGGACTCACCGGCAAGGCCCGTCAACATTGGGCTTTCCAGCCGGTTAAGAAATCCGCTGTGCCCACCGTGAAGAACAAGGATTGGGTTAAGAATCCGATTGATGCCTTCGTTCTGGCCAAGCTGGAGGATAAAGGCCTCGTGCCGAACCCTGTCGCTGATCCGGAGTCTTTGCTCCGCCGCCTTTCCTACGATTTGATCGGCCTGCCTCCGACTTCCGAGCAGGTCGAAGCCTTTATCAAGGCTTACGAAGCTGGCGTTTCTTCTGACGCGATTGCGAATCGCACCGGTCGCCCGGCCAATAATGTCGAAACGGTCGTCGCCAAGCAGGTCGACTTCTTCTTGGCCTCGCCACACTACGGTGAGCGCTGGGCCCGCCACTGGTTGGATACCGCTCGCTATTCTGACACGCGTGGCCTGCAGGTCGACCAAGGAGACAGCTTGTTCCGCGATTATCGCTACGCCTACGCCTGGACCTATCGCGATTACGTCATTAACGCCTTCAATGACGACAAGCCTTACGACAAGTTCGTACTCGAGCAGCTCGCGGCGGATCGCCTCCCGGATATCGCCCCGGATGATGCCCGTCTCGCGGCCCTCGGCTTTATCACGGTTGGTAAGCGCTTTGAAGATGTGCATGACACGATTGACGAGCGGATCGACACCGTGACCAAAGCGTTCATTGGCCTGACGGTCTCTTGCGCCCGTTGTCACGACCATAAGTTCGATCCGATTCCGACGGCTGATTACTACTCACTGCACGGTATTTTTGCTTCCATCGTTGAGCCGCTCCAGCACCCCACCATCGGGGCCACGGGTAAGGTCGCCGCGGCCGCTCGTTCTGACTTCCAGAAGCGACTCGCCATGTTGCAGGACGAGCAGGTCGCTGGCTTCTTTAAGTACATGCGTGAGACCCGCGCACGTTACGAGCGCGAGATGGCTGGCCGTCTGATGCTAGCCACCGTGCGCGGTGGTTCAAGCGACGCCGGAGACTATTCTGAAAAATATAAGATCGACCTGCAAAGCATGACCGATTTCGCCGCGATGCGCGTCCAGAAGGATTCGCCGATCACCGGCCCATTCGCGCATGCCGCTGAGGTGCCGGTCGTCTATTTCGCCGAGCGTGCCCAGGCGGTTATCGATGAATCGCTCAACGACCCAGACCACCCGGTTAATCCGATTATCGCCGCCGCCCTCCGTGGCCTGAAGCCCAAGAAGCTCGATGATGTCGCCGCGGCTTACCAGAAGGCCTACATTGACAACAAGGCGGCCATCCTCGCTCACCTTGCGGTCCTCGCCAAACCTGGCGACGCCTGGAAGAAGTCTTCTCCGGCCATCGCCCAGATGGCGGGCTATCCGTGGGCTGTTCCTTGCTATGACGAAATCGTCGACAACGAAGAGATGATTTCGCTCTTCAGCACGCGCAAGTTCTGCGCGGAGTGGCAGAATCGCCCGGTCTACGGCGGCATCGGCAATCGTGCCCCTGTCGCGTACTTCCGCCACACGCAGATTAATGAACTGCGCCTCTCCCATCCGGGCGTGCCCGGAGAAGCGATGGCCGTGCAGGATTCGGAGGCCCCGAAGGACAGCTACGTCTTCATTCGTGGCGATAAGAACAAGCGGGGTGCCATGGTGCCGCGCCGCTTCCTTGATATCCTGACGATTGGCGATCGCCGCCCTTATGTCGATGGCAGCGGCCGTCTGGAGTTCGCCCGCTCCATTGTCTCGAAGGACAATCCGATGACCGCCCGCGTTGCCGTGAATCGTATCTGGATGAAGCACTTCGGTGAAGGCTTCGTGAATTCGCCGGACGATCTGGGTAACATGTCGGAGAAGCCTTCCCACCCGGAGTTGCTCGACTATCTCGCCGCCGACTTCATGGAGAACGGCTGGACCATCAAGCGCCTCCATCGCATGATTGTGATGAGCAACGCCTATCGCCTGGACTCTAATCCCACGGTGAATGCGCTCGTCGTCAAGAAGGGTGCAGCTGACCCGTTGAAGATCGATGCCAGCAATCGCCTACTCTGGCGCGCCAATCTCCGTCGTCTCGATTTCGAGGCGATTCGTGACTCCATGATTCTCCTCACAGGCCGGTTGAATCCGGCCGTCGGTGGTCAGCCTGCGAATATCACTGAAGAGCCCTTCAGTTATCGTCGCAGCCTCTATGGCTACGTCGACCGTAGCCGCTTAAGCGATACGCTTGCCCAGTTCGATTACAGCGACCCTGACATGGCGAACTCGAAGCGTAATACGACCATCGTGCCGCAGCAGGCACTCTTCTTCATGAACAACGCCTTGGCCGTTGAGGCCGCCCGTGCCGTGGCAGCGCGCAAGGATGTCGTGAATGCGATGTCCGAGGATCAGCGCATCGTCGCCATGTTCCGCTCGCTCTTCCAGCGTCGTCCTTCCACGGCGGAGATTCGCATGGCCCAGGAATTCGTGACGAAGCAGAAGATGCAGGCGGCCACCGCCAATCTGCGGACTGCAGCCAAGGCCACGGTTGCCGGAGCCAAAGCCACGGCTGTCGTCCCCAAGCCCAAAACGGGCGGCGTCGCGAGCACCACCAAGTCGGCAGGTAAAATGGCCGCACCGGCGATGGCCGAGGGAGGTGAAGAGACGATGATGGCTGCCACCACTGGACCTGGCGCCGAAGGGATGCTGCGGAATACGGGCGAGCTTATTTCTCGTAACCCGCTGAGCCCAATGGAGTTACTCGCTCAAGCGCTGATCCTGTCGAACGAGTTTGTTTACGTAAACTAAGTATAGTTTACGTGTTTTAACGAGGCCGCCTACCTGGGCGGCCTCGTCTGTTTTAGGGTAAAATTGGGCAATGTATTGGTTGATATCCCCTGGGTCTGGATAACAATTTATACCTAATAGGACACCCCGTCCGTTGCGCCCCGCAACCGTCCTTTCCCTTCCAATTCTTTATGCAGTTCCGTCTTAACGCCGTTCGCTTACTCACTCTCACCGCCGTGCTGAGTGGCGCCACCGTCCTGCGTGCTGCCGATGAGGCCAAGCCCGCGGAAAAAATGGATCCGGCGGGCCTCGAGTTTTTCGAGAAGAATGTCCGGCCGATTTTTACCGAGCGTTGCTACAAGTGTCACTCATCGGCTGAAGGTGTGTCCAAGGGCGGCTTACTCATGGATACGCGTGCGGGCCTCTTGGCTGGCGGCGACCAGGGTGCGGCAGTCGTGCCGGGCGACCTCAAGAAATCATTACTCCTCGTCGCGGTGCATCAGACTGATCCAGAACTTTCGATGCCTCCGCGCAAGGAAGGCGCCAAGCTTTCTGACAAGCAGATTTCCGTGCTCGAAGAATGGGTGAAGATGGGCGCACCTGCTCCGGTTGGTTCGGGCGGCGCGAAGCTTACCGGCCTTTCTCAGAAAGCTCGCGACCACTGGGCCTTCAAGCCAGTTGGCGAATATCCAGTGCCGACAAAACTTAGCCTGCCGGGCTGGTGCCAGACGGAAATCGATGCTTTCGTCATGACCAAACTGGACCAGCTCGGATTGAAGCCCAGTCCGGCTGCTGACGGTGAAGCGCTGCTCCGTCGACTTAACTACGACTTAATCGGCTTGCCGCCCTCTAATGCCGAAGTCGAAGGCTTCAGCCGCGAATACGATACCGCTGTGGCCCGTGATGTGCTTTCGCTGCGCAACGGCCAGCCTGCCCGCTCCGCCACCGCCGTCGTGGAGCGCGCCGTGGATCGCTTGCTCGCCTCGCCTCACTACGGTGAGCGCTGGGCCCGCCACTGGCTCGATACCGCTCGCTACTCCGACACCAAGGGCCTGCGCCGTAACGGCGGGATTGAGAACTTCGAAAGCTCTTGGACTTATCGCGATTACGTCATCGATGCGTTCAATACCGATAAGCCCTACGACCAATTCATCATCGAGCAGCTGGCGGCCGATCGTTTGCCGGATTTGGCCAAGGATGACCCGCGTCTCGCGGCCCTCGGTTTCATCACGCTCGGTAAGCGCTTCCAGAATGCTGACGACACGATCGATGAACGCATTGACGCCACGACCAAGGGCTTCCTGGGCCTGACAGTCGCCTGTGCCCGCTGTCACGATCACAAGTTTGACCCGATTCCGGCCGCTGATTACTATTCGCTGCACGGTATCTTCTCTTCGATTGGCGAACCCATGCAGTATCCGGTCATCCGTGACCCGTTGCTGCAGGGCAAGAACGCCCCCACCAACGCCTATCGCGCCGACTTCGATAAGAAGCACGCCGATCTCATCAACGAAACCGGCCGCGGCTACTATAAGCACATCGCTGGCCTTATGAATACCTTCCACAAGGAGTTCGGTCCGCGTGCCTTGGTTTCGCTGGTCGGCGGCTACCGGAGCACCGCTGGATATGATATCCTGAAGAAGTACGACATGCAGGAAAACCGCGAAATCGACGGTTCCTTCATGGTGCGTGCCGATTCCCCCATCACCGGCCCGCTGGCGCGCCTGAAGCGCGTGAATGAGAAGACCTTTGAAAAGGATGCACCTGCCGCCATCGCTGAAGCGCTCGCGGACAAGAAGAATCCCGTCAACCCGATCATCGCTGAAGCCCTGCGGACGCTCAAGCCGCGCTCACTCGAAGAAGTCGCCTTGGCCTACCAGTCCGTCCTGCTGAAGAATCATGATAAGATCTTGGCCCACATTCAGCTCCGTTCCACGCCCGGCCGTAAGGGCGACAAGGATGATGCTGCCATGGCACAGCTGGCCTCGTACCCATGGCCGTTACCCAACATCGAAGACATCAACACGGTGCCGGCCCTTGAGTTGCTGACGGAAGCCCGCACCTTCTGTGAAGCTTGGCAGGCCGCCCCGAGTCAGACCTTCCGTAACGGCAATAAGCCCGCCAAGTATTTCAAGTTCAAGGAACTTAACGAACTCGACATCACCCACAAGGGCGGACCTGGCATGGCGATGGTCGTCACCGATAACGAAAAGCCTCGCGACAGTTATGTCTATATCCGTGGCGATCGAAATAAGCGCGGGGCCGTCACCCCTCGCCAGTTCTTGGAAATCTTAGCCGGCCCCGACCGCCTTCCTTTCTATGAAGGTAGCGGTCGTCGCGAACTGGCCCTGTCTATCGCGAGTCGTACCAATCCGCTGACCTCGCGCGTCCTCGTCAACCGTCTTTGGTTGCACCACTTTGGGGCGGGCATTGTCTCTACGCCTGACGACTTGGGCAATATGTCCGAAAAGCCAACGCACCCTGAGCTGCTCGATTGGTTGGCCACCAACTTCGTCGAAAACGGTTGGTCGATCAAAAAGATGCACAAGAAAATCCTCTTGTCCGCCGCTTATCGTCAGTCCGCGAATCCGAACACCAATTCCCAGGTCGCCCAGAAGGGCGCCGTTGATCCCTTCAAAGTGGACTCCAGCAATAAGTTCATCTGGCACGCCAATCTCCGTCGCCTCGACTTCGAGAGTATCCGTGACTCCATGCTCGTTCTCTCCGGCAAGCTGGACCGCGCCTTGGGTGGACGCGCGGTTAATATCACCGATGAGCCTTATAGCTATCGTCGCACGATTTACGGCTTCATCGATCGCGACCGCTTGAGCGAATTGCAAACACAGTTCGACTTTGCTGACCCTGATATGGCGAACACCAAGCGCTCCACGACCATCGTGCCCCAGCAGGCATTGTTCTTTATGAACAATCCGTTGGCCATTGAAGTCGCCCGCAACGTCACGTCGCGTCCGGAATTACTCAAGGCGACTTCCGACTCCGAGCGCATCTCGCAGCTCTACCGCATCATGTACCAGCGCTCGCCGACGGTACCAGAGATGAAGGTGGCCAGCGAATTCATTGCCCGCATCGCCGGCTATATCGATGAGCCTGCCCAGACGGCCGCTCCGGCCAAGGTCGTCGATCGACTCGCTAAAGCCAAGGAGGCCAAGGCTAAGGCCAAGGCTGCTGGTGCCGCTGCCATCGCTGCATCCGGCAAACCCCTACAGCCGGCAACCGTCGCCGTGCCGGAGGTAAAGCTCGAAACCGAGGTAAAAGGCGGCAAAATCGTGAATAAGACCGAAATGGTCTCACGCAAAGAGCCTTCCAACCCCTGGGTCATGTTGGCCCAGTCAATGATTTGCTCGAACGAGTTTGTATATTTGAACTAACCCCCCCTATAATCACTCATACCCAACCCCCACCAATGAAAGACACCAGCTGCGGCAATTACGTGCCGACCCCCAACTCACGTCGTGAGTTCCTCCGCCAGACCGGTCTCGGCATGGGAACGATCGCCTTCGGCGCCATGGTTGCCGACTACATGGTCACCGACGCTCACGCCGAGGTCATGGCCAACCTGAAGCCTCGCAAGGCTCCGCTCGCCGCCAAGGCGAAGCACGTCATTCACATCTTCGCAGGTGGCGCTCCTTCGCACCTCGATACTTTCGATCCGAAGCCGAAGATGAAAGACGTCGCAGAGATGTCCGCCGCTGGCATGAACGGCGTGCTCTTCCCCACGCCTTTTGAATTCAAGAAGTCCGGCAAGTCCGGCCTCGAAATCAGCGAAATCTTCCCGAAGCTCCAGGGCGTCGCGGACGAAATGTGCGTCATCCGCTCCATGCACCAGGATCTCCCTGCGCACGGTCCGGCTGCCAAGCTCATGCACACGGGTTCAGCGATTCTCTCCAAGCCTTCTCTTGGAGCCTGGGTCCTTTACGGTCTCGGCACCGAAAGCCAGGACCTTCCTGGTTTCGTCAGCCTCGGTGGCAACAACGACGCTCGTACGTCGGCGTTCCTTCCGTCCCTCTATCAGGGTGCGAACACCCAGTTCCGCCCAGGTGCTGCTCCGAACAAGATCATCGCCAATCTGCAGAGCGAATTCACCACGCAGGACGCGCAGCGCAAGCAGCTCGACCTCGTTCGCCAGCTGAACGAACGCCACATGCAGACCGTCCAGAAGGACGAGCAGCTTGAGGCCCGTATCGAGTCCTTCGAACTCGCCTTCCGCATGCAGACCGCAGCGACCGACGCTTTCGATATCTCCAAGGAGCCAGAAAAGATTCGCGAGATGTACGGCAAGACCGACCTCGGTGCTAAGCTCCTCTGTGCTCGCCGCCTCGTCGAGCGCGGCGTCCGCTTCGTCCAGATCGATGCCGGCGGTTGGGATCACCACACGAATCTGAACACCGCTATCAGCCGCACGGCTGGCGCCATCGACGGCCCTGCCGCCGCTCTGATTGCCGACCTTAAGCAGCGCGGTCTCCTCGACCAGACCCTCATCATCTGGGGCGGAGAATTCGGTCGCACGCCGACCACTGCTGGTCGCGTTAACACGGCTTCCGGTCGTGACCACCATGGTAAGGCTTTCTGTTGCTGGATGGCTGGCGGCGGCGTCAAGGGCGGTATGGCTTACGGCGAAACCGACGAAGTCGGTGCCCAGGTCGCTGCGGACGGCGTCGACGTGCATGACCTGCACGCCACGATCCTTCGCCTCCTCGGCTTCGATCACACCAAGCTCACCTACCGCTACAACGGCCGCGACTTCCGCCTCACCGATAACTTCGGTAAGGTCGTCGATAAGGTCATTGCCTAAGCTTAGGCTGCTCCGAAAGAGAAGGGCGACACCTCGCGGTGTCGCCCTTTTTATTGCCCGAATGCCCGTTGCCAGCCCGAAAGATGTTATTCTAATAGAGGTCTCCCGATGTTCCTCCGGTTTACAATCATTGCCGTGCTCTCCATGGGGTTGGGCCTGATGGTTTTTTCGAGCTTCGAGGGTGATGCCTCCGGAAGCACGCCCCCGCACCCGGTGTCATCTTCTCCCGCGGCCCCCAAGACGCACGAGGCTTCGCCCCATGGCATTGCGGCGGAATCGGCTCTCGTTATTCCCCCGATTGCCAATGGGTCCAAGATGCCGATCAATGCGGTCCGCAGCACCGATTTGCTGGGCGAGACTCAACTGCGTTATGATAACGGCACTTCCGCGACCATCCGGCGTGACCCGCTGGGCGGCACGACTACCCGCTACAGTAATGGCGTCACCGCGACGACCCGCCCCGATGCATTTGGAGGCTCTGACACGCGCTACAGCAATGGCGTGACGGCCACCACGCGCCCCGACCCACTGGGAGGCTCCACGACTCACTACAGCGACGGGACCCGTTCCACGACCCGCCCAGACCCTTTTGGCAATCAGGTGACAACTTATTCCGATGGCAGGGTCGAGACCGTGCGCCCTGATCCCTTTACTTCGCCGAAACGGAATGAGCGGAAATGATGGTGCTATCGTAATAGGACACTTGAAATCGGACGGCAGGCTTTCAGTCTCCGCGCTCTACCCCCATGAAGCGTCATCTCCATCTCTGGGCCGCCCTCGCTGCGCTGGTCCTCGCTCTCCCGGCCATCGCCGCGGAGGCTTTCACCTCCGGCCCCGGCTGGCTTGAATTCCCTGCCGGCAAGGGATCGGGCGCCGGTAAGCATGTCGTGCTGCTCGCGGGCGACGAAGAATATCGCTCCGAGGAGTCGATGCCGATGCTTGCGCGCATCCTGTCCGAGCGCCACGGCTTCAAGTGCACCGTGCTCTTTTCACATGACGATGGCGTGATTAATCCAAACAACGGCGCTTCCCTTGGTAAGCCTGAAGCCCTCGACACCGCCGACGCCCTGGTGCTTGGCCTCCGTTTCCGTAAGTGGAATGAGGCTGCCCTCGCGAAGTTCGACGCCGCGGTGAAACGCGGGGTACCGATCATCGCGACTCGCACCAGCACGCACGCCTTTGCCGGCATCCCTAAGGACAGCGCTTTCGCCGCCTATAATTGGAATGCTAAAGGCGGCTTCGGCCGGAATGTTCTCGGCGAGACTTGGATCAGCCACTGGGGTAACCATAAGGGCGAGGCCACTCG
>Ga0194048_10000747_pt1 | contig 15924 bp, 25 predicted proteins | sample JunL225m_MetaG_FD_161685 | JGI IMG/M metagenome (GOLD analysis project Ga0194048, IMG submission 161685) | Anoxic zone freshwater microbial communities from boreal shield lake in IISD Experimental Lakes Area, Ontario, Canada - Jun2016-L222-5m | ecosystem: Environmental > Aquatic > Freshwater >...
CTCTACTACATAACCACTGACTGCAATATGAATAGTACCAACCCAACAATCGCCATCTTTAGCTACTAAAAAGAAGTGGTCGTCTGGATTAGCTAATACCCGATCCATTAATGCTGTGATAACATGTTGGCTGCCAGCTACACCAAAGTACAGCTGGCGAGTTTCTTCATCCTGAATTAATAGCCAATCTTTAAATTTTGAATATTCTTTGATGGGTAAAAATTCAGTAATTATCATTTTATTTGTACATCGCTTGTGCTTCTTTATACTTTCCGTTGCGAGCTAGATCAGCTGCATATTTGGCTTCGCCTAACGCTACCATTAATTCCCAAATAGATTTTAGAATTTTCATTTTTAAAATCCCCTATATTCAAAATACTTAGCCCAATACTCTACATCTGCGTGAGTTTTAAGTTCTTTACTGTTAATAAATGTTTCTAATGCACTTGGTTGTTTTGTAAAAAATTCAGCAATTTCTTTAATTAATTTTGACATTTTGTGTCCCTTTATTGTGATGTAGAGACTCGTGGTTTCTACTGAGTATTTATCATTATAATGTGGCAATGCACAATTTACAACCTATTCGGCAAAATGGATTAAATAATACACAAGGAGATTTATTATGTTAAAATTTATTACAAACTTTTTTGGAAAGAAACCAGAAGCACCGATTGCTCCAGCACCTTATAAAGTTGAAGCAGTTCAAAAGGTAAAAGTACCCAAGGCAACTACGGCTAAACCAAAAATTGAAAAGAAACCTGCGGTAAAAGCTAAAACTGCTCGTAAGCCCAAGGCTCCTAAGGCTTAATGTTGTAGGAAGTATCGGATCAGCCCGACGCCGTCAATGACAACTAAGAACACGGAGTTGGCCATTAGGCCAAAACTCCTTCTGGTATAACAAGCCCAGGCACTGGCACAACATCCTGAAATAAAAATACTATAAAGCGGAACTACTGGAATGTTGGGCACAGTAGCCGCAAAGATTACAGCACTAATTACACTACAAGCCCAGGCAAATACTTCTGCACAAAATCTAACTCGATTAGATTTCCAATCCTGCTTAATGTAATTCCAAAAATTACCAGCGCCTACAAAAATAAAATCCATTATTCACATTTCCATTTTAATTTAAACATAATTGCATCATGTGGGTCTTCAAATCTAAAAGCAAATCCTTCTGTTGATTGCCACCCATGTACATGATATCTGCTAGGACTATTATGTTGCTCACACCAATCATATAACTCTTGAGGACGAATTTCCTTTGTTTCTGTAATGTACTTCCAACTAACTACACACTCAGTCCAATCAGGTGGTGGCCAAAGTTCTAACTGATCCATTGCTCATACAGCGCACGACTAGCAAGATTCTTACCTTTGCTTTCGCACATGATATCAAAGTTATCTAAGAATGTTAATGCCCATTCATTAGTAGCATTATTCCAATAGAAGTCGGAGTGTGCTCTTAATTTTTGCTTACTATGCCCGGATTCAAGAAGGGCTTTATGGTCGGGGGTACGGGTCGCATCATGTCCAATAAGGTAATCTTCACGACTAAGAGCATAATGAATAACAGGACGAGTGCCCCGCCAACTGTCAATAACTCTTTTACAATGGTCGCTTCCTGGGTGTATGTACTCGCCCTCGCGGACCCAGTGATGATGAATGTCCAAGACAGTAGGAACAATATCAGAAAGCATAAGAGTATGTTCGAGCCCATGTGTTATTTCCTCGTTTTCAATGGTAATGCAGTTACGAGCTTCAGGTGACAATCTCTTGTAGGCGGCTCGGACGCCTTCTGGCCCTTGACGGCCTGAGATGTGTACGTTAATCTTACAATCTTGGAATTCTTTTCCGTAACCCATCCAACGGACCATATTTGCATGATATTCAAACTCCTCTATTGATCGATCTACTATGCTGGGATTAGAGCTCGCAAGAACTGTGAACTGCCCAGGATGAAAAGACAACCTAACACCGTGTAAGCGAGCATAAGCGCCAACTCGTGCAAACGCGGCCGCCGCGTATGAAACAACACTAGGTTCCAGCCAAAAATTAGAATAGTCAGCGTGGGTATAGCAAGGCAGAATATCAGAAGATAAACGAACCATTCGAAGGCTGGGTGGGAGCTCACTTACTCGCTCCACTAAAAGTCTTGTTGACTCGATGTTTGCTACCATTAAATCCCATAATTTTTGTTCCGCAATCTCTCTGGTTTGATTATTTAACCATCTTACAGTAGTGGTGCCAGTGTTATATTTTTTAGCATCATCTTTGGGTTTAATACCATTGACTTGCGTTGGATTGTCGATCCATTTACAAGCAAAGCCAATCCGAGGTACAGTTGTAGTCATAGTACGTATAATACACGACTATGATTAAATGGTCAAGCGTTTAATAACTTTAATACTCCTTGCAGAGTATCTTGCCCTAAATTATCTAATTTGGATAAATCTTTTTGTAGTTTACCCGGGTGATCTACTAGTACCCATTGCGTATCTGGGTTTTGTTTAATTGCTTGTAAAACTAATCCGTTATAATTTTGATTTCGAATCTCTTGCAATTCATCTTTACTTTTGGTTTTTTTACGCCAGTCAAATCCTATTAGTAACACTACATCACTTATCGACCCAGCTAAGTTCATTGCTATAATCTCTTCTTGGCAATCAACTGTATGTCCCATGAACCCTCCTTCGTATAAACGAACACCCGGGGGTTTTCCTATTTCGCTATATATTGAATTAGGTAGATATAAATTACACGCACCGTGAAATGCTTTTTTAATTAATTCTTCGGCCTTTTGCCGATCATAGCAAACAACATTATCAGTTTGATAGGCTCTCCAGGTTTTCCAAGAGCCCCAAAAGCTACCAACATTTTTCATACGATTAATATCAGCAGACGGCTCCAAGACTAAATTATCAGCTAGTACCCATTGAATGTTCATTCTGCACTCTTTAACACCTGCCAGGCAAATCCGCCAACACACACCCAAGCAAACACTCGATTATCTTTAGGATTAGAATTAAATACTATATCACCGCGAGTTCCGGACCACCCCGGCACATCAGGAGCATGCGAAATTGTATGAATTCCTACTCGTAGTTTTTTAATAGTAGTTAACCCATCTGCGCTGATATCTATTTGCGGAATTCGATTTACTCCTAAACTTAATCCTTGATCACGCCCAGTGCCAATAAAAGCCTGCTTATTTTTATACTTGCCAATGTTAATAGAAACTTCTTCGTCCCATACACTCAGTGCCGCTTCTGGAGATACCGTGTTAACTCCAACTCGTTTTAGATTAACATATACAGTTTGATTTAATATTGTGTTGCCGTCAACTGTTAGATTATGTAAAGTTCCCACCGACTGTAAACTACTTTCTAATATGCTGTCGCCAAGAGTGTTTCCAGAAATAAGAGGTTTGCTGTCAACTTTTACATCTGAAAAGTCAATCCCATTTGCTGATATTTGTTTTGATAATTCTTGTACTAGTTGCTCGCGCCAAGTTTCATTTAATGTTGTAAGTGTTTTTTCGCTAATATTATTAGCAAGAGTATTCCAAGCTTCGTTGTCAGTATTAATACTGCCAAGAACTGCTAAATTATTAATAGTAGCAGACTCTACTACATTTAAATCTTTAGTGGTTAACACATTTTCTACTACCGTAGTATCATCCATGATAGTAAATTGTATCTGTGATGATTGATCATTAATGCCAACAAATCCTTTGCGGAAATTCTTTAACGCTTCATCAATTCGTTCAGCAATAATACTGTTAATATCAATAGAGCCAATTCGAGAAATAGTTTCTTGAACCATAGCTTGATTAATCATATTTTCTACTTTTTGTAACCAAACAGGATCCATGCTCATTTTTTCTATAGATGATAGAACATTATCATGTACCGCTTGATTTATCAAACTCTGTACCATTGCAGGGTCTAATGTAAAATTGGCTTCTGCCATAATTTTCCTTTGTGTTAACTTGGTATATAATGAACAATACCTTAATTACTTAGTCCTGTAGCTCCGGGTCTACCTAAAAACCAATAAATATTATATGCTGAAAAAAATAATAACAAGTCCTTGGACAGCACTAATTACATTAGCACTCATTGTAGGTATAAGAATTGCGGATCCTATGTTTGTAGAAAGTGTAAGATTGCGTTATTTTGACACTTTGGTAATTTCAAAACCAACTGAAATTATAGGTGTAAGTGTAGTAAACATAGACGAGAAAGCAATAGAAAAATATGGTCAATTCCCTTTTCCGAGAGATGTATACGGTAAGCTCATTAGAGATTTATACTCTCGCAATGCTGGCCTTGTTGTTTTTAATATCCTCACTCCTGATCTTGATCGTATGGGACGCGACAGTGCATACATTCAAGCACTCAAACAATACCCAACCGTTCTTCCCTCAATGGGGTCAACAACTAGTAGAAATGTGGCCCGCAATCCTGGTTCTGTTGTTATTGGACCTCACGGTCTGGATGTTTTTGTAACATACCCTGGCATTATTGCCAACCAACCCGGTATAGAATCTGCGGCTGCAGGCATTGGTATTGTTAACACATTACCCGAAGTTGACGGAGTTATTCGCCGAATGCCTATGGTTGTAGCACACAATGGAAAATTGTATCCAAGTCTTGCTATGGAAACACTCCGTGTGGCCGCAGACGACTCTACTTTCCAAGTTAAGATCAATGAGAATGGCGTTGAAAAAATGCGTATTCCTAAGTTTGGCCCAGTGTCTACAGATAGTCTAAGTCGCATATGGATTGACTGGAGTTTAGCTCCAGAGCGGTATGGTTTAACGGATCTTCCAAAAGATTTTGACGGAGAGATTGTTATTGTTGGAGTAAGTGCTCAGGGGCTTGCAAATCCGGTAGCTACCAGCCTTGGAGAAATGTTGCCACAAGACTTACAGGCAAGTGTGTTAGGTACTGTAATTGCTAACCGAGATCGTCCAGCAATTACTCGGCCTGATTGGGCAGATGGTGCAGAGATAGTTACTTTAATTGTCTTAGCATTGGTATTATTATTTTTATCAAGGTGGGTCTATGTTGGTCTTGTTACAAGTCTTGTTATCCTTATTGGCATTGTGCCTTTTAGCCACTATTTGTATATCACTTATTCTACGCTTACGGATGCCACGCTGGTTGTGGGTGGGCTTCTTGTTGTCCTACTCCATAGTTATGGGGTTAAGTTTGTATCAGAGTTCCTACAAAAACAACAAATCAAAAAGCAGTTTGGTAGTTATGTCAATCCAACAATCGTAGAGCGCCTACAACAACACCCAGAGCTAATTCGCTTAGGTGGCGAGAAAAAAGAATTATCAATTGTTATGACTGATATGCGTAACTTCACAGCACTTGGCGAAAGCTACGGCGAATCAGGTGTTGAGGACTTTACTAAAGTTATGAACAGTTATATGACAGCATTAAGTGTTCCTATCTTGAAGAATGATGGTACACTCATTAAGTTTATCGGCGATGCTAGTTTGCACATTCACGGCGCACCTATTGATGATCCAGACCATGCTTGTCGAGCTGTTCAAACAGCCTTAGACATGATAGAAGCGGTTAAAGGATTTAATCTAAGCCTTGCTGAGTTAGGTAAGCCACCCGTTGGCATGGGCGCAGGAGTCAATACCGGGGAGATTGTTGTTGGTAATATTGGTGCCAAAACTAAGTTTGGGTACGATGTGTTAGGTGATAGTGTTAGTATTGCCGCTCGCCTCGAAGGGCAAACAAAAGGCTACGGGGTATTATGTATCATTGGCCCTAGTACCTACGAACAAGTTAAAGACAAATACTTGTGTTTAGAATTAGATAATATTGCAGTCAAAGGCAAAACAGTTGGCTTACAAATTTATACTCCGCTGGGGTTGCGTAGTGAATTAAATATTAGTAAGGGCGATGAACAGATGCATGCTGCAATGTTAGCCTTGTACCGCCAACAAAAATTTGATACTGCTATAATATTCTGTATGGATCTAATGGATAGATTTAATGGCGCAATGGATCACTACTACGAGATATGGCTTGAGCGTTGTATTGAAATGAAAACTAGAAAATTACCAAAAGATTGGGACGGAGTATTTGTAGCAACAACCAAGTAATCTTATTGCTAATGAAACTCGCCAGCAAAGCAATGTTTAAGTTCGTGACCAATAACATTTAAGTTATCTGTGTAGCCGGTTACTATCATACATTTAGATTCAACTTTTGACCAAACAGCACATCCAGCAAATACTTCGTTTTCTTTTAATTTTTTGTTTGGTAAAATCTGCCGACAATATTCATTAACATTAGGAACTTTACGCCAATGTATTGTAGTAGTTTTACTATAAAACATAGGATCAGTAGTTGGCTTTACTGAACAAGCTGTTAGTAAACTAGCTAGTGCCGCCAGAAGCTTCTTGGTCATTGGGTGTTTTATTTGGTTGGTTAATAATTTTTTCTGCTTCTACACGCTCGTATTCGATAGTCTTGCCGCGTAGGTGTAATACTGTGTTAACTTTTTGATTTAAACGAATTAAATCATTGTCTAACATACGAATACGATCAATAAGAGCAATAAGAACTGCATTGGCATCATTAATAACCGGCTTAACTTCTTTGGTACACCATTCCCAAACATATTTGATAATATATCCCATACCAACTGCCATAATAATTGGAAATCCGTATTTGTTTATTAAATTTACTATATCGCCCATAATATTGCTCCGAGTGCAAACCCTACTACAAATGCTATAGCTGAAAATTTTAATAAATCAATATCTCGCCAGATAGCTTGAGTAGTTAAACTTTCTTTTGTGTGTGCAGGTAAACTATCGTACCATCCTTGCCATTTATTCATTATTTGCTCCATGTTGGTTTGTACCGTCTTCTAAAAATTTTGTAAGTGGATCTACCTTAATCAGTATAATATGACCGTTGCGATAGGTTAATTTAAAGTAATCACCTTCGCACCATCCTAACTTAACAGGGTCAAGTTCAGCATCCATCATAATCCTGCTTTCAGATAAATCCCATTCGTAATCATAGTACTTCATGAGAAACTTCTGCATGTAATACTTCTGCTACACGATCAGCTAACTTCCTAGTATCCTGTGCTAGTTCTCCGCCAAAACCCCACTCGCGTTCAATAGTGCGAGCAATATTGTGCAACATCATAACTGCGTCTTCTAAATCATAATTTAACATTAGTCTCTCCTTGCATCGTTTTTGCCGTCTGCGCGGCTTAAGCGTTCAACATCAGGCTGTAGGCCTAGTGCGTTTGATACTACAGTATCAATACGAATAACATCGTGATTCATTGTTTTTACACGATTGTCTAAGGCTGTAATTATTCCAGCCATAGTTTTAACTGCTGACAGAACTCCAGCTAATAGTAATTTGATTGTGAGATATACAAAGTAGCCACCAGCCAGGGCAGCCGCGATTGGAAAACCTAGATCTCCAATGATCTTGAAAACTTCATTCATACCAGCTCCTTTTTAGAGTCTTATTATTATGTTAGTATTTATAAAAAAGGCCCAACAAAACAACTTGCCGGGCCATAAAAATATTGCGTAGCTGGCTTGTTGTAGTTATTATGCCTGCATGTTATTTAAGAACGAGTCTTAAAATATTATATACGCATACACTCAAGAGCTAACACTACTGACTAGGCGGCCAAAATGTTTCTATTCTTTCTTGTTCCTCAGGCAAATCTTCATAGGTATGCCGACAACAAGTTTTCATCCAGGTTGCCTGATTGCCATTCATTGATTGTAGTTGCACTCCATTCTTACAACCTGGAACCTGACATGCCGGTTGAAAATTTATAGGATACTGTAAATGTACCATGTTATTGCCTTGTATAACTATATGCGCCGCAAGTTGTACATTGAATAGTCATGGATCCAGTATTTGATTGCGTTGGATTAGTTTGTTGTACTGTTACGGTTGCACCGTTACTACCATTCATGTTTAATGTAAAATCTTTTTGTGCCGAACCAGATTGTGTTGCTGAAATAGTATTATTAACATTTGTAGTATTGGCGCCAGATGTAATGTTGAAGGTATGATTCGCCGAACCAGACTGGTCCACACTAATAAGATTGTATGAGGCATTTGGCAATTCAATTTTAGTAGTTTGGATACCGGGCCCTGCTTGTTTAACATTAATATTGTTAAACTCGCTTACACCCTGGCCTAAATATGGGTTTGCGCCAATGGTATATCCTGTCTTTAAATCGTTAGTGTTTGTTGGCAAATATGCACCAAGGGCCACACCAACCAAGTGACTTGACCCGTCCTGATCAATTTTAATTGTATTATTATTGCCAACTTGATCAACATACACATAACTAGGTTGTGCTCGAATATGGTTGCAATACCCTAATCCTGCAATAAGAAAAAGAATAGCAATAAATTTCATTAGTTTTGCTTTAATGTAATAGTGGTTGTGCCAGCATTATTAACACGATTTTTAACCTCGACACTACCTTGAATTTGATAAACCGTCAATGAACGAGTTCGATCTACAAGAACACTTTGTTTATTGCTACCGTCATCTCTAAACAAACTAACTGCCAAAGTATCGACTTCTGCTACAACACCTGTACTTGCTTTATAGTCGGGTAACACGCTATTAGCTGGTGGAGTTTTTAATAAACTCAATGACGCTATCATTAATTGTTCATTTAAAATATCCAATAAGTTTGGTAGCATATCCCCATCTAATGGATTGCGACTTAACCTATCTTGATACATTGTTCGTTGTTGAGCATCTAGTGTGTTTACTAATTGGGTTTCTTTTAAAAAATCTTGGTCTAATGCGTTATATCCTACTCTACGAGTTTTAGTTGATTCAGACTCTTTAGTTAATTGTGTCGGAGGACTAAGGATTAAAATGTTGCTAATAGCATCTTCTGTAAGTTTTAATGTGACTGGTTTTAATGGAGCCTCGCTACGACTATTAACAACTGTAGCTTGAAATGCTTGATCTAGGGTTACAGTACCGCCATCGTTAATAACATCAATGATGCCAACCTTGCAATCGCGATCAACATTTTTAAATCCCTCGCGGCATGAAGGAAGTAAGATAATTGTACTGCGGCCTAATTCATCTACAGTAGCACTAAAATCAGTACCACGAACAGCAATAGTAGCGGTAGGGGTATTAATGGCGACTTTACTAGGATTATTATGAGCAATAGCCCCCGAAGCATACCTAACAGTGCCGCTTGCCATGTTAAGGGCCAGTTTTCCTGTATCTTTGTTTTTAGGGTCGTAGACAAACTCGTCAATAACCAGTTTACTGTTTTCATTTACTTGTACCTGTGTGTTGTCTTGGAATTTAATCCCGACTTTGCCCGCTTGAGTCTTGATTGTGTCTTGCATCTCCACTGCGGTCCCTCTGGTCCCCTGTAGAGTTGTTTTCGAGCGTTGTATCGAAGGAACTGCGGCTTGTTGTTCGGTAATTGTCCCGATAGCGGCTTTCGCGATCGGCAATATATTCAGCAAGAGTACGAATAGTGCTAGGTTGCATATTTTACTTTCCTTATACATTTATATATACCATTCTTCAGATTTTATAGCTGATTAGTGAGTATTTTGAATAATTGTAAATGTATTGGTACTGCCAACTGATTTTAAATTAGTAATATTATCGCCACTAGTACCTGATTGTGTAATGCTCGTAGTATTACTACTTCCAGTAATATCAACTGTTGCTTGATGTCCATTTACACCACCACCGTTTTGTGCAATCGTTGTAGTGTTACTTGCTCCGACTGTGGTCACACTAATCATACCTTTATCACTTTGTTGATTTGTAATAGTGGTATTGCCGCCACCGCCGGTATTACTAATCATAGTATTGTTGTTGTCACCATTTTGTGTGCTGGTTACACTATTATTACTGCCGCCTGCGGTAGTTACACTCAATTGATTTGAAGTACCTAGCACATTAACATTAACTGAGGCATTATTTCCGCTTTGATTTATACCAATCGTATTACTTGCACTTACACCTTGACCGTCAGCATTACTGTTAATAGTAGCCGTAGCATTATTACCTGTGACACTATAAGTGACACTGGTTCCGCTACCGGCACCCGATGCGATTGTACTGGTAACTCCTAGATTAAGAGTACTGCCAGTGCCAATTTGACTAACTGAAAGTAAGGTTCCGTCTCCGTAGATTTTAGCTGGAGTGGCGTTACTTGTTCCTACTCCTTGTATTCCGCGGACAGTATTACCTGCACCATCTTGTGTGATAGACACAGTAGAGTTGTCGCCCATTTGGTCAACATAGATACTATTATCTGCGGCTGTAGCAAATGCCATGCTTGTAGCAAGAATGGCTGCAACTATTACTTTGGCTATTTTTTTCATAGCTCTTTTCCTTTGGATCTTTGTCCATTACGGTGAGTCTTTGCCCACATAGTATTTAAACAAAGATTAACGGGTATAAAGTGTATGGTTTATTTTTCTACTGCGGCGTTTGGATCAAATCCTATTTTAGCAGCTGCCTCGGGGGTAGTTGGAATCTTTAAAATATTAGTTGGATCATTTTTAATCACTGGTAAGACCGCCGAAGTTACTGGTACTGCGTTAGACGGAATTTGCACAACCGGCGCACGATAATCCCATACACCTTTCTTTTCTCCTTCTTTGATCAACTCAACAACTGCGGCTTCTACCGTAGCTTTGACTGCTAGCGTACCCGGTTCATTAATAGTTAATCCTGTTTCTGCTTCAAATGCTTGTGTGTTATTGTTTAAAAATTTTAATACTGCTACACTGTCTGCGGTACTATAAACAATTTTAGTTACATGAACAGCCGCAAGTACTTTACCTGTATTGACGCTAATAGCTCTCAGGCTAATAGTTACTGTATCTTTGCTGTATTGTGTACTTGGGCCAATTCCTAAAAATCTGTAAGCGGCGCCGCCCGACTCTGTACCTGAATCATATCCAATGATGCCACCTTCCATAATGATCCCAGCAAACTGCATGGGCATTAGTGGCTTGGCATCTTTGCCTTCGTATGCTTCGCGCATCTGACGAATGATTAGTCGCTCTTTAGTTAAGGCATCAATATTAGTACGCTCAACTACATCAAACCAATGACCATTGCCTACATCTTGTAAGGCTTTAATTAAGAATACTTCGGCACCTTGTGTAACTGCTGTGGAGAAACTTGCTACATTAGCTTGTTGGCGTCGCTGGCCAGTCTTATCAATAAATTGATAAACTGCTACACTAACCTTACGACCAGCAGGTGGTGGTAAAGTGTCAAATTCTTTTTGTAGTTTATTTTCTGCTATCTTAGGAGGGTTTGCTTGTACCCCGCGCATCTGATCAACTTTTTGTTGTATAGCACAACCGGATAAAATAAACACAAATAATAAAGTAATTAATTTCATTTTGCCACCGGAAATTGAAATTGCCCTAACGGGATAGTAACTGCGGTATTAGCACCGGTTGTATCAGTTACATTCATAACAATGTCACCGTTAAGATTTTTATACCACCCAATAGTATTTCCTTCAAAATTCATTGTACCCGAACTTTGTCCATTGGTACTAGAGAACATACTAGTTGCTAGGTTTTGACTAATCTGTGCGTAAATGCGTGATTCTAAGTTATTAAGGAACTTAGATACATTGGTATTGGCCGCATCTGCTTTGGCTTTATCCAGGGCCGCTTGTATGTCTTTTTGTAATTGATTTTTGCGAGTAACTTCTTGATTTTCAATAGTTAATACATGACTACTGTAGCCTACGCCGTTAAAGGCTGGGCTTTTAAAAGTGTAATCTGGTAACGATGTTGCAAACACAGCAAATGGTAACCACACGGTTAGTATTGCTAAGTATTTTTTATTATTATTATACATACTTTAGCTCCTGATATTCTATTTACCAGAAAGTAAAGTATTAATTGTTACTTAGCTATAATACCAGTCCAGCTACTATCGGGCTCATTTTCTTTAAATCCTTGTATTCTAGTGAGCAAGATATCATAAAAAGAGTCCACATCTTTCCCCCAACTACCTATCAATTGTTCAATGGCCTGCTCGCAAAAATTCCAATTGCGAGCGCGATAATTTATTATAAGTTCCCCGTGTAATTTTTTAAGTGGTTCTAATTTTGGAAATTGTTCAAGCGGGATAGTTTCAACTACACAAAACACTGTAATAGGATTGCTAGACCGGATAGTGATAGTATCTAGCTCTAACACAATATATTTTTCTTCTAATTTTGCTACTTCATTTTTTCCAAAAATAATATTCATAATAATCCTTTAGTTAAATAGTTATCATGCTTTTCAGTTTTGATTTAATTTCTGACCTCCATCGCGAATCTTGGTCTCACTTTGATTGGACGGGCCAACCAACCTCGCCATATTGTGTAGTAGCCGGCGATATTGCACGAGATCGTGCTTTAGTAATCGATACCCTAGAACATCTTAGCGAATGCTATAAAGCTGTTTTTTATATTGACGGAAACGATGAACATAAAGATTATTACGAAGATCTAGGAAAAAGTTATGTAGAACTTAATGCATTAATTGAAAATATTCCAAATGTAGTTTATCTACAGGATAATGTTGTAGTTGTAAATGGCGTTGCTATATTAGCCACAAATGGGTGGTGGTCATATGATTTTGATCCTAATTTAGAAGTGGATCAATCAATAGCTTGGTTACAAGAAAAAGAACAAATTACACAGTCTGCGGCATCGTCAATAAACGGAATTGGCTATCATGATGCGGCTTACATGATTAATTCTGTTTGCAAATTACAAAAACAAAATGATATTAAAGCTATTGTTATGGTTACACATACCGTTCCGTCGCCGTGGATTATCGCGCATGATTTAGAATTAATAGATACTTGGCGTTTTAATTGCATGGGCAATAATCATATAAATCGAGCCCTATCGGAAGATACCGAGCACAAAATTAAAGCCTGGTGTTTTGGCCATTATCATAAACCCATCGACACAGTAGTTAATGGTGTGCGCTATGTAAATAATTGTCGAGGAAGAGGCGATACCAAATACAGCCAGGTGGCCTACTATCCTAAACGAATTACAGTAGAAATTTAAACTGCTTCTGGTTCTAGTTTAATTTGCAATGGCATGTTTTGCGATCTTGCACAAACAGTAATTTCAATTCCTTTTTGTTCAGCAATTTCGTATGGTAATACTGCTACCACTGCGGATCCAGCTTCGTGAATGTCGTGTGTAATTTTTACAGCAGTATCTGGATTATAATCAAAGAAATTCATTAATGTATCGATGACAAATTCCATCGTTGTCCCGCTATCATTTAAGTAGATAACCTTAAACATTGGAGGCTCTTTTAGCTCGTTGTTAACGTGTATTTGTGGAACTACATCTGCATTAGCCATTACTTTTCCTTTGTTATGTACGGGACAATATGCCCCGTACTGTATTTACTTATTATATTACGATTCGTATGTAATAGCAATACTCTTTGGCTGAAGTGCCTCAGGAATTATGCGCTCTAATGAAACGGTTAAAATACCATCTTTGGAAATAGCATTCTTTACTTCGACATAATCAGCTAAACTAAATGTACGAATAAAGCGTCGGGCGCTAATACCTTGATGCTCATATTTGTAGCCTTCGGGCAATTCTGTTTCAACCTGTTCGCCGGTTACAATTAAAGTACCTTCTTTCACTTCTACATTTACTTCACCTTGTTTAAATCCAGCTACAGCCACTTGAACTTCGTAGGTATTTTCACCAGTTTTCAAAATGTTGTATGGAGGATAATTATTGTTGGAAGTGGTATCAAGTTGTCCTACAATGCGATCAAATAAACGATCAACACCGATGGCACTACGATAAAATGGGGTTAAATCTAAAGTTGTAAGTCTAGTCATGTTTTTCTCCTTAGTTAAGCAAGTGACTATTTGCGGGCCCGACCATCGGCACCCGCAATTTGTTTTATCAAGGCTTTTCAGTAAATTCAGCATCAACTACATTATCGTTGTCGCTTGGTTTATCTGATTCGGCGCTTGACGGTGCCGATTCCTGTACCTGTTGTTTAGCATTTATAATAGGCTGTCCAGCCGCTGATAATTCGCTTACCGCTTGTGTAATAGCGTCTTTATCGTCACCCTTAATTGCTTCTTCAACAGCCGTTGATGCGGTTTCAAACTTTTCCTGTTCTTCTGCGCTTAACTTATCTTTTACTTCAACATAGTCAGTACGCATACTGTGTAGTACAGAGTCAGCTGTATTACGAGCTGCAATTAGTTCTACTTGTTTCTTATCATCTTCAGCATTGGCTTCAGCTTCTTTGATCATCTTTTGAATTTCATCATCGGATAATCCGCTATTTGCTTTAATGGTAATTTTGTTTTCTTTGCCAGTAGTTTTATCTTTGGCCTTGACACTTAAGATACCATTTGCATCAAGATCTAATTCAACTTCAATTTGTGGCATGCCGCGGCGTTGTGGCTGAATTCCTTCTAAATTAAACTCGCCTAACAGTTTATTATAAGAGCATAACTCACGCTCGCCTTGGAATACTTTAATTGTAACCGCTGGTTGATTATCTTCGGCAGTACTAAACACTTGATTAGCTTTGGTAGGAATAGTTGTATTCTTTTGAATCAACTTAGTCATAACTCCGCCTTGTGTTTCGATCCCAAGTGATAATGGAGTGACATCAAGTAACAATACATCGGTGCGATCACCACCTAACACTGCACCTTGAATTGCGGCACCTGCGGCAACTGCTTCGTCAGGATTGACATCTTTGCGTGGAGCCTTACCAAACAATTTTTCAACTGCTTCTTGTACTTTAGGCATGCGAGTCATACCACCAACTAAAATAATTTCGTCGATATCGGCGGCAGTTACTTTTGCATCGGTCATAGCTGTTTTGCACGGTGCAAGACTGCGTTGAATCAACTCATCAACTAGGCTTTCAAGTTTAGCACGAGAGATAGTTACATTTAAATGTTTTGGCCCACTAGCATCGGCAGTTACATATGGCAAGTTAACAGTGGTAGACTGTGCTGAAGATAATTCAATTTTAGCCTTTTCTGCGGCATCTTTTAAACGTTGTAGGGCAAGCATATCTTTCTTAAGATCAATGCCAGAGTCTTTCTTAAACTCGTCGACTAAGAAATCCATGATGCGTTGGTCAAAGTCTTCGCCGCCCAAGAATGTGTCCCCGTTTGTTGACAATACTTCAATTTGTTTGTCGCCATCAACATTGGCAATTTCAATTATTGAAACATCGAATGTACCGCCACCAAGATCGTAAACAGCAATTTTGCGATCTTTAGTGCTAGCTTTATCAACACCATACGCAAGAGCTGCAGCAGTAGGTTCATTAATAATACGGAGTACTTCCAAGCCTGCGATTTTTCCAGCGTCCTTAGTAGCTTGTCTTTGACTATCATTGAAGTACGCTGGTACTGTGATGACTGCTTGTGTAACTGTTTCACCTAAATAATCCTCTGCGGTCTTTTTCATCTTACGCAATACTTCTGCTGATACTTGTGGTGGCGCTAAGTCTTGGCCATTTGCTTGAATCCAAGCATCGCCATTATCAGATTCTATAATTTTGTAAGGCATTAAGTCGATGTCTTTTTGGACAGCTTCTTCTTTAAACTTACGACCAATCAACCGTTTTGCAGCATAAATCGTGTTAGTTGGGTTTGTAACCGATTGTCGTTTTGCTGTGGCACCAACTAATATTTCGTTAGCGGTATAGGCAACAATACTTGGAGTAGTGCGGGCACCCTCTGAATTTTCAATTACTTTTGGAATGTTGTTTTCAATTACGGATACACAAGAATTTGTTGTACCCAAGTCAATACCGATGATCTTACTCATATTACTTTCTCCTTAAATTAAGCAAGTTTACTACAG
>Ga0194048_10000748_pt1 | contig 15922 bp, 13 predicted proteins | sample JunL225m_MetaG_FD_161685 | JGI IMG/M metagenome (GOLD analysis project Ga0194048, IMG submission 161685) | Anoxic zone freshwater microbial communities from boreal shield lake in IISD Experimental Lakes Area, Ontario, Canada - Jun2016-L222-5m | ecosystem: Environmental > Aquatic > Freshwater >...
CACCTAAGGAAACAAGCTGGCGTGTGGTGTTGGGCACTTCAACACCAATGGCCGAACGCCCAGGAATGGGAGCGAGAATACGTACATCGGTTGCAGCCATTGCGTAGGCAATATCGCGGTCGAGGCTGGTGACGCGCGCGACTTTGACACCAGGCCCGAGTTCTAATTCGTAACGCGTCACTGTAGGACCAACAGTCATTCCAACGAGCTTGGTGTCGACACCATGCGATGCCAGTGACTCTTCAAGGAGCCGACCGCGTTCTTCTACTTCTGCTTTGTCGATTGCTTGCACCGGCGTAACAGACAGCATTGATTTTGCAGGCAGTTTCCAATTGCCGCGTTGGGCTGCTGGCCCGAGAGCTAACTCATCGCCATTTGTAGCAACCGCAGCTGGTTCACGCTCTGGCGTAGGTTCGGCAACAGGCTTCTTTACTACTGGTGCTTTACGAGCTGGCTTTGGTTGATCTTTTTCAATGTCGTAAAGCGGCGGACGCGGAGCGCCTGGGTCGAATTCGGGAACATGCGAATTGTCAACAGGGCCCGGAGCAGGAAGTTCTTCGTCGGCCTCTTCTGCTTCAATGTCGAAAAAGCGTGAAGCCTCTGCATCTCGTTCACTCGACACAGTGGAAATATCGTTCATCACTTTCTTTGCTGCACGCGAAGCGGGAACAGCGACAACATTGACTCCGCCACTGAGTTTTTTCCACAACAAAGGAAGAGACATTCCTGTTGCGATGAGTATTCCTCCGAGGAGAACTCCGAGAAGTACCACTACCGCTCCAACAATGCTGAGCAACGAACGCAGTGGCTGACCCACGATGGCACCAATCCAACCGCCTGCAGGCTTCAATGCATCAACACTTGCGGTCATGTGACCTGCACCTCGCGCAAGATGAAGCAAGCCAAAGATGGACAACACGATGAGCGTGCTCCCCACTCCGACACGCAAGCGATGTTCAGACTCGTTACGACGAATGAGCGTGACACCGAGGAGCGCTATTGCAGGAGGCAAAAAGAACCTGCCCAGACCAACAAGCCAGCCAAGACCCGTGTCGATGGCATCGCCGAGCGGGCCAGCAACATCGAGGTAAATCGCCAAAGCCGCTAGGACGGCAACAACCACGATGCCGATGCCGAGGAACTCATTTTCACGACCACCTACAGCTGCTTTCACTGCCGCGTGTTCGCGCATGGGAGCAGAGTTGCGCTTGGGCAATGACTGAGCCCGCTTGGCGGGCTGCGCAGCAGCTTTTTTCGGGCGGGAGGCCTGCTTGGACATGTTTCTACGGTACCAATGGGGTCTTGCCTCATTGGGGACTCTCGCCCCTACCGCAGAGGTTTTTAAGCGCCGAGTCCGCTCATCACGTCGGTTCCCAGGATTTTTCCTGTGGGGTCAACAAAAACGGCAAGTTGGCCGCCTTGCTCAGACTGTAAAACGACGCGGTACTGCACGCCGCCAACTGGGTTGTCGCCAATGACGCTGAAGGCACGCAAGATGGATTCAGGTAACTCTTGATGAACGCGGGCGAAGACTTTGGAGCTCAGCTTCATTCCCTTTGCAGAAAAACTCTTGCCTTGCGCAGGTGCAACAGAAGTCTCTTGTGCCAGTTTTCCTTTTTCATAAACAAAGTTGATGGCATTGCCCTTCCCGTCAGCGGCAAAGAGGTTCACCAAAGTTGGCGTGGCATTGATTTCGTAAAACTCTGGGGTTTTACCCAACACCTTGCCCACCGCCACGACAGCATCGTCGATATCGCTCACCAACAGCGCTTCTTTGCTGCTGCCACAACTGGACAACAGAACCGCAGCAAGAGAAACAACACACAAAAGACTTTTCGACTTCCGCATGTGTCTTAAGTTTCCATCACCACGGGAACAATCATGGGCTTACGCTTGGTGCGAGCTGCAACAAATTTTCCTGTTGCTTTACGCACTACTTGCTCAAGAGCTACAACATCACGACCACCATCGCGCAGCGCTTGCTCTACTGCGCGCGCAACCGTATCGCAAGCTTCATCGAGCAAGTCTTCAGCCTCGGGGGCATACACCCATCCACGCGTGATGATTTCGGGTCCGGTAATGACCACACCCGACTCAATGTCGATGGTGACCACAACAACCACTACGCCTTCTTCGGCAAGTACCTTGCGGTCGCGCAACACGCCTTGCCCTACGTCGCCCACCACGCCGTCGACATACAAATAGCCAGCAGGAATCCGACCAACGTGTTGGACACCTTCAGCAGAAAGCTCTACCACTACACCGTCTTCGCACATCACCACATTGCGTGGATGCACACCCATTGTTCGCGCCAATTTGGCATTTGCCATCATGTGGCGGAACTCACCATGAATAGGAATAAACCATTCAGGTTGGGTGACATTCATATAGGTCTTTAAGTCGTCGGCTTGCGCATGGCCAGTTGCGTGCACGTCGACAATTCCCGAGTGCACTACTTCTGCTCCGGAACGCAGCAAGCCATCGATCACTCGACCCACGTGCATTTCATTTCCTGGAATCGGATGGCTCGACAAAATAACAACGTCGTCTTCGCCTACCTTGATCCACTTGTTCTCGCCACGTGCCAACAGCGACAACGCTGCCATCGGTTCGCCTTGTGAACCCGTTGAAATAATGCAGACCTTTTCTGGCGCATAGTCATTGATCTTCGCAATATCAATAAGAGCCTTATCGGGAATATTCAACAAGCCCAAGTCGCGCGCCATGCGCACATTGTTTTGCATAGAGCGCCCCATGGTTGCCACCACGCGCCCGCTCGCAATTGCTGCTTCTGCAATTTGTTGAACACGGTGAATATGACTGGCGAAACTTGCAGTGATAATGCGCTTGGTGCGGTTCTCGGCAAATAATGCTCGCAATACGGCACCAACATCGCTCTCGCTTGGCGCATGGCCTTTTTCTTCAGCGTTGGTACTGTCGGCCATGAGCAAACGAATGCCACCGTTGTGCGCCAACGAACCCAAGCGCGCAAGGTCGGTACGACGACCATCTACTGGAGTGAGATCGAGTTTGAAGTCACCCGAGTGAAGCACAACACCTTGTGCAGTATGCAATGCAATGGCGTGCGCGTGCGGCACAGAGTGTGTAACGGGAATAAATTCCACATCGAAGGGGCCAATGCGGCGAATTTCACCATCGCGCACCACATTGAGCGATGTCTTTCCCAAGAGCCCCGCTTCTTCAATGCGGTTGCGCGCAAGACCCAGCGTGACAGCAGATCCGTATAACGGAAACGACATTTCGCGCAATAAGAACTGCAGCCCGCCCACATGATCTTCGTGTCCGTGTGTTGCTACGCAACCCAAAATGCGCTCGGCATTTTCGCGCAACCAAGTGAAGTCGGGCAACACAAGGTCGATGCCATGCATATCGGGGTCGGGAAACATGAGCCCGCAGTCGATGAGCAAGATTTCATTGTCTTGCTCAACGGCCATGCAGTTGCGGCCGATTTCGCCTAAACCACCTAAGAAATAGATTCGTACGTTTGATGTGCTCACAGATGCATTCGTGCTCAACGGGTACGTGTCGCTTCAAGATTTTTCTTCACCACTGCAGCACGTTCGGCTACCCACGATGCTGCTGGGCCCATTGGCAAGCGCGCGTTGCCAACAGCAAAGCCATGCAATTTCATCATCTCTTTGCTCGGTAACGGGTTCGGTGAATCGTCACCGGTTTCAAAGGCATAGCTTTCGAGCAAGAGTGCATTCACGCGCTGGGCCTCTGCGTTGTCACCTGCAAAAAAAGCTTTCATCATGAGTTGATGTTCAGGAGCCGACCAGTGTGTAGCAACTCCAATGACGCCCATCGCACCCACCGACAGCAAAGGCAAAGTGAGCCCATCGTCGCCGCTGTAGACCTGGAAACCCTTGGGGGCTTGTGCGATGACTGAGGCAGTTTCTGCTGGGTTACCTGCAGCATCTTTGAGGGCAACAATGTTGCTGCATACATTTGCCAAGGTAAGTAAGTTTGCAGTGGCAATTTTGCGCCCTGTGCGCACGGGAATGTCGTACAACACCACTGGCAGATGTGTTGCAGTTGCTATTGCGCCCATGTGCGCAGCAATACCTGATTGCGGTGGACGGTTGTAATAAGGACCCACGGCTAAAATTCCTGCAGCACCAACTTCAGTAGCTTTCTTGGTGAGATGGACACTATGAGCAGTGTCGTTTGAAGCGCTACCCGCAATGACTGGAATGGTGACTGCCTGAGAAACGGCTTCCCACAAGGCAATTTTTTCTGCATCGGTGAGAGTTGATGCTTCACCGGTTGTACCTGTTACCACCAGACCATCGTTGCCCTGCTCTTGAAGCCACTTCGCAAGTTTCACTGCTTCATTGACATCGAGTTCACCTTCGGCGGTAAACGGCGTGATCATGGCAGTGAGTACTCGCCCGAAGTGTGGCACTTGCGTCATTAGAAAGACCCCTCTGCAGCGCGGTCGATACCTTGGGTGAGAATGAGATCTTCGTGAAGTTCCATCCACACATCGTGGTAGCTCCCGCACATCACGCCAGTGAACATATTGTTTTCGCCCGCAACCACACGCTTCGACGTGGAGTGCAAACGAGGCACGTACGGCATGAGGCGACCCAAGATGACGCCAAGAGCTTCCACGACCGGCACGGCCTTTACATTCATTTCAACTAAGCGGGCAATAACAGCTTTGTCGTAAGCGGCATCGCTGTGGTCGTTCGGTGTTCCGTCTTTCAACTGCCAGTCGCCACAGAGTTGCTTGAATGATTCGTTGATGACCAGGAATTCTTCGTAAGAAGGCTTCAAGGCGCCAGCTACTTCGCTCGGCGTATCGGCAGCAAGCGCTGCCTTGTGAGCTTCTTTACCGGCAGGTGTGATTTGCCATAAAGCACGCTGTTCACGGAAAAGCGCCAGTTCACGCGACAAAAGATCTTGAAGGTGTGCTTCTGCTTCTTGTTCGCTGACAGCAGCGATATCGGCGACCATGTCGACTTTGGCAAAGCCTTTGATGCGCAGAGCATGAAAGGCACGAAATGAGGGGTCAGATTGATGAGCCATAACGCTTCAAGAGTAGTGACCCCACACCGCGAACGGTGCATTCATTAGCCAATTCGTAGGATTCTGCCCACTTTTAGGCAGGGGCCGTGATGTCTTTCCCAATTTCGAAGGCCAGGTACTCTTCACCCGTATCTTCGAAGTCTTCGAACTGGATGACGCCAATTTCTTCGAAACGACGACGCAGCCACGAATCGTTGCGGTCGAGCAGCCCAAGCTTTTTACAGTTCGGAACAATTTTCGAGAACAACATCTGCTGGAAGAAGATACGCGTGGGGTCATTCAGCACAACTGGCATGATTTTGCGTGGGTCGATGCCCATCCGCTCCCACACTTCTTGCTGCAAGAAACGGTCGCGCATCCGCAAGCTTGCTTCAAAAGCAAAAATCTGACGCTCTTTAATTTCTACGTCACTCATTTGTGCGTACACCTCTTGCAAGGAAAGCACGCCGAAAGCAACGTGACGTGCTTCGTCACTCATGACATAGCGCAACAACTTCTTCAACAGCGGCTCACCAGTGAGTTGGTGCATGTAGCCAAAAGCAGCAAGTGCAAGACCCTCGACCATGATTTGCATACCCAAGTAGGTCATGTCCCAGCGGCTATCGGTAACGATGTCGTCGAGCAATGCGCGCAAGTGGGCATTGATTTGGTAGCCACCTTCAAGCTTTTCATCGAGGTATCGAGCAAACACTTCTACGTGGCGTGCTTCGTCCATTACCTGCGTGCTGGCGTACAACTTGGCGTCGTACCAGGGCACCGTTTCCACAATTTTTGCGGTGCAAATGAGTGCACCTTGTTCGCCGTGTAAGAACTGCGACAAGCTCCACTTGCGCGCTTGTACACCAAATTCGAGCCATTCCTTTTGCTGCCAATTCTTCACTGGTGTATCGCCATACAGACTCATGTCGAAACCACGCCCAATTGCTTCTTGGTCGGCCGTGATGGTGCCTTCAATGTCGACGGGGGTTTCCCATGGAAGGTCGGTGGTGGCATTCCACTGCCCTACCTTTGCTTTTTCATACAACTTGCGCAACTGCGGGCGAGCCAATGAATAGTCCCAAGAGAACAACGTGTCGGCGTTGTTCTTCACCATATGAGTAATTTCATTGACATCAGTATTGGTGACACCCAAGATGGCTTCGATGTCGTTGACATCGGTGCGCCCCAAGATTTCTGCATCGTGAGATTCAATTGCGGTCATGGTATTTCCCCCTATTGCTGTACTAAATAATTAAGAAAACTAAAAGACTCTAAAAATGCGCGCACACTGTCTTCGCTGGTGAAGTCGACTCGTACGCTCGGTGCGAGGAAGTATGAAATGACGAGTCGAACAAGAACGTCAACAATTTGAACCGCAGTATCGGGTGAAACAAACTCTTCAGCGAGTGGAACAAAGAACTGTGAGGCCACGTTAATAATGCGCGGCACACCATCGACCGTGAGATTCGCAAGTGCTTCACCGCGCTCGCTCGCAAGCATCGCCGCAAGGTGCTGGTCGTTTTGCAATTCACGCGACGAAAAGACAATGCACCGCGTGAGAAGTTCTTCAATATTGAGAGACCCCGCTGCAGCACTCTGCAGATGAGAAAAGAATCTCTCCAGTTCGCGCAGACGCATTGCTTCAAAAAGAACTTCTCGCCCACCTGGGAACAAGCGATAAACAGTGGCGCGCGACACACCCGAAGCTGCTGTGATGTCGTCAATGGTGACTTTGCTGAACCCAAAGCGTTCAACACAGCCCAAAGCTGCATCGAGAACGCGAGTTTCGTCAGAAGTCATTCTGAGACACTAAAACGGAAAGTGTCTCACTGTCAAGACAAAAGTCACAGAAACCTATTATTTCTAGACAGTGGGCAAGACGTAGGTGGCGAACTGGTCGCGGAGGGTCTTTTTCGAGAACTTCCCCACGCTGGTCTTGGGCACTTCGTCAATGAATACCACATCGTCAGGCAATTGCCACTTAGCCAAACGCGGCACCAGGAACTCCACTACCTCTTCTTTGGTGAGGCTCTGCCCTGGCTCCACCACAATGCAAGCCAAGGGGCGTTCCGACCATCGCGGATGAGGTACTCCGACCACTGCTGCCTCTTTGATTTTTGGATGCGCCATGAGTTCATTTTCCACGTCGACCGACGAGATCCATTCACCGCCGCTCTTTATGAGGTCTTTCGTGCGGTCAACAAGTCGTACTCGCCCATCGGCATCCATGGTGGCAACGTCACCCGTACGCAACCAGCCGTCGGAAGTGAAGCTCTCTGCCGAGCGATCGTCGTTGTAATAGTTGGCGGCAATCCATGGGCCTGAACATTGCAGCTCTCCACTCGTTTCGCCATCCCAAGCAACCGGGTTAATGGTGTCGGGTTCCACAACACGGCACTCAACACCAAAGTTGATTTGCCCCACAGTGGTACGCAACTCAGCCTGCTCATCGATGGGCAACAACAAGTCGGCGGCACTTAACGTGCACGTCGAAGCAATGGGGCTTGTTTCGGTCATCCCCCATGCCTGCAAAATAGGCAAGCCTGTTTGTTCGCGATACGCCTCGCTCAATGCTTTCGGCACTGCGGAACCACCACAGGGAATGGCGCGCAACGACGACGTGTCGCGGCCCTTGAGCTCGGGAAGAACACCCATCCAAATAGTAGGTACGCCTGCAGCAACAGTGACTTTTTCTTCCACGATGAGTTGCGCAATGGCTTTGCCCGACAAGTCTGGACCAGGCATGATGAGCGATGCGCCAGATGCAACTGCAGCGTGCGCAAGGCCCCACGCATTGGCATGGAACATCGGAACGACCGGCAAAATGACGTCGCTTTCGCGCGCGCCCAAGCTGTCAACAGTCATTGCACCAAAGGTGTGCAGATACGTACTGCGATGGCTATACACCACACCCTTCGGATTGCCTGTCGTGCCACTGGTGTAACACATGCTTGCGGCACGGTTTTCATCTGTTACTAAAAATTCAACTGGCGCAGCTTTGCTGAGCAACTCTTCATAGTCATGTATTTGCACACCTGGCCATTGTGGAACTTCACCCGGGCCATCGTCCATCACCACGAGATGCTTCACTGTATGAAAAGTGGGAAAGAGCGGCGAGAGCAGCGGGAGTAACGACTTGTCACAAAAAATCACTTCATCTTCTGCATGATTCACGATGTAAGTAAGTTGCTCGGGGAACAATCGAATATTCAAGGTGTGCAGCACACGACCCGTACACGGAGCTGCAAAGTACAGCTCAAGGTGTCGCGCTGTATTCCAAGCAAACGTCGCTACCCGACCCGCTTCAGAAATACCCAAAGTATTGAGCACTCCACCCAACTTGCGGGTGCGTAACGCCCAATCACCATAGGTAACAGTCTCTTTCCCACGTGGCGTTGCGGTGATGACCGTTTTATTGCGGTGATATTTTTCTGCCCGGTCAAAAAGGTGAACAATGGTCAGTGGCGTGTTTTGCATCAGTCCTTGCATACAACAAGCGTAGGGCATCTTGTAGGGCAAGGAGATAAGTTGCCATGGTGCGCAAAACGGTTTTAGCCCTCACATCGCTTCTGTTCATCTGCGGAACAATTGGAACCAACATTGGGCCGGCACTGGTTGATGAACACCCACTGCTCGTTCTCACCATGTCGTCGCGTAACCGCAACCTTTTTGGGTCGGTGCCTTTTACCTCACCCACCCCCTACTTCATCATCGGGTTTTTGCGCATTTTGGCAGCGGCTTGTGCCCTGTACTTCGTTGGTCGCTGGTACGGCGACCGCACCGTGCGCTGGGTGGAAGACAATGTTGGGGAAATGCCTGCGCTCTATCGCTGGACGGAAAAGGCAGTAACCAAGGCTGGTTGGCTCATGCTTTTCCTCATGCCAGGAAGCAACGTGGTGTGTGTGCTCGTCGGCCATCGCCAAATGCGCATCCGCCAATTTTTTGCAGTCATCATTCCCGCAATTTGTTTTCGCCTCATTGTGATGCGCATTGGTGGCGATGCTTTTGAAGACCAAGTGCGATGGTTCTTGAAATCAATTGAGCGCTACCAGTGGTTCATTGTGCTCGGACTCTTTGGCATTTCTGCATTCCAGATGAACAAGCGTCGCCCGCTGACCCCACCCGACCATGATGAGTCGAACGAAAACTAAAGAAGCGAGTCGATGCCGAGCGTGATGCCCGGTGTTTCGGCAACGCGCTTGCACGCAAGAACAACCCCTGGCATAAAACTCACACGGTCATTTGAGTCGTGGCGAATGACAAGAGTTTGACCTGCAGTACCCAAGATAACTTCTTGTGATGCAGTCATACCCACCATGCGCACTGCATGAACACGAATACCTGCTGGGCCTTCGCCACCGCGGGCTCCTGGAGCAACCTCATGTTGAGTTGGGTCTTGTGCCCAGTTGCTGCTTGCTGCAGCCATGCGCTGGGCGGTGACCATTGCGGTTCCACTCGGTGCATCGGCTTTTGCATTGTGATGGAACTCAATAATTTCCGCGGTCTCAAAATATGGTGCGGCTTGTTCAGCAAACTTCATCATGAGCACTGCACCAATGGCAAAGTTCGCGGCAATGAGGCAACTACTGCTGGTGAATGATTCCTTAAACGCTGCCATGTCGGCATCGTTGAAACCTGTGGTGCCCACTACTGCATGTATGCCATGCAGACCGAGCCACGGCAGAGTAACGCGGGCTGCGGCAGCAACTGTGAAGTCGACAACAACTTCTGCTTGCGCATCGGCGAGTGCTTTCAGTTCTGCAGCAATGGTGAGGCCATGACATTCTTTGCCAGCATGCATGGGGTCGACAGCAGCAACAAGCAATAACTGCGGGTCGGCGACAACGGCATCGCACACAGTGGCGCCCATACGGCCCCCTGCACCTACCACACCAACACGAATGGGATTCTCAGCTGAAAACGTCACAACCCCGACCGTAGTCGGTCGGGGTTGTGGATGAATTGCGTTTTTGTTTGTAGAGGAAGATTTAGCGATGACGACGGCGATTGTCGTCGCCACGTCCACGGCCACCACCACGGTTGCCCGCTTCGCGGCCGGGGCCGAGGTCACCGAGTTCGCCAGAAAGTTCACTTTCGAACTCATCTTCAAAGCTCACAGCCACTGCGTTGTCGGGCGCATCGCTGCGCTCGGCACGAGGGGCACGCTCTTCACGAGGTGCCCGCTCTTCACGGGGACGAGGTGCGCGTTCTTCGCGTGGAGCACGCTCTTCACGAGGGGCTGCATCGCCAGTTGATTCGAAGCCTTCACCAACGGGGCTGAGGCTGACCTTGCCCTTGTCGTCGATGTCGTCAACACGAACCTGAATTTCTTGGCCGAGTTCAAGTACATCTTCCACATTGTTGATGCGCTTGCCGTTACCCAACTTTGAAATGTGTACAAGACCGTCACGCCCAGGAAGGATGTTGACGAATGCACCGAACTTGGTGATGCTCACAACGCGACCGTTGTAGATGCCACCGAGGTCTGCAGTTGGTGGCTGAACAATTGCCATAATGCGCTCGCGTGCATCGTTCACCTTCACTGAGTCTGGCGAACCAATGGTGATGATACCAACAGCACCGTCGTCGCTCACTGCAATGTCGGCACCGGTTTCTTGCTGAATGGTGTTGATGACCTTGCCCTTTGGCCCAATGACTTCTCCGACTTTGTCGAGTGGAATGGTGAAGGAAACAATTTTTGGAGCAGTTTCGGCAACTTCGCTACGAGGTGCAGAAAGTGCTGCGTTCATCACTTCCAAAATGGCTAGACGTGCATCTTTTGCTTGGTCGAGAGCAGCAATCAACACGTCGGCTGGAATGCCTTCAATTTTTGTGTCGAGCTGCAAAGCCGTAATGGCATCGGCAGTACCGGCAACTTTGAAGTCCATGTCGCCGAATGCGTCTTCAGCACCCAAGATGTCGGTGAGCGTGGTGTACTTGCCTTCAGCAAACACCAAGCCCATTGCGATACCTGCAACAGGAGCAATGATGGGCACACCAGCATCCATGAGTGAAAGGCTTGCCGAGCAGACCGAACCCATTGAGGTGGAACCGTTAGACGACATCACTTCACTCACCAAACGAATGGTGTAAGCAAAGTCTTCCTGGCTTGGCACTACTGGCAACAACGCACGCTCGGCCAATGCACCGTGGCCAATTTCGCGGCGCTTTGGTGAACCAACGCGACCGGTTTCGCCGTTTGCCCATGGAGCCATGTTGTAGTGATGAATGAAACGCTTGGTGGTTTCAGGAGTCAATGTGTCGAGCAACTGGTTCATGCGTGGCATTGCGAGTGTGCACACGTTCATTACTTGTGTTTCTCCACGTTGGAAAAGGCCGGTGCCATGTGCTGTAGCCAAAATGCCGACTTCAGACGAAACTGGGCGCAGATCGCGCGGTCCACGACCATCGATGCGCATGCCTTCTTCAACGATGCGCTTACGAACCAATTTCTTGGTCAAGCTACGCACTGCTTCTTTGATGCCTTTTTCCTGACCAGCAAATGCACCAGGTGCTTCAGAGGTTCCACACAACGCTGCAAGAGCTTCTGCAGTTACTGCATCGATTGCTTCGTTACGAGCGCTCTTCAATGAAATAGCAACTGCCGGAGCCAACTTTGTGGTGGCAACACCTTCTACAGCAGCAAATACTTCTGGTGTGTAGTCAAGAACAGGTGTGTACTTCAGTGGCTCGATTGGACCCTTTGTTGCAATAACACTTGCAACAAGTTGACGCTGCAAACCAATGGACTCTTTGATCCACTTCTTTGATGCCTCAAGGCCACTTGCCAATACTGGCTCATTTACTTTTGGTGCACCATCGGCATAGTACGAGAAGCTCTTCTCGGTGCCGCCGGCTTCCACCATCATGATGGCAACGTCACCATCGTCAAGCTGACGACCTGCAACGACGAGTTCGAATGTTGCTGCTTCACTCTCTTCAAAGGTGGGGTGTGGAATCCACTCACCCGAAGTGCTGTAAGCAACGCGCACTGCGCCAATTGGGCCTTCAAAAGGAATGCCACTGATCATGAGCGATGCAGATGCAGCGTTGATGGACAAAATGTCGTGTGGGTTTTCCTGGTCGGCGCCAATGATGGTGAGCACGATTTGTGTTTCATTGCGGTAGCCATCGGGGAATGCAGGGCGCAACGGGCGGTCGGTGAGACGGCAAGTAAGAATTGCCATTTCTGTTGGGCGACCTTCACGGCGGAAAAATGCGCCAGGAATTTTTCCTGCTGCATAAGCACGCTCTTCTACGTCGACAGTGAGTGGGAAGAAGTCAATTCCGTCGCGAACACCTTTTGCGGCGTTTGCGGTGGAAAGTACGGTGGTGCGGCCAAGGCTCGCAACGACTGCACCCTGTGACTGCTGGGCAAGTTTTCCTGTCTCAAAAGACAGAGTTTTATCGGTACCTGAAACGGCACCAGACACGCGGATGGCATCAGCCATGGTGTCCTCCTTTTATATATGTATGCGCTCAAAGATGAGACGGGGTCAAATGAGCAACAATGTCGGTTCCCAGTCGGCAATCTCGTGACCCAACGGGGCCACGGGCTAGGCGACTGACAACCGACTCACGGTTGCTCGCTTCTTTATTTCTGGTTTCTATTCTGCTTGTGGTATCCCCACCTTTTGGGGATACCTAGCCAGAGTGGGCGACGCTGATTAGCGACGAAGACCAAGTTTTGCGATGAGATCGCGGTAACGCTGAATATCGCGGTCACGAACGTAATCGAGCATGCGGCGACGACGGCCAACCAACATCAAAAGTCCACGACGTGAGTGGTGATCTTTTGGGTGGTCTTTCAAGTGATCAGTCAATTGATTGATGCGGTCGGTGAGGAGCGCAATCTGAACATCTGGAGAGCCGGTATCGGTCGCGTGCTGTTGGTGCACGGCGATGGTGGTCTGCTTTGGTGCCTTTTCTGGCATGGGTGCCTCACTTTGTATATATGGTGGGTCGCTCGCAGCCAATTGGCCACGGGCATCGCAGCGACGCTCTCCCCTTCTTTCGTTGGGGCGGGCCTTGCTGGACCTCTACAGGCTACGGAATAGACACACCACCACCAACCCGCGACGGGTAACCTTGCCCCGTGTTCACTGGAATTGTTGAAGAGCTTGGCCGGGTCATCTCCCGTCGCGGACCCCGATTACGGATTTCCGCGTCAACAGTGCTTGACGGCAGCGAACTTGGTGCCTCCATTGCCGTGAATGGCTGCTGCCTCACCCTTGTGTCATCAGACACCACTGCTGGCACTTCCTGGTGGGAAGCCGATGTGAGTGAAGAAACCTACCAACGCACCAACTTGAACGACATTGAAGACGGTGCCGTGGTCAACCTCGAGCGCCCCATGGCTCTTGGCGAACGCCTCGGTGGGCACATTGTGCTTGGTCATGTTGATGGCGTAGGAACTGTGGTGCAAGCAGCTCCCGAGTTGCGCATTCGTATTGCCCCAGAACTCATGGTGTACCTCGTTGAAAAAGGTTCGGTCACCGTTGATGGCATCAGCCTCACCGCTTTCAACTTGAGTGACGACACTTTCGATGTAGCGGTTATTCCTCATACGTGCGAGGTCACCACTCTTGGTGTGCGTCGCGCAGGCGACAGAGTAAACATTGAAATGGATGTACTCGCCAAACACGTTGAACGACTATTGACTGCGCACATTAAAAAATGAGCGATATCTCACAACAACTGTCGGCGCTACGTAACGAAATAGACAGCATCGACCAAGGCATTGTTGAACTTCTTGCGCGTCGACTTGACGTATGCAAAGAAGTAGCCGATGTGAAATCGCAAGTTGATGCAGCAGTTATTCAGCCACAACGTGTTCGCGAAGTACTCACCACCCGTCGGCAGTGGGCTATTAACAAAAATGTCGATGCCGACTTTGCAGAACAGATTTTTCGCACATTGCTCGCTGAAACGCACCGCATCGAAGTTGCTCACGGACGCAATGAGACTGCTCCACTCAAAGACGCAGAGATGAACGGTGCTTCCGCTCTCGATACCGTTGCGTGTCGCATCGACCATGTTGTTGTTGCCGTTACCGATATCACCGCCGCTTGTTCCTTTTTTACCCAAATGGGGTTCCGCGTCTCACCCACCGATGACACAGAAATGTTTCTTGCAGAAGCTGGTGGCGTTTTAGTAGTTCTTCTCGGTGCCGGCAACGACGCCGCAGTACAGGCTCATCTCGACGAACATGGCTCGGGAGTCCAACACATCGCCATAGAAGTGCTCAACGCTGGCTTCACACAACAGGCACTATCGGCAATCGGAGTTCCTCTGCTCACCGACGTCATTGTTGACCACGACGGCCACGAGCAGCTCTTCACCGTGCTCGACCCCGTTTCTGGGGTTCAATTGGGCTTTATTAGCCGCACGGGGCATCGCTTGCCTCTCAATAGCCACAATGTGCGTGCCCTTTTCGCTGCCGCACCCGATCAGCACCAGAAATAGCAACTGCGCAGTTACCTGCGCTACAGTCACTTTGCTTGACATGTAGGTAGTGCCTTGGATTTCTAGCTCCCGAAGCATTGCCGTTGAGCGCTGGCAGACATACTCAGTTCGTTCCTTAGGAACGGTTACCGGAAAAGGTTTCTTCATGCTGTCCCAGCGACCCTCGCTAGATACTCCACTCCCTCAGTTGCTCGCCCTTGCCTCGGCACGACGCGACACACTTTTTGGAACGCGCGTCACCTATTCACCCAAGGTGTTTATTCCCCTCACCATGTTGTGCCGCGATACCTGTGGCTATTGCACTTTTGCTCAGCCCCCGGCACGGCTCGAGAACCCATTCCTCTCGGCAGAGCAAGTGCTCAACATTGCAAAAGCTGGCGCCAAGCAGGGTTGTCATGAAGCACTCTTCACGCTGGGCGAACGTCCTGAATTGCGCTATGACATTGCAGCGCAATGGTTGAAGGCAAATGGATTCGACAGCACCGTGCATTATTTGCACGACATGGCACAGCTGGTGCTCACAGAAACTGGTTTGTTACCGCACGCAAATGCCGGAGCGCTCTACGAAGACGAACTCGCATTGTTGCGCAAGGTGTCACCTTCGCAAGGAATGATGATTGAAACTTTGCGCGATGATCTTCCGTGTCACCGCGGAGCGCCCGACAAAGTGCCACAGCGCAGACTCGACACATTGCAGTGGGCTGGCGAACTCAACATTCCTTTCACCACCGGCATCTTGGTGGGCATTGGTGAAGACCGCGAAGATCGCATTGCCGCACTTGAAGCAATTGCCGCATCGCACGAAAAATACGGACATGTACAAGAAGTCATTGTGCAGAACTTTTTGCCAAAGCCACGCACCGGTATGCAACACGAAGCCCCCTGCCCAGAAGACGAATACTTGTGGAGCATTGCAATGGCACGGCTCATTTTGCCCGACTCCATTCACTTACAAGCACCACCCAACCTGTCAGACGACTTTGGCATTTTGCTCGACGCAGGTATTGACGACTGGGGCGGGGTCTCCCCTGTTACTGCCGACCATGTGAACCCTGAACGCCCATGGCCAGCTCTTGAACGACTGCGTGAAGTCACCTCACAGCGCGGCTACGAACTCGCACCACGCCTCACCATTTATCCAGAGTACGTACGCGATGCTGCGCAATGGATTCACCCTGCAGTGCAATTTGCCGTCATGGACCGCGCCGATGCTGAGGGCCTTGGCCGCGATGACCCAGGCGCCATTTGGCCTGAAAAAGTAACAGCAGCCGACGTTGTGCTTGACGGTGCAGAAGTTGTTTTGGTCGGACACCGTTCAACACAGTGGTACTCCGGTGCCAACAACAAGCCGCCGATCTTGATTCCTGGTGCTGCAAAAATTTCTGGACAACTGCGTGAAATTTTTGATGGCGTTGAAGCCGGCGAT
>Ga0194048_10000749_pt1 | contig 15917 bp, 1 predicted proteins | sample JunL225m_MetaG_FD_161685 | JGI IMG/M metagenome (GOLD analysis project Ga0194048, IMG submission 161685) | Anoxic zone freshwater microbial communities from boreal shield lake in IISD Experimental Lakes Area, Ontario, Canada - Jun2016-L222-5m | ecosystem: Environmental > Aquatic > Freshwater >...
CCGAGCCCGCAAACTCGCTGCGGGTAAGCCGGTCTCGCACATCCTCAACCCCAAGACCGGCTACCCCGTCGACCCCACCGTCGAGATGGCGTGCACCTATTACCCTCGCTGTTTCGGCGCCGATGGGCGCTCCACCATGATGATCGCTTCCGGCTGGGAAGCCGCCCAGAAGCTCGCCGAAAGCGAAGGCCTCGCCGTCATGCTCGTTGATGGCAAAGGCAAGATCTGGAAGTCGACCAAGCTTAAAGAAGCGAAGCCGAGGTGAGGGCAGCACCGCGTGCCCCCATGTCACCGTGCCCACGTGTCCCCTCGAAGGCTCCGCCTTCGCTGGTAGGGACGGCTGTCCTCAGCCGTCCGTTCGCCTTACGAGATGCGGATGTCGATCTGGTCAACGGCGGGTTGGGGACAACCCGCCCTACCTTAATTGCCCCCTCCGGCCCTCGTGTCCTCAGGTCCTCGGTTGTGCCCCTTGCCCCTATGTCACCGTGCCCACGTGTCCCCTCGAAGGCTCCGCCTTCGCTGGTAGGGACGGCTGTCCTCAGCCGTCCGTTCGTCGAGAGAGCTGCGCACCACCTACGAGTTTCTATTCTCGATTCGGTCAACGTTCGTCTCCGATTCCTGCTCACTCTGGTCAACGGCGGGTTGGGGACAACCCGCCCTACCCAAGGCATCGAGGGGACAACCCGCACTCCCTCAATCCCGTCCTACCCAAGAACAAAGCCCCAAGAACAAAGAACCCTACCCCTACCCCTTCTCATACCCCTTCCCCTACCCTCATCCCCCTAGGCACAAAAAAGGGCGGCCGGAGCCGCCCTTTGTTTTATCTCCGCCGGGTGCTTAGACGGCTTCCTTCGCTTCGCGGGCCTTCTGCTTCCGGCGACGGAGAGCGGCGAGGGCCAACGCCAGGGCACCGATACCGAAGCCGTAGGTAGAAGGCTCAGGTACCGCGGTGAGCGTCATGAAGCCGCCGTCGAAGTTAATCGACCAGAGGCCAGCGCTCGTACCCGAGGAATCACCGAAGGTGAACGCCGAGGTATCGAACGTGAAGACATCCGTGATGCTCTGACTATCGGAGAGGCGCAGGCTGCTAACCGTGCCGAAGTTGAACGTGTTCACGACGCCTGCCGCCGTCGAGAAGCTCGAGGTCACATTCGAATCTCCCAGGACGCCGGAAGCGTTGCTGAGCGAGACGATCTTGATGACCGCTTTGGCGTCACCGATATGAATCGAACGAAGGTCCAGGTCGGTGAAGTTGAACAGGTCGGCGGACGTGCTGGTGGCAATCTTCCACTCGAGGATGGCACCGCTACCCATCACGACGTTGGTCGCGGTGTAGTTGCGGACCGCCGTGCCGGTGGTGAGCTTACCGCCGTCATTCAGGGTGATTGTACCCGTCGTGCTGCCCGAGCCCTTGATCGTACCGCCGTTGTTCACGGTGACGTTATTGGCCACGGCCGCACCGAGGTTCAGGGTCGCCGTGTTGACGGTTGCCAGACCAGAACCGAGCGCCGAGGCGTGGTTCACGGTCAAGGTACCGGCGTTGACGGTCATGCCACCGCTGAAGTCGTTGGCCTTGGTCAGGACAAGCTCGCCAGCGCCGGCCTTGGTGAGGTCCGCGGTCTTGGCTACGCCGAAACGTAGGCCAGTATCGAAGGTCGTGCTGCCGTCCGTGATGTTGAGCGTGGCGTGAGCGCCATCGGCGAATATCAAGCGCGCCGAGAGGTCGTTCGAGTTGCCCGCTTCCCAGCGCAGAGCCGAGGTGCCGCGCATGGTCACATCACCGGTGTAGTTCACGTCACCCAGGGCGTCGGCACCGAAGCCGAGTGTGCCGCCGTTGATGTCGAACGTGGCCGACTGGACAAAGAGGCGCTTGGTGCCATTGAGCACCCAGTTGCTGACGCCGTCCTTCACCATGGAGCTGAAGACGCGGTCAGCGTTTTCGGAGTTATCCGATAACGTACCCGCGAAGCTGTTCGCCGCGGCGCTATCACCGGTCAGGCCGAGGACGCGACCCGTGCCCGTGGCGTTGACGAAGTCGATCTTGGAGCCGGAGCCGATGGTGATCTGGCCGCTGCCACTGGCGTTGAACGTCGCCCCACCATCGCCCACCGTGAAGGAACGGTCGAAGGCGTTGCTGCCGGTGTAGATGAGCGAGCCGCCCGTGAAGGTGAGCGACGCGATGTCGGAGGCAATCGTCGTGGCATCATCCACGGTGAGGGCGTTAGCCCCCACGTTGATGTGGCCACCGTTGAAGCCCATGACCTCGATGGCCGAGTTCATGATGACCGTGCCGCTGTTGACCTCGAGGAAGAGCGCGTTGGCCGAGGCCGCATTGAGCGTCAGGGTGCCCGTGCCATTCATCTTGGCCAAGCCAGAGCTGGCGCCCGTGACGAGACCGTTGGAGCCGGAGAGCGTGATGTCTGCGGTACCGATGAAGTTCAGGATGCTACCGTTCGTGTTCAGATCGATACCGCCCGTGAGGGTGAAGGCACCGACGTTGCCGCCGAGGTTAGGGCTCATTCCACCCGTGATGGCACCACTGTAAGTGGCCGCCGTCGCCGAGGTGTTGGTGAAGGTGCCCGAGAGCGCGAGCGGCTGGTTGGCGACACTGAAGCCGTTAACATCCAGCGTACCGTTGGCCGCGACCGTGGTGCCGACCGCATTACCACCGAGAGCGGTCGCATGGCCGAGCTTGACGGTGCCCGTGGAAACCGTGGTGCCGCCGGAGTAGTTGTTGGCGCCGTTGAGCGTCAGGACACCGTTGCCGGTCTTGGTGAGTGAACCCGTGCCCGTGACCACCCCGTTGAGGGCAATCGGACCGGCGGCCGCCGCGGAAACCGTGGCTGCGCCGTTCAGGGTGACACCTGCCGCCAAGCTGGCCGCCGAGGCCGCGCTGTTAGCAATCGTGCCCGCGAGCGTGACGGCTTCGTTGCCGATCGCCAGGCCGTTGAGGTCGATGGTGCCCGCGGCACCGACGGTGGTGCCGGCCGCGGTCGTACCCGCGGCGGTGAGGCTACCAAACTTGAGCGTGCCAGCGTTGACGGTCAGCGCACCGGTGAAGGTGTTGTCGCCCGAGAGGGTCAGCGTGCCGTTACCCGTCTTGGTGAGTCCGCCCGTGGTGGTGCCGTCGCTGATCACGCCCGTGAAGGTCGTGCTCAGGTTATCGGCCGCGCCGACGGTCAACGTGTTACCGTTGAGCGTGAGGCTACCGTTACCGGTCAGGCCGGCGATCGTCTGGCTACCCGCGACCTGGAAGAGGCCCGAGCTGCCGACATTGACCGTGGCGTTGGTGAGCGCCGTAGCATCACTGGAGATAATCTTGCCACCGGTGACGCTGACCACCGAACCTGCGACCAAGCTGGTCGAGGCGGTGTTCATAACGAGCGTACCCGCACCCGTGAAGGTGAGCGAGCGAGCCGTGCCGGCGTCGTTGAGGGCGCCGAGGTTGAGGGTGGACGTGCTATCCGTGAGGAAGGTGGCATTACCGTTCAGGTTCGTGGTCACGAACGAGAGCGAAGTCGCCCCGGTCGCACCGGTCGCCGTCATGGTGAGCGTGCTGGCGTTGATCGTCAGCGACCCAAAGGTGACGCCGCCCAACGAATCACCCATATCGAAGGTGCTGCTGGCGGAGACGTTCAGGCCTTGATTCAGGACGAGACCTAAGGTCACGCCGTTGTCGACGCGGAAGAGCGACATACCTGCATCCACCATCGTGCTGTAGTTATTGCCGCTCGCACCCGTCAAAGCCGTGTCCAAAGCCTTGCCGAGGATGCCGGAGACACCGAAGCCATAGCTCGTGTTCCATCCCGTTCCTTGGGCCACGGCACCGGCACCGCCAGCACCGTTACCGAAGCGCACTTCGAAGGTATGCCAACCGCCGCCGAGCCCGGCACCGACCGTCTTGGCGCCCGTGCCCGTCAGGGCATTATAGGTACCGTCATTCAAGAGCACCACCCCGTCGAGGACGACGTAGGTGCTATCATCGATGCTCTTCGCAAAGGAGATCTGGGTCGTCGTCGTTGGAATGTAAAGCTGGCCGCTATAAGCCCAGGTTTCGTTGCTTCCCCAGAGGGTATCGGTGATCGTCGGGCGGGTTGCGGTGTTAGCCGTGCCGATATTACCCATCTTCGGGCTGTTGGTGATCGCATACGGAACGAATGAAGACAACGGCGTGCTCATGTCATTCGCCACGAGTCGATAAGACTCCTTCAAGCCCGCGACGTAGCGGGTGTTGAACTTAATCGTACCGCCTTGAAGGTTGACGTTGTTCGTCGAGACATTGGCGCCGAGGGCGTTGATGTTGGAAACCACGAGGGTGGTCTTCGCACCCACCGTGGTGCCACCCGCCTGCGTGTTGGTGCCGCTCAGGGTGACCGTGGCGTTACCCGTTCCGGAAGTATTGAGGAAGCTGACGCCCGCGGTGGTGTCGGTGCCGTTGGCCAGAATCCGACCCGCGACATACAAGGAGCCGCCGTCGACCAAGTTATACTTCAGCGACTTGCCGAGATTAGTGGTAGCGCCAAGGGTGACATCACCCGTGAAAGAATCCGAACCAGAGGCGTTGCCGATCACGATTGTGGCCGTGCCCGGGATCAGATTCGAAACCACCATCGGGTTCGCAATGCTCAGGCCAGGCGTCGAACCGAAGTCGACGAGGATGTCACCCGTGGTGTTCGCATTACCGAGGCGCAGGATGTTCGTCGCGACGGAACCGTTACCCAAGGAGCCGGTCGTGGTGGCCCCGTTGGTGGCCACGAGCGTGCCGTTCTCGACCGTGACGCCACCGGTGAAGGTGCTCACCCCAGAGAGAATCCAGGTGCCCGGACCAGCCTTAACGAGGGAGGTCAGGCCCGTGCCCATGTCCGAGAAGATGCCAGCCATGGTATTAGCGCCGCCGACATAAGTGCCACCGAGCGTCAAGACGCGCGGCGAAGTCGCGAGGCCCGCGTTGAGGATGGCCCCGGGGGTGATGAAGTTGAACGCACCCGTACCCGAGGATTCGATGCCTGAATTGCCCTGCGAAAGGCTGAAGAGGCGGTTCCAATCGAGGGCCGCACCCGAGTAGGTCAAGGTGCCACCACCAAAGACGATATTACCAGCGGCCGTCGTGCCGGCGCCGATGTTACTGACGAAGCCACCGCTCGCCAAGGTGTTCACGAGGAGCTTACCGCCGGCGAGCGTCACGACACCCGTCATCGGGTTCGCCGCGTTCACAATCTGCCAGACACCATTATCGGTCTTGGTGAGGCTCATGAGGCCCGCGCCGTTATCCGTCAGCGCCGGAGCAAACAAGTTGGGCTTGGTGAGCGTGCCGCCCGAACCACCCAGGAGCAGGGTGGCGACACCCGTCGAAGTGGACTTGATGGCACCCGTGGCGGCGACATTCAGCACCGCGCCCGAGGTACCGGAAGCCGAGAGGCCGCCCGTACTTGCCGAGGTGATTTGGAAGAGTCGGTCCGTCATCTGATCCGTGGCACCGATCCACTCCAGAATACCACCGCCGGCGAGCGTGAGGCTCGTGGCGAGAGCGGCAGACTTGCCGATACTGCTGTTGTTACCACCCGTGGACAGGGTCGAGGCTTTCAGGACACCGGCGGTCACCGAGACATTGCCCGAGAAGGTACTGGCCGCATTCGTGAGAGCCCAAGTGCCCGGGCCCGATTTAGTGACAGACACCAGCACGGAGGAGTAATCCGGGATGTTCGCCGCGAGGGAGTTAGCCCCGGCGTTCGAGCCCGTCAGGGTCAGCGTGCGCACGGCAACCGTGCCGGCCATCTGCATCCCACCCGTATTGGTCAGGGCGAGCGCGCCGCTGCCGGAGTTTTCCAGCGTCATCCCGCCCGTTCCGACCGTGAAGAGACGGTCCGAGGACGAGTTCGCCGAGCCGATGTAACGGAGCGTCGCGTTGTTATTGATGATGAGATTGGTGGCGAACGACGACGAGCTACCGAGGCTGTCGTTGCTGTAACCGTTACCCATCGAGGTGAGTGAGAGCGTCCCGGCGTTGACGGTGACGGTACCCGTGAACGTATTCTGTGCCTTGTTCAGGATCAGCACCCCGCTGCCCGACTTGATGAGGTTCGCCGAGCCGCTGATGGCTTGATCGATCGTCAGCGTGGAGCTGACGTTCAAGGTGACGGCGGTGGCGGCGGCAAACTGGGTGGCGGAAGACGCGCTTAGGCCGGCGTCGGTGAAGACGGCGCCGCTGCCGCTGATCGCGAGATCGGCCGCGAGGATGAGGCTGTTATGCAGGGTCTGCACGCCCGAGCTGGTGGAGAGGTTACCTCCGAGGTTAGCGACGCTGAGCGCGCCCGAACCCAAGGGTCCGTTGGCGATTGATTGCGAAGCGAGCACGGTGCTGGTGCTGATGGAAAGCGTACCGGCCAGGAGGTCGACGCCGCCGCCAAAGTTGCTGCCACCGTTCGTGAGCACGAGGTTATCCGAGCCCGCACCAGACTTCGTCAGCTTGAAGTTACCCATCACGGTGCCTTGGTAATTACCGCTGTTCACGGTGATACCTGCGGCGCTCATCGTGAGCACGCCGGTGGAGGCACCACTTAGCGTGGCGATGGTGGAAATACCCGGGGCGGTGAAGTTCAGCTGGCCGTTGTTGATCACGGTGCCGAGTGCCTGACCGTTGCTGGCGTTGCTGAAATCGGCGCGACCGCTTGGTCCGACCGTTAGGCTGTTACCCGCGAAGAGGCTGCTGATGACCGTGAGCTTGCCGGCATTGACCGTGGTCAGGCCGGTGTAGGTATTAGCGCTGGCCGAGAGCACCAGCTCGCCGTTACCCGCCTTGGTCAGGCCCTTGCTCGCCCCGCCGATCGGGGCGTAGAATTCGGTGCGATTGTTGACCGTGAGCACGGCGTTGGCGGCCGAGAGCGTGATCGCAGAGAAACCAAGGTCACTGAAGATGAGGCCGCTGGCCGGTGCCGTCGCCGGGTCATAAGCACCCGTCGTGCCGAAGCCGACGTTACCGCCGATGACGATGTCGTTATAGAGGGTGACGTAGAGCGCACCGTTATCCTTGATGGTGCCGCCGTTGAGGTAGACCGTGCCGCCACCGAGGGGGCCCGTCGCCTTCGACAAGGCACTGTTACCGAGGACGAGTGTGCCCGCGGTCAGGTAGGTACCACCGGTGTAATCGTTCTCATACGTGTTGATGGTCAGCGTACCCGTGCCGAGCTTGGTCAGCGTGGGCTTCGTCGTGCCGACGAGGTTGTTCGCCGTGCCGGTGGCAATGGCGTTGACCGTCAGCGTGACCTGCGTGTCGCTGTCGACGCTGTCGATGATCGTATTCGGTCCGAGACCCGCGCCCGTCAGCGCCATCCCTGGCGTAAGGCCAGCCGTGGTGCCGATGGTCAAGGTGAGGACCTTGGTGCCCGAGGTCGTGGTGCCCGTGTAGGAAGCGGTCGTGTTGTCCGTGATCCGGTATCCGGCGGCCGGCGCATCCACGCCGAGCGTGAAGTTCTTGGTGCCGCTGAAGGTCATGGAGAGCGGCTTAACAATGCCGCTCAGGCTCACGGCCGTGTTCGTGGCCGTGTCATTGAAGACCGTATCGAAGCCATCCGAGTAATCGGTCGGCGAACCCGCCAAATTAGCCCAGTTCGAGGGAATGGCACCCGTGGCCGTGTTCCACTTACCGTCGCCAAGGCCAGACCACACCGCCGAGGTGTTGGCCTGGACGAGGAGGTCAATCGAGCTGCCCACGGTGTTATTCTGGACCGTGAGGAAGTATTTGGGACTCGGGGCCGTGGGGTAAAGTACACCCAGACCGGTGAAGGTCGTGTCGAAGCTACCACCGAGGGTGGCACCCGCGGCGCTGTAATCAATGAGGGTGTACGTACCCACCTTGAAGCCCGCCAGCGCGGTGATGTTAATCGAGGTGAGGGCCGCGTTGAGCTGCAGCGATTTGACCGAGGCCGACAGGTCCTTCGCCGTGATGCGAATCATGTCGTCCGTGAGGCTCGTCGGGGCGTCCAACTTGAAGTTGAGCGCACCACCGTTAATCGTCAGGCCGCCCACCGAGAGGATGCCGGGCTGGTTGACGCCAGCGACATAGCTGCCGGTCTTGATGTTGCCGGAGTTGAGCACGACTTGGCTCGAGATGGCCCCCGCACCCGCGAGCGTACCGCCCGCGATGGTGACAGGCGCGATGCCCGTGGCCGAACCGCCGGCCAAGGTATTGGAGACATCGAGGACCCCCGCGTTGACGGTGGTACCGCCGATGTAAGTGTTCGCATTCGTCAGCGTGAGGACGCCTGTGCCCATCTTGACGAGGGCGAGGTTATCCTGGATCTGGCCGTTATAGACCATGTTCGCGGTGGAACCGTTGCCGACCGTGAGGTTGACCGTGTTCGTCGCGCTATTGATGATGAAGCCGCTCGTGGCACCCGGAGTGTTCGCGTTGTTCGAGGTGAGCGTACCCACCGTCTGCGCGAAGCCGTTGAGATCGAAGACGCCCGTGATGGAGGTCGAGAGCGTACCCGTCGTCGGGAGGACGTCCGCCGCGCCGATGCGCAGCGTGCCCTGGGTCACCGAGGTGCCGCCCGCGTGCGAGCTTGCCCCGGAGAGGATGACCGTGTCGAAGCCCTGCTTCGTAAGCTTACCGGCGCCGCTGAAGCCGCCGAGGATTTCGAGGATGACACCGCGAGCACCGCTGGCGCCGGTGAGCTGGCCGTTCGGATTCGGGAAACGACCCGTGTCGATGCCGCCGTTGCTGGCCGTGATATTCTGGCCGACAAAGGAATTACCGAGCAGCTGGAAACTGACCCCGCTGCCGATGGTGCGATAAATCGTACCTAAGGTGTTATCCAAGAGGTCCGTGCCACGCATCCAGCCTTCGATCCCGCCACCGTTCATTTGCATGACCACGCCCGTGGCCGTGAACTGGTCCGCAGCGATCATCAGGGAGCCCGCACCGAGATTGACGGTCAGGCCATTGCGAGCGCCGTCGACGCTCCAGCGTTCGGCGGATTCTAAATTATAAGTCAGGGAACTGTTCGTGGGCGCCCAGCCCGCCTTATTGATTTCGAGTACCCCGTAGCGGTTGACGGTAATGGCACCGGTCCCGAGGGAGGCGTTATCATTCACCTGGATGGCACCCTGGTCGATGGTCACTGGACCAGCGAAATTAGCGCTGGCACCGCGGATGAAGAGCTCCGCATTGCCCCACTTGAGGAGGCCGCGCACACCCGAGCCGCCGTTATCCAAGCTGGCGATGGAAAGGCCTTCGCCCAGACCCGAACCCTTGTTGAAGCCTTCGACCGCCCAGCCACCGGCTGGCTGGAAGGTGTCGATGATCATGCTACCGGCACCGGTGAGGTAAGTGGTGCCCGCGATGAGCATGCCGCGCACGCGATTCGTTTCGTAGCGGAAGTGGCCGGGGACGAGTCCCGTGCCATCCGAGGAATCCAAGCTCAGGTCGCTGATGACGACCGTGCGGTCATCCGCACCCGGATCGACATAGAGGCGGGCGCTGTCCTTCACGAAGAGCGTGCCGAAGGAATACTTCGCCGCCAGCATCGAGGTCGGGTAGGCATAGAGCCCCAACGTCGCGACCGTCTGCGTGCCGGCATCCATGCGGGCCACCCCGTCCAACGTATTATTATCCGTGCCACCCCAGATGGTGACGCTACCGGAACCAGCCGCACCGAACTGATAGAAGTTCAAGCGCCCCTGGTTAAGGGACCAATTGGCGGCCAAGCCCGCCCCCGGCCCGCGGGCCGCATCGCTCTGGTCCTTGTAAATTTCCAGAATGCCTGAGCCAAACTTGATGACCTTACCGGCGGAAATATCGCCGTAGAGCTTATCCGTCTGATTGATCGTCGTGTAAATATAGGCATCCCCCGCACCGGTGGAGCCGAACTTCAGGTTCGCCCAGATGGAGACATTATTATCCAGGATGAGGCCACCCATGTCGCCCGGATTACCCGTGGTCGCTTCCTTAAGGGTGATGGTATTGAACTGACCCGAGCCGGAGAAAATCCACTGATTCGTGCGCAAGCCATAGAAGACTGGGTCATCCTGGAGGTAGGCTGCCGTGGTGCTGATGTCCACCTTCGCGGTACCCGCGTTCTGCCCCGGGGTCACGATGCCAGTCGTGATCGTACTATCAAAAGCGACGTTCTGGAAACCTGAGGTCAAGTCGTACTTGACGAAGGACTTGTCCTGATAACTGATGGCCCAACCAGGCATTATGCCGTTGGAATTGATGGGCGCACCCGCACCCGGGGTGCCCGGGGTACCAATCACCAAGCGCGAGCTATCTGCCGTCGCCTGAAGGCGGCCAAGCAAGGTGGTGGTTTGGGTATTGAACAACAACGTCGCATCACCCTGGCGGGTGAACGAGGTCGCCGTAACATACACGCCGAATTGATTCTGCTTCTGCAGGTCGATGGTGACACCACCCGCAATCGTGAGCGCACCGATGGCCTCGGGGATCCCATTATTGGGGGTAGCGTTGTTCGGGGCGCGCACCCAGAGGACGGCGCTATTCAGGAACATCGGGACAGCATCACCCCAGCGATTAATCATCCCGGCGGAGCCGTTGCTATCGAGGGAAAGGCGGCTACCGGGGTGAATGTTCACCGTGTAGGCGTTGTTGATCGTGCTACCGTAGGCGAGGACCGTGCCTTCCGTGGAGGAAAGGTTCAGGGCCAACTCACCGAAGATGTCCACGTTGCCACCGACGCCCAAGGGGCCGGCGTTGACGATGGAAGTCTGATTGGCTTCCAAGACGGAGCCGCGGTTGATAATCGTGCCACCCGTGTAGGTGTTTTGATCGCGGAAGCGCACGCGGGCCACGCCGAGAGACGCCTGGGCCCCAATCATGACCTTATTCGCGCCGCTGAGCGCACCAAGGGCGCTCGTCGAATCGATATTCAAGGCACCGTTGACATCGAGCGTACCGCCGCCGAGGCGATACAGCGAGTCCGCCCCAGCCGTCATGGTCGCGCCCGTGAAGTTACCATTGTTCGTAACGCCACCGACATTACCCGCACCAAGATACATACGACCGCTGCCGATCGTGCTCATATCGAGGCTACCGGTGTAGGTTTCGTTGCTTTCGAGGGCCAAGATACCCACCGAGTCCGTGGTGAACAGGGTGTTAAGGTAAGCCTGGGTGAAGTTGTTGACCTTCGTGCTGTCACGGAGGGCGACGAGCGAGTAATGGCTCGCGGCGCTGACCATCATCAGCTGGCGATTGCCGGTGATATTGGTGACGTCTTCGAGGTGGACCTGCGCGTTCGGGTTGATGCGAATCTGGCCACTGCCAATCGTCGCCGTGGCGCTGCCTTGGTTGTTTCCGCCGCCTACGAAATCACCGAAGCGGAGGGCACCCTGCTGCGTCTGGTAACTGTTGAGGATAATTCCGCCGGTGAAGCTGGTATTGGTCGCGGTGATCCAGAGGTTACCGTTCCAGTTCTTGAAGAGCGTGATGCCGGAGCCGTTGTCGTCGATGTTCCCGTGGAGGACGGCGTCGTTGTAGTTACTGATGGTCGCATTACCGCGCAGATACGTCGTGCCGAAGATATCCAGCGCGTAGTTATTGGCGATATTCTGGGTAGTGAGGATCGCATTCCCGATCGTCATGTCCTTAAAGCTGACCAGCTTATTCGTCGAGACGGCCCCGTTGTTATTGTATTGGAGCGTGGATGAGCTGTTGACGATGAGGCTGACGGAATTTGCCGTGTTGCCGAGGGAGAGGCGCTCGTACGTCGTGCCCACGCCGTCGTAGTAGAGGATTGTCGTGGCGTCGCGCGCCAGGGTGAGTGCCCCGGTGCCCAAGCCACCGTTTGCCAAGGGATTCAGGGCGTTCGGACCAGCCCCGGTGGCGAGGGTGTTACCCCGGATATTCGTGTTACCGCCGCCCGCGACGATCAGACCGCCGGTCCAATCATTCAGGCCAGCCGCGATATTGGCGATTTCCAGCGTGCCGTCCTGTTCCTTGATCAGGATGGCACTCTTGGAACCATCACCGGTGACCTTACCGACGAAGTAAGCGATGTTACTGTTATTATTGACGATTGAGAGGTGCGCGTAATTACCGTCCGGACCGAGGTTCAACGGTCCGTTAAACTGGGTGCGAATGGCGTTAGCATTCTGATACTGGACCGTCTGGCCTTGTTCACCCGGCGCTCCAAGGAAGGTCAACCCACCCGATAATTGGACGATGTTCGAATTGAAGGTGGCCCCATCACGATCGTTATCGAGGCGGATACGCGTGTTATTCTGGCCCACGATGAGGCCACCCAATAAGGTATCGGCGGCACCGACGCGGATATAATAGATGCCGTTCGGCGAGTTCATCACCACATTGCCACCGCTACCGATGGGCTTAAAGGTGCCGGCCGTCGTGGCGTTATTGCGCAGCACGACGTTACCAGAATTGACGATCACATTACCCACAAAGGTCTGCTGGTCGGCACAGAGCTCGAGATTCGCGGCCCCCGACCAAATTAACGCACGGGTATTGGCGCTGAGCTGCGCGGTGGTCGCGCGATTACCGACATCGCCGAAGTTCAACGAACTACCAGACTGATTCCAGACGTAGAAATCAGCCGGAGTCACGCCGTCACCGATGACGATTTTATTGATGGTGATGGTTTGGCCGCCGTTCACCGCGAGGCCGCCACTGATGAGTTTCAGGGTCGCCGTACCGGTCGCGACATTCGATGAAGTGAGATTGCCGTCGAGGCGCAGGGCGTAAGCCGTGAGCGTAAACGTGTCATTAACGGTCGTAGCCCCAGAAGTGTAGGTACGGTCCGTCGCGAGACCGGAGTTCGCCGTGATGGTGGTGGCGCCCCACGTGCGATCGAAACCAGCGTTCACGAACCCGAAATCGGTATGGGTCATGAACTGGAGTTCCGGGGTGTTGAACATCCAAGGCGGCACCATGCCGTTGGTGATGACGGCCGGCGTCGAGACACCAGCAAAGGAGAGCGAGGAGATGTTCGCCATGCCGCCGGCGACCTTGATACGTTCATCCGAACCGAAGATACCGCCCGGGTTGTTCGTATTGAAGATACGGAAGGTGGCGTTGTTGCCGGCGATGCCGCTGACGTCCGTCGCCTGGATGAGCGAGCTCAACTGGAGCATCGTGAAGTGCCCCGAGGAATCGCGGCGGACTTCGAGTGAGTTGCCCCCGATACCGGTGACGGCGCCCACGGTTTCCGTGACGTCAAACGCGCGGTTGCCGTAAATGCTCAACGTGGAGGAATCGAGCCGGATGGGCGTAGCGTCCGCCCAGCGGCCTTGACCGCCCGTGCCTTCCGTCTGGCCGGCCGGCAGGATACCCGTCGAGTAATCGAAACGGAGCGTCGAGGCCGGACGCATCTTGAAGTTGGCGTCGGTGACGATGTTGCCGGAGTTATCGGCCTTGACGAACGTACCGCCCAGACCACCGAGCGTCAGGGTACCGTAATTTTCCACGGACGTCGTGGCGAGGGTGCCGCGCACATCGTAGTTGGCGCTGAGGTTGATCAGCGTGTAACCCGTGTAGTTCTGATTCTGCAGGAGCGTGGCGGTGCCACGACCGTAGCCCGCGCTGACGTTATCCACCTGGACGCCGCTGTAAATCATCCCGACCTGGACGTTGGCGATATTGCGCAGATTCAGATCCGTGAGGATATTCGCGTTACCGTTGCTGCCGAAGTAGAGCTGACTGCCCCCGCTACCGAGGCGGTAGATATTGCCCGCGCCCACCCCGAGGGAAGAGCCGTTATAAACGCCCATCGCCCCGAGCTGATTGCTCGTGCTACCCAGCCAAGAGGTGCCGTCGCCGATCTTACCCAGATCAAGATTCTGGGTGTAGACGGCATCGATGGCCAAGACGATGGAAGCCGAGTTGCGGCCGAAACCGGCGGTACTCGCGAGGGTCGAGTATTGGACGGTGTTGTAATCTTGCGGGGCACCCATGCCACCCACGCGGAGATTGATGGCCGTGAGGGGGAAGTCGCCGGCGACCCGGAGAATCGGGTAGTAGTAGAGGCGCGAACGCATGTCCAACTCGCCCGTCCAACCTGCGACGACGTTGTTGGCGGAGTTGAACTGGATGGCGGTAGCCGGCTGGATCAGAATGTTGCCGCTGGTGAGTTTGGCGGTGTTGCTGAGCGTCATCAGGTTGCCCTCACGGGTACCGAAGAACGTCGTACCACCGAACTGGGTATAACCGCCCGGGAAGGCGGAGCTATCGCCACTGAGCCACAAATCCGAACCGGTCTTAACGAGCGTACCGGCGCCGCTGATGGCTCCGGTGAGCGTGGTCACAATCCCGAGCGAGAAGTAGGCGTCGTGGATCATGCTCACGTTGCGGAATTCCGCACGCATGGCGTCCGCACTGTTACCCGGAGCCCCACCACCGTTCACGCTCAGGTAGGGAGCACCGAGGGCGCCACCGAAGGCGATGTCCTGGAAGACGACCGTCTTATAGGAAACACCTTGATTGAAGCCGTTGGTGCCCGAGTTGAGCGGGCGATGATCGATGACCGGATTACGGCTACCGATGAAGGACGCGGAGTTGGTCGAGGCCAGTGAGCCCACGACGATGTTATTCGTCGCATTCGTCGTGATGAGCTCGAAAGCCTCCGTGCCGTCGCCGTCATAACGGGTATAAAGGGACGTATCGTTAAGCGTGACCGTGGCATTCGCCCCGAGCAGATTAAACATCCCCGTGGCGCCGCGCACTTCGAAGATGCCGCCGGCGACATTCCAGGCCGCGACCTGATTATCCGCCGTCTGATTCCAAGGGTAGAGGTAGAGATTGCCCGGACCGGTCTTGGTAATCGTGCCTGCCCCGCCCTGCGCAATGATCGGACCCGCGAAAGTGGCGGAACCAACCGTGGTACCGGCCACTTGGTAGCCCGTACTGATGGTGGTGTTGGCCTGAGTGAAGGTGGCCGTGCCGGCCACCAGCATGCCGTAACTGAGCTGGCCCGAGACGCCACCCGTGAAGATGAAGCCAGCCGAATTGACCGTCAGGTTATTGATGACCGCTGCGGCGATGCCGGTCGGGCCATCAAGGGTCGAAGTGATGTTCGGCGAGCCGAAGTTGTTCAGCGCGGCGATGGTCACATTGTAACCGGCACCCGCGCCGAACTGCTGGGCAGGCTGCGAGGCGACGGTTTCGACATTGACCGTGTTGCCGAAGGACAAGATGCCGCCCGCCAGGGTGATGCCACCCGAGCCGAGGGCCAGCGGGTTATTGATGATCAGCCTGCCGGAAGCAGCCGGTAAGTTGACCGTGTTGGACCCCTGTGGGGTGAGGCCGCCAATATTCGCGGAGAAGATCGGGCCGGCGTTGACCGTCGTCCCACCCGAGAAAGCGTTGTTACCGATGTCGCTGCCGATGGAGATCGGCGTGGAGAGGATGCTGACACCGTAGCCCGACTTCACGAGGGAAACGACGCCCGCGCCGTCGCGGATCACGCCGGTGAAGGCCTGGCCAGCACCGAAGTAGCCCGTCGCAGAGGAGAAGTAGCCCGGGACGAAGCCCGTCGCAATCGTGAGCGTGGCCGGCGTGGCGCTGGCGTTCGTGACGAAGCCCGTGCCCGACAAGCCGCCGAAGGTGAGACCCAGGCCATTGAGGTCGAGTGTACCGGTGTCGTTGACCTGGAGATTCACGCTCGCGCTGGTGCCCGCACCGCCCGTGGGGACGGAGGCCGCGCTGCCGAAGCGGAGGATACCCTCGTGGACGAAGATCGTACGGATTGAGGTGTTGACCAAATTCGGCACCGGCATGACGTTGGCCGTGCCGCTCAGGATAAGCGTACCCGCCCCGGCTTTAATGAAGTCGGCAGCGCGGAAATTAGCGCTGATGGTCGAGGTCGTGCCGGTCTGCCCTTCCCGGACGTAGACGTAAGCATCGCCAGGTCCCGCCAAGGTGCCGAAGCTGAGCGTGCCCGCACCCGAGCTGG
>Ga0194048_10000750_pt1 | contig 15904 bp, 20 predicted proteins | sample JunL225m_MetaG_FD_161685 | JGI IMG/M metagenome (GOLD analysis project Ga0194048, IMG submission 161685) | Anoxic zone freshwater microbial communities from boreal shield lake in IISD Experimental Lakes Area, Ontario, Canada - Jun2016-L222-5m | ecosystem: Environmental > Aquatic > Freshwater >...
GTATACACCACAATATACGTTCTCAAAATGCTATGCTTTATAGGCTCCAGAGCCATTGATTATAATTATATAATATAGTATAATATACTTATGCAGGATTCAGAGCAGTGGGATAGACGCAGGAATCGATTATTAGAAGGTGGAGACGAAGTTCACCCTCTGTTCAATGTAAGCAGAAAAATTGGTGATATAGTCACGCTCGACTACATCAGAACTTCTACTGGGCAAAGATTATTATCCTATCCGGCATCTTTGACTGACGGAGTTCAACCGATACACCCAGACTTTATGCCTTTCCCCTTAATTCGTGACGGCAAGCTAACGCACGACGGAATAGATATTAGAGAAATACCTAAAGGAACCACGCCTTTATTACGCGTGGCTCAAAGCTTTGACACCAAGGATTCTGGCGCACCGCAAAGAGGCGACATATTTCGTCAGGCTGGTGTTTTGATAGCTACTGTATGGCATGCCAGCAGAGGCCACCTACCAGAAGACATAAATTTGAGAACACTTAGCTACACGTCTGAAGGCGAAGGGACTATCGCATTCGTTCCGCCGTCTCGATACATTCACACACCCAACCCTATAGAAGCCATCGAACAAATCGGCGCTCAAATTGAAATAGGCAGCTTTGCTCCTGATATGCAAGAACTCAGCTACGAACTTAGAAGTGGTGCAATACAAGCTATAAATAGTTTAGATAAATAAAATGGCCGACCGACTCATCCAGAGAACTGCTGAATTTCGCACCGCATTGTCTGAGATTGAAAGCGTACAGCCATTTGATTTCGACGACTCAATTCTAAGAGACCGCATGACACTAAGTGGCGGACTACTGGTAAAGAACGCTTTCTATACCAGGGACCAATCAAGCCAACTGGGCAGTGCACCATTTAGCGAAATAGAGTTTGAGCCGAGCCCCAATAAATCACAAGGCTCAACCGACTCACTTCATGGTGTTATTTTTGGTAATCTGCATACCTACAATGACTCTATACCCGTAGCAGTAAAGCCATACGATAATGGCAAGGCTGCCGCCGTACGAGAACATGTAGCTTATGAGTTTATGAAAAATGAAGGTTTTGAAAGCTTTACACCCCTAGGCGTAGTGTCCAGCAACCAAAAGGCTTTTCTTGTAACCGCAATCGAACCTTCGTTAAAAACTTTCGACAATATGCGCTGGTCGCCGAGAGCACTTAGCGAAGGTGATATGGGCGAAGAACAAGTTAAGTTGCTGGGAATGGCCGGCAAGGAACTTGGTCAAATGCATGCTCAGGGCATAACCCACGGCGACTCTCAGCCAAAAAATGTAGCAGTATCTGAAAGGGGTAAAGTAGGATTTATTGATCTAGAGACAATGCGCTACGACCCAGACGGAATAGGCACAGAACCAATGGGCAGAAGAGTTAACGACGACCTCCTAAATTTTTATGGCAAACTTCGCAGATGGTACGGATATTGCCGCGGTGAGGGGCCAAGATCAAGATTTAATCAATTTGATAGTCACTTCTTACAGCCTTACACCCAAACCTACCAAGAGAACGCTATCAATCAAGACCCTAAAGTTATGAAGACCGGTGAATTCGTATTAAGAACGAATATCATGAAATACGTTCTGACCGAAGATTAAGTTCTGGTCATTAACCTACAACACTCCACTTATAAGGTGGATTCTTGACGATGTTTTGGCACTCGCGTATTATGAGTGCTAGATACAGAAGTTATATAAGTAGGGGAGCAAGAACTATGAAAGTACCGATTCAGCCAATAGGTGACTTTGTTGTCGCAAAGCAAGAGCAGGCAGAAACTAAAACTGCTAGCGGCCTATATTTACCAGAGAAATCTGCCGACAAACCAAAAATTGCTATCGTTCAAGCGGTAGGCAAAGAAAGCAAAGAAGTAAAAATCGGCGACAAGATAGTTTATGGCGGTTATAGTCATAACCCAATCAAAATTGAAGGCGTTGAATATTTGCTTATCAAGCAAGAAGACATTTTGGCAATAATTAAGTAGGGAAGTGGAGTAGATTTTTATGGCTAAGAAAGTATTTTATGATGATGATGCTCGCAAGCGAGTACTAGGCGGGGCAGAAATTTTATATAACGCAGTCAAAACAACTATGGGACCAAAGGGTCGCAACGTTGTTATTAGCAAAAGTTACGGTAATCCTACGGTCACACATGACGGTGTTACCGTGGCTAAAGGCGTAGAACTAGCTGATGTCGATGACGAAACTCTAGGCTACAAAGTTGGCGCTGAACTTATCAAGCAAGCTGCTAGCAAAATGAACGATGTAGCAGGCGACGGCACGACAACTGTTACGGTTTTGACTTATCACATTTTGAACGAAGCCAATAAATTGATTGCTGCTGGACATAATCCAATGTTGCTACGAAAGGGCCTAGAATCTGCTAGCCACGAAGTAATAAGTAAATTGATAACCATCAGTGAAGATATTAAAGGCAAAAACACTCGCGTTGCAGAAGTAGCGACAATCAGTGCTGGAGATAGCGAGATAGGTGATTTGATTGCTGACATAATAGACAAAGTTGGTAAAGACGGCATAGTCACAGTCGAAGAAGGCCAAGGATTACTACTGGAGAGTGAAGTCGTTGAAGGATTCACTATGGACCGTGGTTTTGTTAGCGCCTACATGGTGACAGACACGATTCGCATGGAAGCTGTAGCCGAGAAGCCAGCTATTGTCATAACAGACAAAAAAATCGGCTCCATCCAAGAATTCCTACCACTACTCGAGAAACTAGCTCAAGCCGGCAAAAAAGACTTAATCCTTATTGCTGAAGATGTCGAAGGTGAAGCTCTCGGAACTCTAGTTTTGAACAAATTAAAGGGCGTGTTTAACACTATTGCAGTTAAAGCTCCAGCTTTTGGCGACCGACGTAAAGAAGTCCTAGAAGATATCGCTGTCTTGACTGGCGCACAAGTTATTACTGACGACCGTGGTATGACATTCGAAAATGTTGACCTAGATGTTGTCGGCACCGCTCGTAAAGTTATTGTCACCAAAGACGAAACAACAATCATTGAAGGCGGTGGTGTTGCAGCAGATGTAAAGAGCCGTATCGCTCAAATAACTGCTCAAGCAGACACAACAACCAGTTCCTACGACAAAGAAAATTACGAAAAACGACGAGCCGCACTATCTGGCAAAGTCGCACTAATTAAGGTTGGTGGTGCTACCGAAACAGAAATCGAAGAAAAGAAATATCGTGTAGACGACGCTGTTCACGCCGTTAAAGCAGCACTTGCAGAAGGCATTGTACCTGGCGGTGGTGTAACGCTAATCAATATCAGCTCTAGCATTACGACTGATCCAAATGACGACTCATCTGTGACTGCCGGTAAATCTATTCTCAAACTAGCTCTCGAACAGCCTTTTAGAATATTAATGACAAATTCTGGCCTCAACGCCGACGAATGGATGCCGCAAATCAAAGCCGGTAAGGCTGGCCAGGGAATTGACGTTAATCATCCGCTTAAACTAGTAGACCTAAAAAGCTCTGGCATAATTGATCCTGCCCGCGTAACAAGAGTCGCACTAGAAAGCGCCACATCTATCGCCGGCACAGCTATGACTATGGGCGCATTGGTTGTAGACGTACCAGAACCAAAATCCGCTACGCCTGATATGGGCGGTATGGGCGGCGGCATGGGGATGATGTAGAGTTAGTTCTTTGGGGATGTTTTGTCTGCCCGAGCGGCTATCTTGTCTAACATTCCGTCAGAAATGTCGTCAATAATATTAGACGCGCGAAGAACACTAAAGCCAATCTCTTCTGTCAGTGTGTGCTTTTGAGTAACAAAAGGATTGGGCATTTTATCTGATGGATTGCCATTTTTGTCATGAATAATATACTTTGATGCACCTGCTAACATGAGCACTGCAGCACCATTTTTTATAAACCGCTTAAATCTACCGTTATTAGGGTGCTCCTGATTAACTGAGTCCATCGTCCCAGAAAAAACACCACTGACAACTGGCGCAATGTCGTTAACGATTACCTTACCAGCTTCATTCAAGCTACCAGCGGCAGCATTAGCTAACCTTATCCTGCGAGGTAATTTAGGCTCTTCTATGGCAGGAAGTGCTTCTCTGTCAGATTGTAGCGTGAATAGGCGATTTACTGGGTTCATACTAAGCAATATTCTACCATATTTTACTGCATAATGCTAGTGCTTATTTGTAGTAAAATCAAGATACTATATAGTTGCCGAATTGTGATATTTATGCTATTATCTGCTTATTGAACGGGAGTTTAAACTTATGGCAAAGAATGATATAGATAATTCAATTAGCGCGAACGATAGTGACGCACAAAACTTTTATCAAGACGATAGAATAGAGCGGAAATCTGTGGCCTGGCTTTTGACAGGTGCGTCAATGATAGCTACGATTGCTATTTGCTTGGGCGTATTTTTTGGCGGTAGAGCAGCCTACAGGGAATTTACTAGCAAAAAAACAGAAACAGTAGCCACAGAATCAACCAACACTACTTTCGTAGCCACAAACAGTCTACCAATCACTCCAGCACTTACTAACACAATTCCAGTAGTTACTAAGCCGGTCGTTATCACACCTCCTTCTACAGCCATAGTCGAGACTGTGCCGGTTGCAGTTGAACAGACGCCTACACCTACGCCGCAACCCGTAACTGTCATACAAGCTACTCCCGTAACTAAATTAACAAACACTGGTCCTGGAAATATACTGTCTACTTTTGTAGCGATAACAACTTTAGCTACGCTATTACACTACGCCTATAATCGTCGCCGTCTACAAGCCTAAGCTTCGTGCGGTTGTGTAAAATAATTGATCTCGTTAATGATGTCTAGTAGGGACTGGGCTTTAATTTTTTCGTCCTCAATAGCTTGAGCGGCGGCAAATGCGACCTTCACCAATGACTTGTCGTCAGATGCTTGAATCATCATCATTGTAGTTCGGAACTTTTCTTCGGGAGTCTGATCTAGTTGACCAATTAATGGCGAAAGTTGTGATAAAGCCTGTTGTTTTATGCTTAATAATTCGTCCGAATTTTCTGATGCAATGCTTTGGGTAGCGGTCGGCGCCGGAGGAATAGCTTTTATGCCTAATTTACCTAGACTCTCATCTATTTGAAGCGCTAAATCTTCACTGCCCACGCCAGTATAGGCCGGTGGTACTGATTGAGTTACTGGAGTTTGAGATGCTTGATTGTCGGTTGGGGTAAATGCCATAGAAGTTGGGAACTTGACTAGTGCAGGTACTTCGTGAACCGGCTGAACAATCGGTGTATCGTTAGATTGTTGACCTGTTTGATTATTTGTATCGTCCTGCATGCCCATCCCCCTGTTTATTTGATGCGTAATGACAACACTTGTTACCATTTCGAGTATATTGATTTACAATAAGAATAGTAGCAAAAACATAAGCTTTACGCAAAGAGAGGGATAATCATATGTTAGACGACCTAAAATTTATCGAACGCTATGATACGCACGACGCTCTGGGCTTAGCACTTAAACAATGGACACAGCTGGAACATAACTTTGATATTGAGCTTGATAGGCGCGAAATTTTAAATGTCGTCCACTCCGGTATGGGTGGCTCATCGCACTGGGCATTTCTGAGCAAAAGTTGGCCAGGCTATAAAATACCGTTTGAAGTCGTTCGCGGCTACGACATCCCTTATTATGTTGGTGAAAAGACGCTGTTTATTGCTTCCAGCTTTTCGGGTAACACTGAAGAGACGCTATCATCACTAGCAGAGGCCGAAGAGCGTGGTGCCTATATCGTCATCATTTCCGCTGGTGGTAAATTGGTAGAAATTGCCGAAACCAAAAATTACCCCCTGATTCGACTACCTAAAATTGATAAACCTAGGTACGGTTCTTTATACGGCTACAAAGGGCTGCTGACTATTGCCGATAAATTAGACATCTTAGCTATGCCGGGTGCCCTTAATGAACTTCAAGATTCAGCTGGTTTCTTGCGTGAAGCCATGGAAAAGTGGGGACCAACTGTTCCGACATCGCAAAATCTAGCCAAACAATTAGCCAATGAAATGATGGGGAAGTCGATTGTAATGTACGGAGGACCACTACTGACACCGGCCGCCCACAAGTGGAAAATAAGTTTTAATGAAAACTCTAAAAATGTTGCTTGGGAATATCCTTTCCCTGAATTTAGCCACAACGAATTCACTGGCTGGACGTCACATCCAGTCGATAAACCGTACGCAATCGTCTATCTACAGACCTCTTTTGACAACGACCGGATCAAAAAACGCTTTGATTTGAGCGATAAGCTACTCAGTGGTCGCTGGCCATCACCAAACCGAGTCAACGCCGAAGGCAATAGCGAGGTCGAACAATTACTCTGGACGGTAACGCTTGGTGATTTTGTAAGTCTTTACTTGGCATTTTTGAACAATACTCGTCCAATCGAAACTGGCGATAACGACATTGTTGAGCTATTCAAGAAGGAGCTCGGATGAGTGGAAGTTTAGACGACCTCTCCTTTGATAAATCGAGCTTTACGCAAAATTCCTATTCAAAACGAATCGAAAAACCTTGGGGTTATGAACTACATTGGACGCCAGCCGACAAGCCCTATATGGGCAAAATATTACACGTCAATGCCGACGCAAGGCTTTCCTTGCAGCTTCATGATAAAAAACAAGAGAGTTGGCTAGTATTAAGTGGTAGGGCTAAGGTAATATGGGAAAATGCTAACGGCGAACTAACCGAAACTGAATTACAGCAAGGCCAAGGCTACTCCTGTGCATTAGGCCAAAAACATCGACTCGCGGGAATTACTGATTGTGACATCTTAGAAGTGTCGACACCGGAAATTGGGACTACTTACCGTCTTGAGGACGACTATAAAAGGCCGGACGAAACAGAAGCCCAACGAAGTATTGAACGAGCCTAGAGCTATATCGGCTTGTCTTTTAATTTCATCTTAAAGGCGAGATAGCTAGTAAATAAGTGCAGGCCAAAATATTCAAAAATTACCACCAAAAATAACTTAGTATCCCAAGCAGAAACAAACAAAGACATCACAAGTCCACCGACGATATAATCGGTTTGGTCGAAGGGGAACCAACTACTTCCGGCAGCGATACCGGACTGTCTTTTGAAGAAACTTTCGATAGCGTCGCCAGCTAGCGCTCCGAATCCCATCAACATACCCCTAATTACTAAATGACGGAAATAATCTGGTGAAGCGTCATAATACAAAGTGGCTACCAAGCTAGCGATAATTCCGGCAAATACCACGCCACTCACTAAGCCGCGCCACGTTTTGTTTTGCCCAAAAATTCTCTCGCCTTTGTATGATTTACCAAAATCTAAAGGAGTATTCCAGCGATTAATTAATGGCACTTTATTGATAAGTACTGGAGCCATGTTTGATAGGCCGGCTGGTAAGAAAAAAAAGAATGCTTCGACAAATATATTCATGATTTAATAAACCTTTTTCTTAGTCGATGACCCTTTGGATAGAGAAGCGTGCGTATTGGTGGGCGATCTGTGACTAAATTGGCGTTATTTAGCAAATCGACCAAGTTATCTACCGTCGGTATTGCCTGAATTTCCGTGTAGGTTGTGCCCACTCCCTTATGGCCATGCGCGTCGCTGCTGGCTGCCATCGCTACTTTGTTTTTTGTTGCCCAAATCACTGCTTCCGGCCCGCAATTCTGGAAGAACGCACGACCATTCTGCACCTCAACTATGTCAACTTGACTAGATATTCTGTCTAAAGCCTCAACTGTTATGCCATGGCGCACTGTCTCGAAAGGGTGTGGAATATAAACAAGACCACCTTGAGCTTTAATTTTGGCTACTGTTTCCTCTGGACTTTGCCCAGCCATAATTTTTTCACTCAGAAAGAGGCCAATAATCTCACCCTCGCTTGTCATAACCTCTTCGCCGACAATAATTTTGCCGGGATATTTGGCCGCCAACTCAAGTGCTGAAGTAAGTGAATTGTGATCTGTTACTGCGATACAATCTAGAAGGCCAGACTCAATAATTTTGCCATATTGATAAGTTCGAATACCACCGTCTGGTGATTCGCTTGAGTGACTATGGAAATCAACCTTTATCACTGGTATTTAGCTTTCGAGTAATTTTGATTAGCCTTCCGAATGCTGTAAGCCATGACGAAATAGCGATAATTATTACTGCCCAGATGATATTGCCGAAGAATAAACCAACAACTAGCACGAACATTCGCACTTCGAACCGCATTAGGCCATCTTGGAATAAACGATTCACTTCGTTGGCAGGCAATTTACCGGCAACGGCTGTTTCGCCCTTAGCTTTAACATAACTAACTAGTAACGATCCGCCACACGCCAAAACTGCCCAAATTGTTAAATAAGGCTTGCCGACGGCGACGATTGCGTAAGCAGCACCGGTGTAGAGCATGACCTCCTTCATTCTATCTGTGGTAGCATCTAGCAACATACCGGCGTTACTGGCACGTTTTTGTAGGCGGGCTAATTCACCATCTAAAGTGTCAAATAATCCAAAAATTATCAGTAGAATTGCTGCTGTCGTATAAAATCTGCCAGCTATCAACCAAGCTATCGGCAAATGGGCTATCAAACCAGTAATAGTGACTGAGTTAGGAGTTATGCGACCACCCGTCATAGCGTTTAGCAGGCGCGCCAACTTACCCATAAACTTCTTAACAACTGTTCGTACGGCATTCAGTAGTTCGTTCATAATTACTATTAGTATACCTTAGGCTCTACTTTGCTTGGTATACTAATTATATGAAAAGAGGAGATGCGGTAAGGCAACGGTTATTGAAGACGCTGGTTCTGTCTAATATTATTAGCGTATTACTTTATTTGGTTGGAGCGATATATTACCACGACAACTTATTATGGTTTCTTAACTGGAACTTAGCTCTGGCTTGGTTACCTTTGCTGTTCTCGTACTTATTAATAAGAACAATTAAAGATAATCGTTGGTTGAGCACCAGAGCCATAACATATAGCCTGCTATGGATCGGCTTCCTGCCTAATAGCTTTTATATTGCCAGTGATTTAATACATATCAGACTCGCTACGAGTTCGTCGGCTATTTTTTACGCAACCGTCATACTATCCTATACAATCAACGGATTCATTCTTGGCTTTACTAGCTTGTATCTTATTCATAAACAATTAATCAAAAGACTAAACGCCAGAACATCGCATATTATTGTCACATTTGTTTTATTTATCAGCAGTTTTGCCATATATCTTGGTAGATATATGCGCTGGAATACATGGGATTTGGTAGTAAATCCTAGCGGTCTAATATTTGATGTTTCTGATCGAATAATTAACCCTGTTTATCACAAACAGACGTTTCTTGTGACCATATTATTGTTTCTTTTACTTAGCGGTATCTATATGGTTATCTGGCAACTAATCGAAGCTATCCGCTCATCTAAGGACTAATCTGTTAAACTAATATTATATGGAAGAAATAAAACAATTATTAACCAACGTTTGTAAGCAGCTTTTTGATTTAGATATCATGCCTGAGCTGACTCGTCCAGATGTAAAATTTGGTGACTACACAACAAATATCGCTCTAGTACTTAGCGCTAAACTAAACAAAACTCCACGAGATGTAGCGGTTATGATTTCCGACAAAATAGACTCTACTCTAATCTCAAAAGTTGATATTGCAGGACCAGGATTTCTTAATATAAGTTTGACTGACGAAGCGTTGGTCAAAACTATGAGTTTAGCACCAACCAAACCACTATTAGGACAAGTTGCCGTCGTAGAATATTCCGATCCTAATCCTTTTAAAGTTTTGCACGCCGGACATTTATATACGAGTGTAGTTGGTGACGCTATCGCCAACCTGTTAGAAACAGCAGGGGCTACTGTTCATAGAGTAAACTTTGGTGGCGATGTTGGTAGACATGTCGCTCAAACAATGTGGGCAATTATTGATAAACTTGGTGGCGAAAATCCAGAAAAATTATCAGCAATTGCTGAGAACGAGAGAGCTCCTTGGATGGCTGAATGCTACATAAGTGGAACGGCAGCTTTTGAAACAAATGAGGACGCTAAACAGCTAATTTTGGAGTTAAACAAAAAAATATACGCTATTCATGCCAATAAAGATCACGACTCCGCTCTTAGCCAAATATATTGGACTTGTCGAACTTGGAGCTACGATTATTTTGATGCTTTTTACGATCGTATTGGTAGCCACTTCGAAAAGTATTATCCAGAAAGCGAAGTCGCTGATCTTGGACTTATGACTGTTAAAGAACAACTTTCAAAAGGTATTTTTGAACAGTCCGACGGAGCGGTGGTGTTTGCAGGTGAAAAACACGGGCTACACACTCGAGTATTCATAAATAGTCAGGGTCTACCAACATATGAGACCAAAGATGTAGGACTAATTATGACTAAATGGAACGATTACCACTTCGACAAGTCGGTCATAATAACCGGCAACGAGCAAGAGCAATATATGTCAGTAGTATTAAAAGCTGTCGAACAATTTGCACCAGAATTAGTCAAAGCTACCAGTCATTTAACCCACGGCACGGTCAAGTTAAAGGGTGGCATAAAAATGAGCAGTCGACTAGGTAATATATTAAGAGCAGTGGATGTACTTGATGCGGCGGCGGAAGCTAATCAACTCGCTACAGGCAAAAATGATGTCGATGTAGAGCTTGGTGCTGTTAAGTATGCTTTTCTAAAACAGCGTACCGGTGGCGACATAATCTTTGACCCCGAATCGTCTATAAAACTAGAGGGAAATAGTGGACCTTACTTGCAATATGCCCACGCTAGAGCGCGCAGTATTCTAAGCAAAAAGACATTAACCGACAAGCAACCAATAATAAACTTAGAAGGTTTCGAACGCGATTTGACCCGAAAAGTAGGCGAGTACCAGAGTATTGTTAGTCAGGCCGTGACCGAACTTATGCCTCACTATATTTGCACTTATTTATACGAATTAGCTCAAGTCTTTAACCGTTTCTACGAACAAAACAAGGTGATTGACGATCCGCGGGAAAATATCAGACTACAATTAGTCGAAGCCTATGCTAACACTCTGCGCAGTGGCCTAGATTTACTCGGTATTTCCGCCCCAGAACAGATGTAAACACCTATTCTAGAGAGGCAGCCGACTAAATTCAGTTATAATAGGGTCTAGTAGCATTATCAAGGAGGAAATATGGCAGAAGAAACGAAAATTATCACAAGAAAAGAAGTCACAGTAGCGTTACCGGTAGTAAATTCACCAAAATGGTTACGAGGCTTTATCGCATTTATCCGTGAGCAGGGCGTAGTTGGAGTAGCCGTTGGTTTGACTCTTGGTTTGGCGTCAAAAAGTGTCGTGGATTCGCTAGTTGCCAATATTTTAAATCCAATTATTAGTATGCTATCTGGAGGGGACAGTCTCGTTACGAAATATGTCTGCCTTGATTCGATAGGTGGCGCTTGCAAGACTAAACTTGGCTACGGTCAATTCCTTAGCGATATTGTTGGCTTTATAGTAATCGCCTTCGTTGTTTACTTTGCGGTTAAGTTACTAAAACTAGACAATCTAACTAAAAAATCAAAATAATGACTGATGACGAATTAAAATCCAAACTATCCAAAGAACAGTACGACGTACTAAGAGGTAAGGCGACCGAAGCGCCGTTTAGCGGCAAATTCCTGCATAACGACAAGACTGGTATGTATACCTGCGGGGCGTGCGGGGCCGAACTATTTACTTCCGATACAAAATTTGACTCTGGATCTGGTTGGCCTAGTTTTTATGACGTCGCCAAGACTGGGGTAGTCAAATTAGAGTCCGACTCCAGTCTAGGAGCAGAACGAACCGAAGTTATATGTGCAAAATGTGGTAGTCATCTTGGCCATCTATTTGCTGACGCCTACGACCAACCGACTGGCCAAAGATACTGCATCAACTCATTAGCACTAGATTTCAAGCCAAAAAAATAAATAGACACGACGGCATTTTAGGGCAACGGCCTGCTATAAGTTATAATGTCCACTAATGAATAAATCAGCTATCCTACCATCTAAACTATTATGGGTTGACCTTGAGATGACAGGTCTTGACCCTAAAAACGACGTAATTCTTGAAGTAGCTGCTGAAATTACAGATTTTGACTTTAAAACTTTGGCTAGCTATGAGGCAAGAGTGCAACAAAAACAGGAAACTGTAGCAGCTCGGATGCAAGCCAACATCTGGTGGAAGGAATTTCCTGAAAACCGGGACGACTTTTTGACTAAACTCGACAAGGGCAAATCGTTAAAATTAGTAGAGCAAGAATTAATCAAAATCGTAGACCAGCAATTTGGTAATGAGCCGGCAATCTTGGCAGGCAACTCAATATTTAACGATCGCCGCTTTATAGAATACTGGTGGCCGACATTAGACCTCAAACTGCACTACAGAATGCTAGACGTGAGTAGTTTTAAGATACTAATGCAGGGTAAGCACGGTCAAGAATACGAGAAGATCAACGCCCACCGAGCTTTTGATGACATCCAGGCCAGTATCGCCGAACTCCAATACTACTTAGACTGGTTCAAAAAACAAAACTAGAAAAGCGCCGTTAAATATAAGCTTAAAGGCTTTACCTAAGTATTCCTAGCTCTTTTGCTTTTTGATTAAAAGCCTTATCTTTTGCTAGGTTTTTATGAAAATCCGAGGCGTAAAAATCCTTAAGTATTTTGGACCATAGCTGCTCATGTGTATTAATGTCAGAATCGTTAACCATGTGGCGCGGATATGAATATACCGGAATTGGACATGCGTAGAACCTAGATCCACGAATGTCGGCATCAATTAAAGGCTCTGCAAATGGATCGTCATTCTCCCATTCGGCTACAGAACCTAAGATAGCTTTGTCGGGGTAGCCAAGGATAATGCCATATGCGATGTGATAAAGATTCTCTTCTTTAAAATGACTAAATCTTGAATCTTGTTTAAGTAGGCTGCTCATAGCCTCGATAAGTTTGTCGCCTGTGCTTATAAGTTCAAGTTTGCCGTCGCCTAGTAGCTTAGTGTTGTTTAGCACGTAATCAAGCCCTTGAGCGATAATAACATCATACCTAGTATATTTTTCTTTAGTGGTAGAGGTTTTATCAATTCCAAATTGAGATAAATAGACTGCGGTGATTGAACTAAGGATTTCTATGGAATCCTGAATTTCTTTCGTCCAGGCACTTAATTGCTTGTTGCCGTATCGGGAAGTCGCATAATAAACACCGTCACACATTGCTCGCGCCCCGCTAAGAGTTAGCACTGAATTTGGTGCAATCCAGTATGCTAAAGCGGCCGAACTAGTCTGCTCCTTAAGCTTTGTGAGTATATTGATTGCAGTTTCTGCGCTAGGCTGATTCATAACATAAGTATAACTTGTTGTTTATATATCTCATTACATTTTCATAATAGGCCAGGAAGGGGTGAACCTGACCGATTTATTTTGGCGGAGAGGGAGGGATTCGAACCCTCGGTGGGTTGCCCCACACTTGTTTTCGAGACAAGCCAATTCAACCACTCTTGCACCTCTCCACATAATTAATCATTTTAACAGACTAAGTTAATTGCCGCTTTAAGTTGTTTTATGCAACGTCGCCAAATATCGTTAAAACGCTAAGCTTACTTATACAATATATTTCCCTAGTGACAAAATAATAGTTTTAATGTACTCTTCGTTATGAAAGACGATACAGAAGAGTAAGGCCATTGATCTTTGACGACTAGCAATAGTCACAGAAAGGTTATCAATGAGAATCAACAACTTCAACCGTGTTTTAACCATAGACTTCGACGAGTCACTTATCGAAGCCTTATCTGTCAAACTCCTCAAAGCAGGCTTCATCGTCGACTCTAGTCCTACCACAACCGACAACTTCACACTGGCTAACCAACACCCTTACGACGCTTTAATATTAGACGCCGGCCTAAATGTAAATAACGTGTTCGAGACCTGCGAGTCCTTAAGGGCTAACGGGGTATTGACGCCAATATTGATGCTATCCGGCAATAGAGATGAGTACAGCACTATTCATGGGCTAGAAGTTGGTGCGGACGAATATATATGCAAACCAATAAGTAACAACGAACTTATCGCTAGAGTTAGTGCGTTAGTTCGGCGAAACAACAAATCCTTTACTACTCGATGGCTGAGTCGTAGCGGGCTCGATTTAGACTTGAATACCAATATTGTACAACTGGCAGAAAACGCAGTCTGCTTAACAAAAAAGGAGGCCGAACTGTTGCACAGACTAATGGGCGACACTCCAGCCATTATCAGCAGGGAACAGCTACTCAAAGATGTCTGGGGGATCAAAGAAGACCACACTAGCAATCGACTTGATGTTTATATACGGCGGCTACGCGATAAATTAAAAACCATAAATGCCGATTACCTAGTGCAGACGCTGCGGGGAAGTGGTTACTTTTTTGGCGTCGACGATCAAGTAGACGTCAAACGCATGACTTAAAATTTCATATTATCGTATCTGGTTGGCTTTTAAGAACAAATAAATAGGTCAGGACCGTGTGGGCCTGACCGATTTATTTTGGCGGAGAGAGTGGGATTCGAACCCACGATACCCTTGCGGGCATGACGGTTTTCAAGACCGTTACCTTCAACCACTCGGTCATCTCTCCAATAAATACTATTATAACGCAACAGTATCAATATTAACAGATTGAAGGTACTGCATTTATTGATCAGTAACCATGTCTAAGTCTTGTGGAGTAATAGTACTCTGATCAAAAGGAACACATTTGACTAGAAAAAAATAGGCCAGGACCGTGTGGGCCTGACCGATTTATTTTGGCGGAGAAGGAGGGATTCGAACCCTCGCGGGAGCTTGCGCCCCCCTAGCAATTTAGCAAACTGCCCCCTTGAGCCACTTGGGTACCTCTCCTTGCAGTAATGTATTATAACAGATAGGAACTACTTGCAACAAAACCTTAAAAATATTCACCCTCAGAACTAACTATACTCACTTTCAAAAAGGTCGTGTACAATATGCTTATGCAAAAGGATGAAAATACCGATATAAACAAAGAAGAAGACGACCAGTCGAATCACTGGAAATTTAAAAAAAGTGTCGACAAATCTTCTGAAAAGACCAAAGTTCAAAACAACACAATCGACATTAGCTGGACAGCTTTAGAATATGCACATCATGAAAAAAACACTATATGGTACGTAGCAATGGGAGCTGTGGCGGCTGGATTCGCCATATTGGCGTATTTCATCAATAACGGGGGCCTAACAGCTCCTCTAGCAATAATTGTCTTTGGGTTTGTGTTTGGTTATTTTGCCTATAGAGAACCCCGAGAGTTAGAATTTAAAATAGACAATAAGGGTGTGTCGGTTGACGGAAAATCATACCCATATACAGAGTACAAATCTTTTATGTTGGTACAAGAATACGACCAACCGTCTATATGGCTACTACCATTGAAACGATTTAATTTGATCATACCCATACACTTCCATCCGGAAGACGAGGACATAATAGTAGAAACCTTGTCTAACATTATACCTATGGAAGCAAGAGATATAGACTTAGTTACGCGGCTCATGCACTACCTTCATTTCTAACCAAAAACTGGCAATAACAGATATATTATGTTAAAATCATCTCTGTTGTTGGAATATAGTTAGTACCCGTAGCTCAGCTGGCGCAGCTTGCTGCAAGAATCAATAGTAGCGTTTACGCTCTATCTGAAAAGCCGAGATGACTGGGTGCAGCGTTAACAACAAACATAGTATGTACCCGTAGCTCAGCTGGATAGAGCGTCGGCTTGCGGAGCCGAAGGTCGTAGGTTCGAATCCTATCGGGTACACCAAAAAGAGAGCCCCTCGTAAGAGGGGTTTTCTTTTTGG
>Ga0194048_10000751_pt1 | contig 15859 bp, 11 predicted proteins | sample JunL225m_MetaG_FD_161685 | JGI IMG/M metagenome (GOLD analysis project Ga0194048, IMG submission 161685) | Anoxic zone freshwater microbial communities from boreal shield lake in IISD Experimental Lakes Area, Ontario, Canada - Jun2016-L222-5m | ecosystem: Environmental > Aquatic > Freshwater >...
GTGGTGGCTTACATCAATTGCAGCGCCGCCGTTAAAGCATTGAGCGATGTCATTTGCACGAGCGGCAACGCCAGTAAGATCGTTAATCGCGTGCCGGCTGATCGACCCATTCTTTTTATCCCCGACCAAAATCTCGGCCGCTGGGTCGCCGCCAAAACCGGCCGCGCCATGCAACTCTGGCCTGGAAATTGTTACGCCCACGTCCAATTCACCCCCGCTGCCCTCCTGCGCACCAAGGCGGCCTATCCCCAGGCTCCCATCGTTGCTCACCCTGAATGTACCGAAGCGGTTAGAGATTTGGCTGATATGGTCTGCTCCACCGAACTGATGGTCGATTGGTGCCGACGCCAAGAAAACGACACTATCATCATTACGACGGAAGCTGGCATGATTCACCGCCTTCAACGTGAAGTGCCGCACAAGACTTTCATTGCCGCACCCACTGATCGTTGCGCCTGTAATGAATGTAAGTTCATGAAGATGAATACATTGCAAAAAGTTCACGACTGTCTGCTTAATGGGACTCCGGAAGTAATCATGCCCGAAAGCATCCGAGTTGCCGCTGAAGTCCCCTTGCGACGAATGCTCGAATGGAGTGCTTAAACTTTTTTCCAAAAACTGTTAAGTTGTAAATAATAAGTTAAATTTCACGTAACGAAATTTGACTTCCTTGAATTATTATAAAACTTTGGAACAACTCAGTCAAAGAATACACTCCTTTTAACCAACGCGACTCTAACAAATAAAACAAATGAAAATCGACCTCACGCCTACCTCGTTCACCAGCAAAGACGCTTTCGTCCGGGCCGCCCTCGCCCGAGCACGCGACCTCGCCGTCCAAAGCTGGGAAGATGAACACACCGAACGTAAGAGCCTGATCGAGCGTGAAGTCGCCTCCCTTTCGAAGAACGAACTGGCCCGCCGCCTCGTCAAGATGATGTCTCGCCCCAATCGCGCCCGCGCTCAGATCTCTGACACGATGCGCTCGAAGGCCCTGACGATGCGCAAGAAGGATGTTCCCGTCCGCGAAATCGCCGCCGAACTCGGTATTTCGATACCTTCGGTTTACAACATCACCAAGTAATCTTGCGCTCCGACCGGCTCGTCTTTGACTTCAAGGACGATGCCCGAGTGGACGAATGGTGACCCAGCAAACGCACCCCGACGTGGGGCGTTGGCTCGAGGTGGCTCATTGGCGCCCGCGCGTCTGCTTGCTGCCTACCGGGCTGGCATCTTCCCGTGGTGCCTCTCCGGTCAAAGCCTCGAATGGTGGTGCCCAGATCCTCGCTTCGTGATGACTCCGGCGGATTTTCGCCTGACGGACAGTCTCCGGAAAACCCTCCGGAAAAAAGGCTGGCAAGTCACCTGCGACCAAGCCTTCGAAATCGTGATGCGCAGTTGCGCCGCCGTCCAACGCGAAGGACAAACCAGCACCTGGATTACGGAACCGATGATCGCAGCCTATACCGAGCTTAATCGCTTAGGCATCGCCCACAGCATCGAAGTCCGCTGGGAGGGCGAACTCGTAGGTGGGCTTTACGGCATTGCCATCGGTCGGCTCTTCCACGGCGAATCAATGTTTCACACCCGGACCGACGCCTCAAAGGTAGCTTTTGCCCACCTTGTCCAAAGGTTAAGCTCCAGCGGCTATGTGCTGATTGATTGCCAACTAAGCACCCCCCATCTGGCCAGCTTGGGCGCCTTCCACATCAGCCGAGACGATTTCTTAGCAATCGTCCATCGAGAGCGTGATCTCGTTCCTCCGGGCAACGCCTGGACTAACCCTTCTTCGGCGGGTTCTTAATCAACGCGCGCGCTTCACGCTCATAGACGCGTTCCACGATCACGCAAAGTTGCTGCAGCGATCGCCCGTCCGTGTAAACTGCGATACCGGCCTTCATGTAGGCTTGCTCACGCTTCTTCATCAGTTCGCGAATCTTGGCTTCAGGATCATCGCCTTTGAGCAACGGGCGCCTTGAATTACCAGAAGTCCGACGAAGGATCGTATCCACCGAGGCGAAGAGGGTGACGACAATGCCTTTGGACCGCACGAGTTCGCCCATCCCTGGTTGGACAACCAGACCACCCCCACAGGCAATCACTGCGCCGAATTCAGGCAGGAGACCTTCGACTACCTGACGCTCGAGGCTACGGAAGTGCTCTTCACCATGCTGGGCAAAAATATCCGCGACAGACTGGCCCGCCAACTTTTCGACCAAGTCATCGGTATCGTAGAATTGCCGCCGCCAGCGTTTAGCCAACTGCCGACCTAAGGCGGACTTACCCGTACCCATGAACCCGGCAAGGATCAGGTTGGGTGAGTTGTCTTTGTTGGCGACGGTCGACATCACTCCATAGCAAACCCGTCGCCGCCTTTCGGCAAGCGACAAGAACGCAGGTTAATCCTTACTTCAATTGCGCTAATGCGGCCTTAATACGAGGCGCTAAGCGTTCGGAGCGTCCTTTGGCCGCTTCTTCCAGTTTGGCACGATCGGCTGAATTGAACAAATACGGAGCCGCATCCCAGGCGGCTTCGGTCAGTTCATTCGCCGGCCCCGCCAACAATGGCAGGACCGCATCTTTGTTCACCTTGATGGACTTGCGGACCGCCACGATGCGCAACCAAGCCGCCTTTTGGGCAGGCGCTGGCCCCGCCGGCGCATTGGGCGCGCCTTTATTCACCACACCCACCGGCAAACGCAGGATCTCATCTTCCACCTCTTGTACCTGCGAACGTTGCGTCAGCTGGGCGAGACGTTGCCAAAGAATGGGGGCCGCAGACACTGGGCTAATCCGACGCAACAAACGGCTGGCGCGTTGAGCCGTCGCAAAATCTTCCAACTTAGTGAGCTCGATTAATTCCGCGGTCGTGAGCACCCATTCCTTGCTCGGCACTTTCAAATCAAGTTGGCGTTCGGTTTCCGCGAGCTTGGTCGCGGGCGTCGTTCCAGCGGGGGACGGGAAATACCTGACTTCCGCCTTTCCAATCGGCGACTTGGTCGGACCTTCCGGATCAAGCAAGATGGCCTGACTCAAGGCCGCCTTTACTTCCGGATCTTCGGTCGCCGTCCGCATGACCCGAAGGCGCTCAAACCACACTTTTGACTCCGGGGAGGGATTCGCGAAAGTCCGCGAAAAATCCATGATGGCCTGCTGGGCCTGCAGACGTTCGGCTGGCTTGCTCAACTGGCTGAAAGTCTCGTCCGCGACGACACCCTCGGGCACATGGGCGCAACCCACGAGGAGCAAGGCCGCACCAAGATAAACGGAAAATTTATTTTTCATAAGAAGATTTCGTTGGGATCAGATGGACCAATTACCACGGAATACCGGGGAGTGTAAGCGATCGGCCTGAGCATCGTTGACGAACCCGGAGCCGTCGGGCTTGAAGGTCAATTTGCGTCCGAGGCGCACCGCCAAACCGGCCAAATTGACCAAGGTCGAGCTATGGAAAGCCTCGTTGACGCCATAACCGAAAGGACGTTTCTCGCGGGCGCAAAGATCGAAATCGTCTTCCTGATATTCGGGCAGGGGGAACTCAGCCGCCTTGCGGATCAGTTCGGGCTTATCGGAACGCAAGTTAGCGAAAAGCTTACCGTTCGGACCTTCGATGAAGGCGTTTTCGGGATTACGCTCGGCCAGTTCGGATTCCAAAATGATGCGTGTCCCGTCCTTATAAGTCAGGGTGACGGTCTTCCAGACGCCGCAGGCCATCGGGTCTTGCGCCGGCGCATCCGCTTCCACGGTAACAGGGAATTCATTGTCCTTACCGAGGAAATATTGGACCGGGTCCAAGAAGTGCTGCCCCATGTCGCCCAACCCCCCTTGGTCGAAATTCCAATAACCCCGGAAGGAGCCATGGCAGCGATGTGGGTGATAAGGGATCAGCTGCGAAGGGCCGCAGTACATGTCCCAATCCAAGTGCGCCGGGATGGCTTCAGGCGCGAGGTTCGGCTTACCCACCCAAAGATTCACCTTCCAAGCGATTCCACCCACCGGAGCCAGCCGCACCGTCAAGGGGCCGCCCAACACTCCGCTGGCCACCACGCGTTTGATTTCCCGAGCCGGACCGATACCATAATAATTCGTGCGATTTAAGCGGAACCACGTATTCACGCGGAAGGGCACGCCCGTCTGCTTGACGACCCGACTCAAGGCCAAGCCTTCGCCGATGGTACGGGTCAAAGGTTTCTCCGACCAAACTGCCTTACCGCGTCGGGCGGCGGCGGCGGCGATCACCCCGTGCCAATGCGGTGGCGTGCAGACATGCACCACGTCGACATCGGGCAGGTGGATCACTTCGCGGAAATCTTTCGCCATCATCGGCGTACCGCCGCCCGCTTTCTGGATGCGGTCATATTTGTCTTTCATATGCAACGCATCCACGTCACAGACGGCGATGATGCGATTGGCTCCGGTCATGCGCGGCTCGGAATGCATCTTGGAGATACCGCCACAACCTACGATGACGTGGTTCAAGGTCTCGCTTGGCGGAATAAAGCCCCGGCCAAGGACATGGCGGGGAATGATCGTGAAGCCGACGGCGGCAACAGCGGCTTTCTGCAGGAACGAACGACGGGGTAATCGCATGCGGTTAAATAGGCAGGCAAAGGACAGCCTTCAACCCTCATCACTTCACCCCGCTTATAATAACTATTTTATGGTTATTTGCCTCCGTTTAATAGCCAAGGATGCCGTCCGACGGGCAGAAATTAATTTCGTTAAAATCCCCTGCGGTTTTGCTTCCGAGCCTAAACCCGCCAAGGTGAAGCCATCCGCATGTTAATGCCCTCCGTTCTGACTCCCCAGGAAGTTACCACACAAGGAGGTAAATTACCCGAGTGCGTCCGAACGCAAGCGAACGTGACCCCCTTCTATAGGACATCGGCCTGGCAAGCAGCCCTTGCGCGGCCTGACCTGCGGCTGGTCGACCTTCCCCGTCTTTCCAAGAAAGACCTGCGGGAAAACTCACCCGATGGCTTCCTGCGCCCGGACTTTGATCTCAAGACGTTACTGGCCTCCGGAAGCATTGAGGAAGAAAGCACTTCCGGGACTTCCGGGGCAAGCGTTCGGGTGATCTTCGGCAGGGCTTGGTGGGCCGAACAAGAACTCCGCGCACTTCGGTTAAACCCCTTCATCGCCTCGATTTTAGAGAATAACCCCAGCGCCAAGCGGGCCGTATTCACCACCCCTGGGTGCAGCGGTGTCAGCTGCTTTGCCCGCTGGCTTAACGTCGAACAACGCACCTCCGGCTCGACGCTCTTTGTAAATCAGTCCCGCATCCCCTTCACCCTCGCCGAGGATAAGATGCGACAGATGGCCGAAGAAACCCTGCAGTGGGCACCCACCTTCCTTGACGTGGATCCCGTCCACGGGGCGAGGTTCGCCCTTTACTGCGAACAAAACGGCCTGCGCTTCCCTTCCCTGCGATTCATCCTCACCAGCTACGAGTACACCAGTTTCGTCCACCGCCGCATCATGCAGCGCGTCTTCGGCGTACCCATCATTAATCTCTATGGATCCAGCGAAACCGGACATCTACTCATTGAGCAGAAGCATGGATCCATGACGGCGAGCACCGAAACCGCGCAACTGGAAATCGTCGACCTCAATCGCGCCAGAGTCGGCCAACTTCTGGCAACCACCCTTTCCAATCCGTATCTTCCTCTTATCCGCTATGAAATCGGCGATTACGCCGAACAGATTGACGGCGGCATCCAGATTCACGGCCGCGTACGTGACGCCCTGAAAAATTCAGCCGGCGACCTCGTGACCACTCGGCAAATCGATCAAGCATTTTCAGGAATGGAAGGCATCGCGCATTACCAGCTTCGGCAAGCCGATGACGGCTCGGCTCAACTTTCGCTTTTGCCAGAGAAACCAGGCGATACCTTGCTCAGCCAGTCCTCCGCCTTGTCGCGTTCAGTCGGCCAAATTCTCGGCGCCCCTATCTCGACGCAAGTCGCACCTTTGATCGCCCCCGAAGACTCGGGGAAATTCCGCCTAACCCTTAGGGTGGCCTAATATCGGCCAGATTGGGCCTTGGCGGGCTTTCTGCTGGAAAAACCTGAGGCAACCCGCCAAGGTTGGCTTTTTCACACCCATGGACGTCTACATCGACGGAAAATTCTATCCTAAAGCTGACGCCAAGGTCTCGGTCTTTGACCACGGCTTTCTTTACGGCGACGGCATCTTCGAGGGCATCCGGCTTTATCAAGGCTGCGTCTTCCGACTCGAAGAACACCTTGAGCGTCTCGAGATGTCAGCCAAGGCCATCTGTCTCCAGATGCCATGGAAGCGTAAAGAGATCTCGGACATCGTCTGCGAATCCTGCCGCCGCAATAACCTGACGGACGGGTACATCCGCCTCGTGGTCTCACGCGGCGTCGGCGACCTGGGTCTTTCCCCAAAGAATTGCCCCAAGGCATCCATCATCTGCATCGCGGATACCATCAAGTTGTACCCGGAAGAGTTCTACACGACGGGCATGCGGATCATCACCGCCGCCACGCGCCGGATTAGCCCAGCCGCGCTTCCGCCCGCCATCAAATCTTTGAATTACCTGAATAATATTCTGGCGAAGATCGAAGCTCAGCAACACGGCTTCCATGAATGCCTCATGCTCAACGAGCAGGGTTACGTCGCCGAGTGTACCGGTGATAACGTCTTCTTGATTCACAAGGGCAAGCTGATCACGCCCGCCCCTCACTCGGGTGCCTTGGTCGGTATCACCCGCCAAGTCGCACTCGAAATCGCCGCGACGCTCAAGATTCCCGTAGTTGAAACGAATGTAACGCGCTACGACGTCTGGAATGCGGATGAAGTCTTCCTTACTGGCACCGCGGCCGAAGTGATTCCCGTAGTCGAAGTCGATGCCCGCGTAATCGGTACGGGTAAACCCGGCCCGCTCACCGCCGCCATCCGCGCCGAATTCCGCAAGAAGTCGTCCCACGAAGGCACGATGATACGCTGACGAGCCGTTCGCCATCGCCCCAAGGCGAGGCGAATGACGACGCATGTCCGCCCACGCCGATCATCCCCCAGCTGAAGGTCGCGATCAAACTCTGCGACGGCTCTTAGGCATCGCCTGGTCTTACCGTGCCGATTGCCTGCAGCTACTGAGCCTGCAGCTCCTCTTGGTCTTCCTTACCGTGGGGGTCTTCGCGTTGACAGGTATCGCCATCGATTACTTGCGCCATTGCGCCGACCCAGCCGTCGCCGCACCTCATCTACCTTTCTTTATTCCGCAAGACACCGCCGCAGCCTCGGTCGTCTGGTGGTTGGCTGGCGGTATTCTCGTCTCCGCCCTGCTCCGTGCCACCCTAGCTTTTATTTTTGGGCTCATCTCGGTACGCTTCTTGCACGGTCGCATCGTCTTCAATCTCCGGGCCCAAGTCTTCGCTAAGCTCCAACAGTTAAGTTTCCGGTTCTTTGATTCCAACGCCAGCGGTTCAATCATCAACCGAGTCACCTCCGATGCGCATGCGGTGCGGATTTTCATCGAAGGCGTCTTACTGCAGCTGGCCATCATCGCGGTCACATTAATCGCCTGCTCAATTTACATGTTCCGGACCGACTGGCGCCTGACCCTGGCTTGCCTCACGGTCCTGCCCTTCCAAGCTTGGTTTGCGATCAGGTTCTCTAACAAGGTCCGGCCAGCTTATGAAGAAAATCGTGACCTGATGGACCGGATGGTCTTGGGGTTTTCTGAAAACGTCCAAGGCATCCAAGTCGTCAAAGGCTTCTCCTTGGAGCCACGTATCATGGAACGGTTCAAAGGTTGGACCCAAGCCATCCGCACCCAAAAACGTAAAGTATTCGGCGAGGTCGCCCTGTTCTGGCCAACCATCGACGGCCTCAATCGCCTCTCGATGGCCATCCTCATCGGGTATGGCGGATGGATGGTCTCCCGGGGTGAGATCTCCCTAGGAACAGGCCTGGTGGCGTTCGCCGGCCTCCTCCAGTTATTTTCCGCACAAGTCACGACGCTGGCGGCGGTGGTCGACAACGCTCAAGTTTCATTGGCAGGTGCCAAACGGATTTTTGAAATCCTTGATACCGACCCGGGCGTCGCCTCGCCACCGGGAGCTCGTTCCCCGGGACGTTTTCTCGGTAAGATCTGCTTTGAAAACGTGACCTTTGAATTCAAGGACAACAACACGGTCCTGCGGGATATTAATTTCGTCGCCCAGCCTGGACAACGAATCGCCATCGCGGGAGCCACGGGAGCCGGAAAATCAGCACTGCTTTCACTTATCCCTCGGTTCTACGACCCACGCACCGGCTCCGTGACTTTGGACGGGCATGATGTCCGCACCCTCCCCCTGGCCGAATTACGCCGCCAAGTAGGCATGGTTTTTCAAGAAAACTTTCTCTTCTCCAACACCATCGCCGCCAATATCGCTTTCGGACATCCTGACGCCAGTCAGGAACGAATCGAACGAGCAGCACGTATCGCGGGCGCACATGCCTTCATCATCGCCCTACCGGAAGGCTATGAAACGCACCTGGGCGAAGGCGGAGTCAATCTCTCGGGCGGACAACGCCAAAGACTCGCAATCGCCCGCGCCTTACTGCTCGAACCCACGGTCCTTCTCTTGGATGATCCGACCTCGGCCATCGATCCCGAAACCGAAAAGGAAATCATGGAGGCTATGGAATCGGCCATGGAAGGCCGCACCACCTTCATCGTCGCCCATCGTCTGAGCACGCTTCGACGGGCTGATCTCATCCTTGTCCTCGACCACGGCCGCCTCATCCAGACGGGCACCCACGCCGAACTGATGGAACAAGACGGGCACTATCGCCGGGCGATATTAATCCAATCGGAGGGCGAAACCGCATGAGTAAAGAGCGCCTAGAGATCGCGGTCAAACGCACCCGCGCCGACGAGGAAGAACCCGACCGGCTTCCCTTGCGCTGGTCGACGATTGGTCGCCTCCTATCGTTTACCGCTCCCCACCGCCGGCAGCGTAATGCCTTGCTTTGGCTTTGCGCCTTCCGTGCCATCGCCCTGCCGACGCTCGCTTGGATTGTCGCCCATATCATCAAAGGCCCGGTAACGGCGGGCGATACCGCCGAAACTTTCCGCTGGTTGATCATCTTCGCAGCCGCGGTACTCTTAGGTGAAGTCGCCCTGTATTGGCGCATCCGTCTCGCACACCAGATTGGCGAAGCCGTCCTTCGCGACCTCCGCGATAAACTGATGCAGCAACTGCTAACCCAACCACTCGCCTTCTTCCATGCGCGCCGCCATGGCAGCCTGATCAGCCGCATGATTTCCGACATCGAAGCGATGCGTAACGGGATTCAAAATAACTTTTTTATCACTGTCGTCTCTTTGGGCCAGATGACTTGCGCTGCAGCCCTGATGCTCTGGGTGAACCCCCAGCTTTTCCTGGTACTCCTCGCGCTCGTGCCGTGCCTCTTGCTCGTCCACGGCTTTTTCCGCGGTAAGATCCTGCACGCCTCCCGGGTGCAACAAGAGAGTTTTTCGCGGGTCACTTCCGCTTTGGCCGAAACCGTGCAAGGCATTCGCGTCACGCAAGGCTTTGCCCGCGAAGACACCAATGCTGGCATCTTCACCCGCCTGGTGCAAACCCTTGCCGGGCACGTGGTCAAGACGGCCAGCCTCAGCGCACTTTACCTACCATTATTGGAGCTAAACGCCCAAGCCTTCCTCGCGGCACTCGTAGGCGTAGGTGGGTGGGCGGCGCTTTCAGGAACGGGCACCGGCGTCGGCGATTTGGTGACATTCTTCTTCCTTGCCGAACTTTTCTTCGCCCCAATCACCATCATCGGGACGCAGCTATCCGAAGCCACCTTGGCCATGGCCGGAGCCGAACGTTACTTCCGCCTCCTCGACACTGCACCGTCTTGGACGGATAAACCTGACGCTGCCGAATGCCCCCCGCTCAAAGGTCATGTCGAATTCCGAGAAGTGACTTTCGCCTACGAGCCTGACCGACCCGTCCTTCATGGCATGTCTTTCATCAGCCAACCGGGCCAGGTCATTGCATTGGTCGGACACACTGGCTCCGGCAAATCCACCATCGTGGGCTTGCTTGCCAAGTTCCAGCTGCCGATGAGCGGCCAAGTGCTCGTGGACGGCATCGATCTCGCGGATATCCGCCAAGCGTCATTACGTCGACAAACCGGTTTCGTCTTCCAGCAGAACTTCCTTTTTGCGGGTACCATCGCCGACAACGTCAAGGCCGCCCGACCCGATGCCAGTGACGAAGAAGTGCGGCAAACCTTCCGCGATCTTGCCTGCCTCGATCTCATCGAAGACCTTCCCCAAGGCATCCATACCGAGGTTTCCGAGAAAGGTCGAGGTCTCTCACTGGGCCAACAACAGCTCGTTGCCTTTGCCCGCGCGCTCTTGGCCAACCCTCGCATCCTCGTACTCGACGAAGCGACCAGTGCCGTGGATACGCTGACGGAATCACGTTTGCAGCTCGCTCTCGCCCGTCTGATGCAAGGCCGCACCAGCTTCGTCGTCGCCCATCGCTTAAGCACCATCCGAAAGGCCGACCAAGTCCTCGTCCTCGACCACGGTAAAATCGTCGAACGCGGCACGCATGAATCCCTCCTCGCCCTCAAGGGAGCGTACGCCGGACTTCACCGCGACTTCCTCAGCTCGACTACTTGATTGCTTCGGTCGGCGTATCGAAGCTCGGACGACGTAGCAGGTCTTTCTTAATCACTGGCGAAGCCATCATCGGCGCCCGGGCAAAAGCAGCGGGAAAACTTCGGGCCGCGACGGGGCTATAAAAACTTCCCACCGGAGATGAACGGGAAACCTCGAGGCTGATCGCACTCACAGTGACGTTTTCCCCTTCATGCTTTATTTCCGTGGCGATCTTGAGCGTCACCGCTTGGCTGACGGATTTATTCATGGTGCTCACTTTCTGTCCTGACCCTAAACTCGCCACCTGCACCCCCGAGGGAGATAGGCTTACCGGAATAGCCCAACTTTCGCGGCTCATGACATCGGGCGGTAAGAGGACAATCGCAGTGCGGACCGGACCTCCCGGGTTACCTGGGTAAATCAAACGACGACGCCATAATGGCCAATAACGGCGGCCTTGTTCATCAATGACCTCATCTCCACCAGGCCCCGACACCACTAAGAGGTTCTGTTTCAATTCTTTGATTTCTTCGGGATTCAATTGGGCCACGACGGCACCCGGGGCGCGATACGGACCTTGATCAGAAGGTACCTCCGTCGAGACCAATAAGACGACCTCCACCGGGCCAGCGACGCGATGATCCACCGAGGCGATGAATCCGTAAGGTATCGCCGTCATCGCCGCCGCGAGCGCCAAGCCGGCAAGCGCGGACCGACCCAACGACCATCTCGAAAGCAAGGCGGTCATCAGACCGGCACCAGCGAAACCGGCGGCGTGGACCGAAATATCAACCCCCAGCGTCCACGACGCTTGTTCGTAATCCTCGGCATACCCCCACCACTTGCTCTTCAGCAACATCAGCAAAACCCAGACGGCACCGGCGGCCGCACCGATCAGCGGCGCAAAACTCAAGCCCGAGCGAGCGTAAACCCGCGTCAAAGCCGTCGAGAACATCGCCGCCACAAGTCCGCCGAAGAAGGCGTCCTTCAAGGATGCCACGCCGGTCAGCGCCGCGGCCAAGACCAAGAAGGCCCAAGTAAACCAGTAGGTACGCCCAAAAGTCTTCATTCGCCGACGATCGTGCCGGGAGGCACTACGGCCCCCTTCTTCACGACGATCACGCCGTCGCGCACGAAAAGCGCATCGGTCTCCCACTTCTCAGGCAAACCCGTAGGAGCCAAGCGACAACCATCACCAATCCGGGCATTCTTATCAATGATAGCATTACGGATGAGGCAATTCTTACCCACGCCGACATCCGGGCGTCCGAGCCCGTGGTTCCTTGCCAAATCATAGGGACGCTCGAAAAAGTCCGCGCCCATCATGACCACATTCTCAAGGCGGGAACCGGCACGGACGACAGAGCGGATGCCGATCACGCAACGATCAAGTTCTGAGTCATCGACGATGGAACCGTCAGCCATCAGTACCCGATGGGCCCGGGCTCCGTTCAACTTCGCCGGCGGCAAGTAACGGGCATGGGTATAAACCGGGTTCTGTCCGTCAAAGAAATCGAACGGCGGCACTGGGTCGGTCAGCGTCAAATTGCACTCCCAGAAAGAACCCACGGTACCGATGTCCTCCCAGTAACCGTCAAAAACATAGGCCATCATGCGCTTCGAGGCGAGCAGGCCGGGAATCACTTCCTTACCGAAATCAGTCTGGGAATGGTCCGCCAAGGCCTCACGCATCACCTTGCCCGAGAACATATAAATGCCCATGGAGGCCAGGCAGTAGTTGCGGTCCGACTTATCCGAAAGACGGGCACGAGGAGCGCCGCCTAACACCAACGAAGAAATGACGGCTGGATCGTTCGGCTTTTCCACAAACTCGACGATACGCAGATCCGGATTCACGCGCATGACTCCCAGCGCCGAGACTTGGTCCGAAGGCATGGCCTTAGCTGCGATGGTGATGTCCGCCGCGTTCTCCATGTGCTGACGCGCCAGTTCATCGAAATCGAGACGGTACAATTGATCGCCCGAAAGGATCAGCACCAGATCTTCGTCCTTCAAATTGTAGTGGTGGAGATTCTGACGTACCGCGTCCGCCGTGCCTTGATACCACGATTCTTTATCACCGGTCTGCTCCGCGGCCAAGATGTCGACGAAGCCGCGGCCGAAACCATCGAACTTATAGGTCTGCTGGATATGCTTATGCAGCGAGGCGGTGTTGAATTGCGTGAGGACGAAAATCTGATTGAATCCGGAATTCAGACAATTGCTGATCGGGATATCGACCAAGCGGTAGTTGCTCGCCAGCGGCACAGCCGGCTTACAACGGTCCTTCGTCAGGGGATAAAGGCGCGAGCCTCGACCACCACCCATGATAATACTGATAACGCGAGGAAGGGACGGCATGACGGGAGTGAGGCCTACTTTCCCTCCTACCCCGACCTGCCTCAAGCGGAAAAGGGCGAATGGTGGCTTGAAGGTCGGACCAAGGGCGGGTTGCATCGGCCTCCGTCGCATGTCTTTCGCCTTTCATATCCTTGGAACGAGCAGCTCGGGCAACTGTTCGGTCATCGAAACCAATGGCGTGCGCCTGATGCTGGATGTGGGCTTCCAAGGCCCTCGGCTCGAGGCCGCTTTGGCTAAATTAAGCCTCGAAGCGCGCGCCATCGATGCGGTCTTCATCACCCACGAGCATTCCGACCACTGCATCGGCCTCGCCGCCCTGATCCGACAGAACCCCGCGTTAAAAGTCTTCGCCAACCGCGAGACCGCTCGCCGCATCCAAGGTGCGCTCAAAGTTCGACCCGATTGGCAAATCTTCGAAACGGGTACGACGTTCGAATTCCGCGGCCACCAGATCACTTCTATTCCCATTCCCCACGATGCCGCTGACCCCGTAGGCTTCGCCGTCGATTGCCCTGCCGCCGACAGCGCCACCGCTCGCCGAGTGACATGGTTGACCGACCTGGGTCATGCCACCGAGGTCATCCGCTATCATGTGGCCCTTGCCGACGTCCTCGTACTGGAAGCCAACTATGATGACGAGATGCTCGACGCCTCCGGCCGCCCCCAGCACCTCAAACAACGTATTCGCGGAAACTTCGGACACCTTTCGAATCTCGCTGCCCGCGATCTGCTTTTAGGGCTACGCGAATGGCAAGCGACCGAGCTTTACCTGGGCCACCTGAGCAAGGAATGCAACCGCACGACCATCGTCGAAGCGCTCATGAACGAAGTCCGTGCGCACAAGACTGACTTGCGCGTCACGGTCATCGATCCGCTCGAAGACAACCCCGCCAGCCTCAGTTAAAAGGCTTAGCGACGTGGCGGGACCGGGACCTCATCCGCTGCGGGGGCAGACGGTGGAGCGGGCGTGGTAGCCACGACCTTGGCTGGGGCATTCTGCGCCACCAGGACGGCCAGACGCTTGACGGCGGTACCACAAGCGGGTGAGGCCGGATTCAGATCCTGAGCGGAAAGCCATGCGGTCAAGGCTGCGGCCTCACTTCCCTCTTTTTCCAATTTCTCAGCCTGAGCGATCAGCTTGGCATAGTCGGCGACGAGCGGAGCGATGTCCGAACGTGTCTTCGCCAAGACCAAGTCATCACTCTCAGTCCGGTTGGCCTCGACGATCACGTCCCAAGCCAAGTAAGGGTTATTCTGCGAAGCCAGGACGGAGGCTTTCTGGATATTGGCATCCAATTCCCCGACGCGGTTGATAATTTGCCGAAGCTTTTCGGAGCGCTCTTTGTCTTGGGCGAGCGCCAAAGCGAATTCCAGTTTCTTGTTAAAGATTTCGCGCCACTTGCTCTCGGAAACAATGCGATCGAACTCGGGCACCATCTGGGAAAGCTTGTCTTGGCGGCTCACGACTTGATTGGCGAATTCCTTCACGGCCGGGTTTTGCGGCCAAATCTTAGTCGCGCGTTCGAGGGCGAATTCCGCCTTAGCCGTATCGCCGGTGAGGGCCGCCTGCTTCGCGGAGAGCAACGACATATTAGACGCGTTGATCGCGTTATTCACCTTGGAAAGAATCGAGGCGCCCGGGAAGTCGCGCGCACGGCCGCGCACCTTGTTGACATACCCTTCAACATTGCCGAGGTCATGCTCGTCGCCCAAGCGCTGCAACTCGCGTAAGTCGCGCCAAAGCTCGAGCATTTCGCGCTTTTTGCTTTGCTCGTAGGCCATGACGATAGGCTCAAATTCACCTAAGAAATAAGTTTCCTGCAGACGCTCGAAAGCGCCGTACATTTCACCCTGTTTGACCATATCATCCACGGTGCGCATGCCAGTCGTGACGTCATTCATGGCCTCACGAGCCAAAGTATCGATGGACTCCAAGGTGGGAACAAAATCGGAAACGGGGAAGAATTCCTTCACCTCCTTGGCACCGACCTTGATGCTCTGATTCGAGCCCTTGAATAATACGCGATAAAAGGCGGTGGCGACGGTGCAGTGACGATAACGACGGGCTAACAAGAAACCGACCATCTGTGATTGGAATTCGATCTGCGCCTTCAAGCCCAGCGCCATCATTTCGGCGTTCTTGGCGATGATTTCGGCCTGGGTCCGCGCTTCGTCTTTTACCTTATAGCCTAATTCGGTCGTCCCCGAGGCACTCTTGGCTAGCGGGTTCTTGCCTTTTCCGGACGGAACCTGTGACCGTTCATCATTGGCTTCTTCGATTCGGTCAGCCCGATTGATGATTAACCCTTCTTGAGATTTGCGAAGGGTTTCGAGCTGATTTTTTGTGATTTCGATTTGACGCAGCTCGGAACGCATCGTCCAGATTTTCTTAACCTGAGAAGCGATGGTGAGGCTGTTATTGCCGTCGATTTCATATTCAGCTGCTTGGAACAGCAGGTTAAAGGCCTGCTGCTGATTAGCATAATAATTGGCCTCGCTGATGGCATTCGGCGCCAGAAGCTTCTCGATCTGCGTCATGATTTCGGTGTACTTTTTCACGTCGCCCGAGGATGTCGGTGAAGCTAAGTAGCGCTCAAAACGCGCCCGCATCGCCCGCGAGCTACCGAGATTAAAAGTCTTTCCCTTCCATTGCATGGTACCGTTGTCCATATCCATGGAATCGCTATTCACGTTAAAGACCCGATCCGCCCCACCTTCAGCAGTGGAGCTCTTATGGTCGACCGAAGTAGAAGAATCAGGAGGGGGAGCTTGGGCGAAACCCAGCACGGCCATCGCCGACCAACCCAAGAGGCTTAAGAGAGTGTAACGCATGGTAAGATGATTAGAAGCGCTCAAGACCCTCCACGA
>Ga0194048_10000752_pt1 | contig 15850 bp, 18 predicted proteins | sample JunL225m_MetaG_FD_161685 | JGI IMG/M metagenome (GOLD analysis project Ga0194048, IMG submission 161685) | Anoxic zone freshwater microbial communities from boreal shield lake in IISD Experimental Lakes Area, Ontario, Canada - Jun2016-L222-5m | ecosystem: Environmental > Aquatic > Freshwater >...
GGGCAAGACCATTGTCGTCGGAGTAACCGGCGGTATTGCTGCGTACAAGGCAGTCGATTTGTGTCGTCGATTGGTCGATGCAGGCGCCCATGTGGTGCCCGTCATGACCGAAAGCGCCGAACGTTTTATCGGTCGTACCACGCTTTCGGCGCTGTCGAGCGAGCCGGTGCAGACCAGCTTGTGGGATGAGGCATCGCCCATCCCGCACACCAAGTTAGGCCAGCGCGCCGACCTCATTATCGTGGCCCCGGCTACTGCGCATGTCATCGCTGCATACGCAGCCGGGCTCAGCACAGACCTGCTCACCAACACATTGTTGGCTACTCGAGCGCCGGTCATCGTGTGTCCCGCGATGCACACCGAAATGTGGGAGCACCTCTCGGTGCAAGACAACCTGGCCGTGTTGCGTCGTCGAGGTGTTGTCATCGTCGAACCCGATGAGGGTCGCCTCGCTGGTGGCGATGTTGGTAAGGGTCGCCTTGCCTCCCCCGAGCGAATCGTGGCGGCCGCCGAGCGAGTGCTTGGGCCCGCCGATTTCGTGGGCGTGCGCGTTGTCGTCACCGCTGGTGGAACCCGTGAGCCAATCGATGCGGTGCGAGTCATTGCCAACCGCAGCAGCGGCAAGCAGGGTTATGCCATTGCCGCCGAAGCTGCGTCACGCGGCGCCGCGGTCACCCTGATCTCGACCGTCGAGTTGCCAACTCCTGCCGACGTCGAGCTCGTCGCAGTCGAGACCGCCGCCGAAATGAGCGCCGCAGTCATCGCCGCTGCGGGTTCTGCCGATGTCGTGGTGATGGCAGCCGCCGTCGCCGACTTTCGTCCAGCCCATGCGGTCGACAACAAGATCAAGAAGGATGCCGGGGCATTCGATCTGACCCTTGAGTCCACCACCGATATCTTGGCCGGATTGGGCGAGCGCAAGACCGCCGGCCAGACATTGGTCGGCTTCGCGGCAGAGACCGACGACCTCGTCGCCAATGCCGAGGCAAAGATGCGGCGTAAGAACCTCGATCTTGTCGTTGCTAACGATGTCAGCGCTGCTGGCGTAGGATTCCAGCACGACACCAACGCTGTGTGCCTGCTTCGGCCCGACACAGCAATGGTCACGATCAGCCTCACCGACAAACGGTCGGTTGCTCGCGCGGTTCTCGACGCAATAGCCGAGATACGGCTCGCCAAGTCGTGACATACTCATTCAGTTCTAACGTGACAATCTCAACCATCGAAATCAATCGGGGAGCAGTGCAGTGAGCAAGTGGACATTCACAAGTGAAAGCGTGACCGAGGGTCACCCCGACAAGATGGCCGACCAGGTCAGCGATGCCGTACTCGACGCCATCCTTACCGAAGACCCCAACGGTCGTGTTGCCTGTGAGACATTGCTCACCACCGGCTTGTGCGTGGTGGCTGGCGAGATCACCACATCGGCCTATGTCGACATTCCCAAGTTGGCCCGCGAGGTCATCAAAGAGATCGGCTACGACAACGCGCTGTATGGCTTCGACGGCAACACCTGTGGCGTCATCGTCAGCATCGACGAGCAGAGTGCTGACATCGCCCAAGGTGTCGATAAGAGCGAAGAACTTCGTGGCGGCAAGGCCGGCGAGGACACCATCAATGGTCAAGGCGCCGGCGACCAGGGAATGATGTTTGGCTACGCCTGCAACGAGACCCCCGATCTGATGCCGTTGCCAATCTGGTTGGCGCATCGATTGGCCGAGCGTCTCAGCGAAGTCCGCAAGTCGGGCGCTGTGCCGTACCTGCGCCCCGACGGCAAGACCCAAGTCACGTTCGAGTACGAGCACGGCATTCCAGTGCGCCTTTCGCATGTTCTCGTGAGCACCCAGCATCAAGACGGCGTCGATCGCGACACGATGATCCGGCCAGACCTCATCGAGCAGGTCATCCGCCCCATCGTTCCGGCAGCGTTCGCCGACGACGACTACAACGTGTACGTCAACCCAACCGGCAAGTTTGTTGTCGGCGGTCCCCATGGCGACACGGGCCTCACGGGCCGCAAGATCATTGTCGACACCTACGGCGGCATGGGCCGTCACGGTGGCGGTGCGTTCAGCGGTAAGGATCCCAGCAAGGTCGACCGTTCGGCTGCATACGCGGCGCGTTGGGTTGCCAAGCACGTAGTTGCCTCTGGCGCAGCCTCACGCTGCGAAGTGCAAGTTGCCTACGCAATCGGCATGGCTCAGCCGGTCAGCATTTTGGTCGAAACGTTCGGCACGCACACGGTTGACCCTGCGGTCATCGAAGCCGCCGTTCGCGATGTCTTCGACCTGCGTCCCGCAGCAATCGTGCGTGACCTCGATCTCAAGCGCCCCATCTTCCGCAAGACCGCTGCTTACGGTCACTTCGGGCGTTCATTGCCAGAGTTCACATGGGAGAACGTCAGCCGTCTGGCCGACTTCAAGGCAGCGATCGGCGCCTGATTCTGGTGACGCCACCGGCGTCGCCGGAACTGCTTGTTGCCCGGGTGGTTCCCGATGTCTCCGGTCTTGATCGGCAGTTCGATTACCTCGTTCCCGACAAGCTGCGCGCCCGCGTCGGCATCGGCGCGCTTGTTCGCATCACCCTCAACGGTCGCCGTATCGGCGGCTGGGTTGTTGGCGTGGGTCCACCCGACCCACACATCGCCATCGACAAGTTGTTGGCTATCACCAAGGTCACTGGCATCGGCCCGTCGCAAGAAGTCATCGACTTGTCGCGATGGGCGAGCGTGCGTTGGGCCGGTCCGCTTCGAGCGTTCTTGGTGTCTGCGTCGCCGCCTGGTGCAGTGATCGCGTTGCCGGCGGCTGCGTCTGGGGGAGTAGTCCCCGAACCTGTGCATCACGGGGCGCGCCAGGTGCTGGCAGCCGGAGGCGGGGTACTTCGCTTGCCTCCAGCTGCCGATGCCACGCCCGTAGTGCTGGCGGCCTGCATGCTCGGCCCGGTGCTCGTCGTGACCCCGTCGGTACATCAAGCGCGCATGGTCGCCATTCGTCTGCGACGCGCTGGTCGTACTGTTGCCGTGCTTCCCAATGAGTGGGCAGCGGCGGCCGGTGGAGTCGATGTCGTGATTGGTGCTCGAACTGCTGTGTGGGCGCCTTGTGCTGGTCTACGTTCGGTGGTTGTACTCGACGAGCACGACGAAGGTCTGCAGGACGAACGCCAGCCCACGTGGCATGCGCGAGACATCGCCTGCGAGCGAGCTCGTCGAGCAGGTGTGCCAGTCATGCTCGTGTCGCCGTGCCCAAGCGCCACGGCAGTTGCGTCGGTCGGCATCAATAACGTCTTTCGGCCTTCGGTAGGCGACGAACGCGCTGGCTGGCCCATTGTCGAGATCGTCGATCGCACGCGTGAAGAGCCATGGCAGCGCAGCCTCGCTACGTCGGCGCTGATTCGCCATCTCCGCGACCCGCAACGCCAAGTGGTGTGCGTGCTCAATACCACCGGTCGTGCCCGGCTGTTGGCCTGCCGCAGTTGCCGAGCGATGCAGCGCTGCGAGACATGCGAGGCAGCCGTAGCGCAGCACGACGACGGCCAGTTTGTGTGTGGCCGGTGCAGCAAAGTGCGTCCGCCCGTGTGCCAGGCGTGCGGTGCCAGCGCGTTCGCCGCGCTTCGTATCGGAGTCACTCGCTTACGCGAAGAACTCGAGGCCGCTGCGGGTAGGCCAGTGGTGGCTATCGACGCCAAGGGTGCCGACACCGAGGCAGTGCCCGACGCGGGTGTGTATGTCGGAACCGAAGCAGCGTTGCACCGTGTTCGGCGGGCAGACACGGTTGCGTTTGTCGACTTCGATGCCGAGTTGCTCGCGCCGCGATATCGCGCCACCGAAGAAGCGCTCGGCTTGTTGGCGCGGGCCGCCAGGCTTGTTGGCGGTCGAGCCGATGGCGGTCGAATCTTGGTGCAGACCTTCTTGCCCAAGCATGAGGTCCTCGATGCTGTGTTGCACGCAGATCCGGGCCGACTGATGGCCAAAGAACTGCAGCGACGGGCCAGCCTCGGCTTCCCTCCGTCGGGGGCCTTGGCCGTAGCGAGTGGAGCTGGCGCAGCCGAATTTGTGGGCGGTTTGGCGTTGATGTCGGTGCAGGCCGCCGCTGTTTCCGACGGCACGTATCTGTTGCGCGCCGCCACCTGGGACGAGCTCAGCCAAGCGATTGCGGCCACACCGCGACCACGAGGCAGTCGGGTGCGCATCGAGGTCGATCCGCCTCGTATCTAGCTCGGGTTGGGCGTCGCTCGCGTGGTGCTGAGCAGACGAAAGCCCTTTGCCGAGGCCATGCGTTCGGTGGGGTAGCCCTGATTCGTGAGCCATGTTTGCAGCGAATCGGAGCCGAGGTGCTTCTGCACGACCATCGTTACGTGGCCCGTTGGGCTCAGACGGGGTAGCCAGCGCAGCAAGAGATCGTGCAGCGGGCCCTTGCCGATATGGATTGGAGGGTTGCTCCAGATGGTGTCGAACACCACGTCGGCGGGTATGTCGTCGGGCAGGCAAGCGCGCACGTTGAAGACATTGTTGGCCTCGGCGTTTTGGCGGGTCAGGGCTACCGCACGCTCGTTCACGTCGACCGCCCACACAACCGCGTCAGGAGATCGCTTGGCCATCGAGATGGCGATGGCGCCTGCGCCGCAACCGAGATCAAGCAGATTGCCGGTGGCCGAAGGCGCCGGTGCCTTCAAGAGCAAGAGGCGAGTACCGGTGTCGAGCGCGCCATAACTGAACACGCCGCGATCGGTTGTGAGCTTCAGCGTGCCCTCGGGAAGGGCCACGGTGATCACATACGGCTGGCTAGCCGACGATGGCTGCGGGCTGAAGTAGTGCTCGTTCGTCATAGCGCGGTTGTCCTTGCAGGGGTGAGTAGCCTCTCAGTGTGGCCTACGAAATACGCACCTTTGGTGATCCAGTCCTGAAAACAAACGCGGCTCCGATCACCGAAATTGACGGCAAGATCGCCCGCTTGATCGACGAGATGTTCGACACGCTCTACTCCAGCGATAGCGGTATCGGTCTTGCCGCCCCTCAGATCGGCGTTCAAAAGCAGATATTCGTCTGGGAAGTCGACGACGAAGAGATGGTCATCATCAACCCCGAGATCGTTGAGAGCAGCGGTGAGTTGCTGTTCGACGAGGGTTGTTTGAGTCTCCCGGGTTTGTATGCCGAGATTCTGCGCCCGAAAGATGTGTTGATGCGCGGCCTCGACATCGATGGCAACGTGATCGAACTCGAGGCCACCGATTTGATGGGTCGCCTGTTTCAGCACGAGATCGACCATCTGCACGGCATGTTGATGTTCGATCGAATGTCTCCAGATCAGCGCAAAGAGGCGCTCGCCGAGTACAGCCGCATCACCAGCAACCAAGCACCCGCTCGCGCTCCACGCCGGTTGAAACTCAAGTGACGCAACTGGCCGCGCTGCCTACGGGTAGGCCCCAGCGAATTGTCTATCTCGGTACGCCCGAAATTGCGGTGGCTCCTCTCGAAGCGCTCGTTGCTGCTGGCTTCGAGGTAGTGCTCGTAATCACCCGAACCGACAAACGACGCGGGCGTGGCACCGAGCTGTCGCCGAATCCTGTAAAAGAAGCGGCCACGCGACTCGGGCTCGAAGTGAGTCACGATGTCGAAGACGTGCTCCGAGTCAACGCAGATCTCGGTGTGGTTGTGGCGTTTGGCCAGATCATCAAGCCGCACATTCTCGAGCAGCTCGCGATGATCAACTTGCACTTTTCGTTATTGCCGCGTTGGCGTGGGGCTGCCCCAACCGAGCGAGCGATATTGGCTGGCGACGAGGTCACCGGCGTCTGCCTAATGCAGGTGGCCGTCGATCTCGACGCCGGGCCGTTGCTCGACATGGTTGAGGTCTCTGTGGCGTCTATCGATACGGCCGACGCGCTTCGCCAACGACTCGTCACCGTGGGTTGCGAGCGACTCGTTGTTGCTCTGACACACGGACTCCCCGAGCCACAGGCGCAGGTCGGCGAGGTTACGTACGCCGCCAAGTTGAGTATCGATGAGTTCCGTATCGACTGGCGAGAGTCTGCCCGTGTCATCGATCGAATGGTCCGGGTCGGTCTTGCGTGGACAATGTTTCGCGGACGTCGGTTGAAGATCGTCGAGTGCGAAATTGGTGTTGAGATCGGTGGGCCTGGCGACTTTCTCAGTGGCAACGTCATTGCGTGCGGAAACGGGTCGATCACGCTCATTCGGGTGCAACCCGAGGGCAAGCCTGTCATGGACGCTTCGGCGTGGGCTAACGGCGCTCGACCCAACACATCTGACAATCTTCTCGATTCCCCCGCATGAATCAGCGTCGTCCTCAACAGCGCTCGGCCGCGCGCCGCGAACCCCGTCAGAATGCGCGCGAAGTCGCATACGAGGCCTTACTCCGCATCGATCACGATGGCGCCTATGCAAACCTCGTGGTGCCAGCACTTCTTGATCGCAGTTCGCTCAGCGATCAAGACCGCCGCTTCGTCACAGACCTTGTGTATGGCACCACGCGTATGCGTCGCGCCTGCGAGTCGTTGGTTGAGCGCTTCGTGCTCACTGAGCCAGACCCCGAGGTGCGCACGCTGCTTCGCCTCGGCGCATATCAGCTTGCTTTCGGAGGCACTGCTCCGCATGCCGCGGTGGGTGAAACCGTCGAGCTGGCCCATCCCAAAGTTCGTGGGTTCGTCAATGCAATTCTTCGTCGCGTCGCTGGTGCCGAGAAGGTGTGGCCCGACGATGCCTCGCGTTTGAGCTATCCCGATTGGATCGTCGATCGTTTCGTTGCCGAGCTCGGCGAGTTCGAGGGCTTCGCAGCACTCGAATGTATGAACGAACCGCCACCTGTGCACGAGCGTGCCGATGGATACATCCAAGATCGCGCCAGTGGCTGGGTCGCCGATTTGGTTGGCGCCGCGGCTGGAGAGCGCGTGCTCGATGTGTGTTCGGCGCCCGGCGGCAAGGCGACGGCAATGGCGTCTACTGGTGCGCTCGTCATCGCCGCCGATCTGCAGGCCCATCGTGCAGCGCTTGTGGCAGACAACGCTCATCGCATCGGATACGACATCCCAGTGGTGGTTGCCGATGGCACGTCGCCGCCGTTTCGCGAGCACAGTTTCGATCGCATCCTCATCGATGCTCCGTGCAGCGGCCTCGGCGCCCTGCGCCGTCGGCCCGACGCGCGGTGGCGAATTTCTGAGCAAGACATCGTCGATCTCGCCGGCATTCAGCAACGCCTTCTCGACGCGACTGCGCCGTTGGTGCGGCCCGGGGGAGTGCTCGTCTACAGCGTGTGCACCATCACCGCAGCCGAGTCCATCGATCACCCCACCCCCCATGGTTTCGAAGTCATCACCGACGATGTCGGAGATGAATGGACATCGTTCGGCAAAGGGTTTCGAATCCTGCCGCAAGACGCCGACACCGATGGCATGGTCATCATTCGCTACCGTTCGGTGCAATGAGCAGCGATCAGCAACCGGTGTTGGCCAAGGTGCTCACGGTCAGCGATGGCGTGAGCTACGGCACCCGTGACGACGTCAGCGGACGTGCACTTGTAGAACAACTTGGTCATGCTGGTTTCGATGTTGTCGAGCATCGGGTCACTGCCGACGGCGCCGACAATGTCGCCGACGCCCTTCGCCAAATGTGTGAGTCGTTTAGCGGTCTCATCGTGTCTACCGGTGGCACTGGTTTTGCACCGCGTGATCAAACCCCCGAAGGCACGCGACAAGTCATCGAGCGCGAAGCTCCAGGCCTGGCCGAAGCAATGCGCTTAGTGAACCCGCTCGGGCGGTTGAGTCGCGGCGTCGCTGGCATCCGCGGCCAAGCGATTATTTGCAACACACCAGGCTCGCCGAAAGGCTGTGTCGAGCAGCTCGGTGCCATCATCGATGTCGTCGGTCACGCGGTCCGTTTGCTGGCCGACACTCCTACGTCGCACTGACCCCTGCGCCCGCAGCGGCGCCGTTGCGACAATTCATCTCCGACTTCGCTTGCGTTGGCCTATCCTGACCACCGTGTTACGGCTCGTCCTTCCTAAAGGCTCCCTCGAAAAGGCAACCCTCGAACTGTTTGAGGCCGCCGATCTTGCTGTGAGCCGAAACTCATCGGTCGATTACAAGGCCACCATCGACGACCCTCGCATTGCCGAGGTGCGAATTCTGCGTCCGCAGGAGATTCCCACCTATGTGGCCGAGGGCCTTTTCGACCTTGGTATCACTGGCCGCGACTGGGTAGAAGAGACCGCCAGCGATGTGGTCAGCCTCGGCGAACTCAAGTACTCGAAAGCCACATCACTGCCGATTCGGGTGGTTGTCGCCGTGGCCGGCGATTCGCCCGCTCACACAGTTGACCAGCTTCCTCAAGGGCTGCGGGTGAGCACCGAATACCCCGAACTCACCCGTCGCTACTTCGCAGAAAAGGGCATCGAAGCCGACATCCGGCTTTCTTATGGCGCCAGCGAGGCCAAGATTCCCGATATCGCCGACTGCATTGTCGACATCACCGAAACCGGCCGGGCGTTGCGCGCCGCTGGCCTGCGCATCATCGACACGATGCTCACCAGCTATACCGAAGTGGTCGTCAACAAGGACTCCTACGCCGATCCAGTGAAGCGTCACGCCATGCAGCAACTGATGACCCTGCTCACCGGAACACTCGATGCTCGCGGCAAAGTGCTGGTCAAGCTCAATGTGGCCCGCGAAAACCTCGATCAGGTGCTGGCGCTTGTGCCCGCTCTCAAGTCGCCTACGGTCAGCGAGTTGGCTGGCGATGGTGGCTTCGCTGTCGAGACGGTGGTCGCCAAGAACCAGATCAACGTGCTCATCCCGGCGCTCAAAGACGCCGGTGCTACCGGCATTCTTGAACTGCCGATCTCCAAGATCATTGCCTAATGGTCGTCATCTCTGAGCAGCGCATCAGTGGCGTCGTCGCCGACTTCGACGATCCGCGTGGCCTCGGCCACATCGATGCCGATGGCATCGTGTATCCGTTTCACTGCGTTTCGATCGCCGATGGCAGCCGATCCATCGCAGTAGGCGATCACGTGTCGTTCGTGGCGCTCGCAAAGCTTGGCCGCCACGAGGCTGGCGACATCAGATCACAGTGACCGCGGTCGGTGATCGTGATCGGCGGATGCTCGACATCATTCGGTCGCTGCGCGAAGGCGAGGTGGTCACCTATGGAGACATCGCGCACGACGCCGGATACCCCGGCTTGGCTCGCCATGTGGGTCACCTGCTGGCTTCAACCAACGAAGCGTTGGCGTGGTGGCGGGTTGTGAACTCGATGGGACGTCTGGTGCCTGGTAGCGAGGCCGAACAACGCGCTCTGCTTGCGGCCGAGGGCGTGTTGTGCGCTGGCGACCGGGTGAGATCGGCCAACTACGGGCGGTTTAGCTCGCGTTCTTGATCTGCACGAAGGCAATGCGAATGTTCGCGAGGGCGTCACGCATGGTTGCGGCGTCTTCGCCGAGCCGGTCTCCGAGGCCTTCCACCAGGCACGCAACGGCATCGATGGCAAGCACCGCTTGGGTCAGATCGGGTGGAATTGCACTGAGATGAATGGCTGCGAGCTCATAGAGGCCCATGACATGATTGGCGACAACAACGCTTGCGGGCACTTCGGCGAGTTGACGCCGTACGTCTTCCATCGCTTCGCGTGCGGTGTCTACCTGCGTATTCGAGGTTTCGTTCTCCACGTGCGGTAGTGTAACGGCCTACAACTGAGGCAAAGTGGGGCGCACGGCGGACTTGTCCAATGTCATCAACCCCCACCCGGCCACAACCGATCATGGCAGCTTCGGCTCTGCGATCAACAGTGAGCCGGGTCATGGCACCGCACACACCGCACCCTTGCAAGGGCGTGGCTCGTTCGTACCTTGGCTTTGCGTCGGCACACGACGACAACCAACAGGGAGAACAGCCCATTGCACAGGAGTGATCAGCCATAGCAACGCCGCAGCAGAACGAGCCCCGGTACAACGAGCGCATCCGTGCGCGTGAGGTACGCCTCATCGGAGCCGACGGTAGCCAAGTCGGAATTAAGACTTTGCCCGAAGCACTCTCGATGGCCCGCCAACTCGACCTCGACCTCGTCGAAGTCGCTCCGTTGGCGAACCCACCCGTTTGCCGAATCATGGACTACGGCAAGTTCCGTTATGAAGAGTCGCAAAAGGCCAAAGAATCTCGGAAAAAGACCATCCATGTGTCGATCAAGGAAGTAAAACTCCGTCCAAAGATCGGCAAGGGTGACCTAGACACCAAGGTTCGGCACATGCAGGAATTCCTCTCCGAAGGCCACAAGGTCAAGGTGACACTGCAGTTCCGTGGTCGCGAGATGGCTCACCCCGAGCTCGGATCTCGTCTTCTCGACACCGTGATTGCCCAAGTAGATGGCCTAGGAAAGGTCGAAACTCAGGCACGACTCGAAGGTCGAAACATGACGATGGTGTTGGCTCCCGAAAAGAAGGCGCCGGTCAAAAAGGAACGCACGTCAGGTGAAGCCAAGTCCGCTACGGACGAAGCAGCCGACACGGGTTCTGGCGATGGGGATCTCCCCGTCGAGGCCGAAGCCCAAGATTCGCAACCAGAACAGACACAAGCGCCAGAAGCAGAACCAGTAGTTGAAGAGCAAGCGGTCGAAGCCGCTGGCGACGCAGTCTGATAACCGATCACTTCGTCAACGAACTCCCGGTGGGAAGTCCGTCGCCGATACTCACAAGATCCTCCATTCAGGACCCAACAAGGAATATTTGTATGCCCAAGATGAAGACCAGCAAGACAGCCGCCAAGCGGTTTAAGAAGACAGGCACCGGCAAACTTGTCCGCCTGCAGGCCAACCGTCAGCACCTGTTCGAGAAGAAGTCATCGACTCGCACCCGTCGTCTCGACGGCACCGTCGACGTGCACCCAGGTGACGCACGCAAGATCAAGCGTCTGCTCGCAGAGCGCTAAACCTCAACACAGTTAGTACTGACGAAGACCTCATTGGATTTGACGACGGCCCCAAAGGGCCGAGAGAAGAAGGGATACCGACATGGCCAGAGTTAAGCGTGCGGTAGGTGCTCGTAAGCACCGTAAGGCAACACTTGAAAAGGCAAAGGGTTATTACGGCATGCGGAGCCGCTCGGCCCGCTTTGCCAACGAGCAGGTCATGCGTTCGGGGCAGTACGCCTTCCGTGACCGTCGTGCAAAGAAGGGCGAGTTCCGTCGTCTGTGGATCCAGCGCATCAACGCTGGCTGCCGCATGTTCGACATGAGCTATAGCCGTTTCATTGCTGGGCTCAATGCCGCAGGCATCGAAGTCGATCGCAAGATCCTCGCCGACCTCGCCGTGACCGACATCGAGTCATTTGGCAAGCTCGTGGCATCCGCCAAGGCAGCGCTCGCCTGAGCACGCCGCTGGCGTTCCAGCACCCAAATGTTCAGAGACTGCGGCGCCTCTTGGGGCGCCGCAGTGCTCGTTGGGACGACGGTGCGTTTGTCGTCGAGGGGCGCATTCTCATAGAAGAAGCGCTCCGTTCCGGGTGGGAGATTGAGGCGCAGTATGTAGCGCCAGGCGGTGAGCCCGTCCAAGGTGCCGAGTGCCCCATCTTTGATCTCGCAGCCAATGTCATCGAGCGTGTTGCATCCACCGAGGCACCTCAGCCACTGCTCGCTGTGGTCAAGATTCCACATCGCGCGGTGAGCGATCTCGAGGGTGCATCGCTGGTCGTCGTTGGTGACCGCATTGCCGACCCCGGAAACCTTGGCACGATGTTGCGCTCCAGTGAGGCAGCAGGCGTGCAAGGCATCGTGCTCATCACGGGCTCGGTCGATCCATACAACCCCAAGGTTGTGCGCGCTTCGGCCGGTGCGCTGTTTCATGTGCCGGTGATTGCCGACGTTGCCCTCCACGAACTGCAAGCGCTTGGCCTCGCACTCGTCGGAACGTCGTCGCACACCGGTGTGGCCTACACCGAAGCCGATTTGGTTGCTCCGTTTGCGTTGGTAATGGGCAGCGAGGCACACGGTGTCGATGAGCAGATCCCCATCGATTCGTGGCTTACCATCCCGCACGCCGGTCGTGCCGAAAGCCTCAACGTTGCGATGGCCACCACCGTTGTCGTATTTGAAGCATTGCGTCAGCGTGGTCAGCGGTAAGGTGTCAGCCGTGATGTCGCAACGATTTCCATGCCCCCGGGTTCGGCCTGGGGGAGTGTTGGTCGTTCGCTGACGCGCTCTCGAATGAATGCCGCCCGGGGGCTCGCACAGTGTTTGAGTCCGGTTGCAGGTCGCTGAAAGGTTCTCTCGATGATTGAAGAAGTTCGTGGCGCGCTCGATGAGGCGCTGAAGAAAGTAGCCGGGGTTGTCACGCTCGATGAGTTGCGTGTCGTCGACTCCGAGGTGCTGGGTAAGCGCGGCGCGCTCGCGCAAGCAAAGACCAAACTTGGCGCATTAGCAATCGATGATCGCAAGACCATTGGTCAGGCGATCAACGAGGCAATGGGCGTAGTGAGCGAGGCCGTCGAGGTTCGTCGCTCGACGCTGGCTCACGACGAAGTGAACACGCGTATTGTCGGCGAGCGCATCGACCTCACCGAGGTCATGGGCCGGCCCACACGCGGTCATCCGCATCTGGTCACGCAGGCGTGGGACCGGCTTGAAGACGTGTTCATGGGACTGGGTTTTCAGATTGCCGAGGGGCCCGAGGTCGAAACCGACTTCTATAACTTCGAGGCGCTCAACATGCCGCGCAGCCACCCAGCTCGCAGCGGCTTCGACACGTTGTTCACCGATTACCGCCAAGTGAGCGCCGATGCCGGCGACGAATCAGGCGACGCCGAGCACGAGAGTTCAGTGCTGCTGCGCACACACACATCGCCGGTGCAGATCCGCGTCATGCAAAGCGTCGAGCCGCCGATCTACATGATCATGCCGGGTCGAGTCTTCCGTCGCGATACCCCCGACGCCACGCACATGCCTGTGTTCCATCAGATCGAGGGCTTGGTCATCGATCGCAACATCACCATGGCTCACCTCGCCGGCACCATCAGCGCGTTTACCAAGGCGTTCTTCGGCGGCGATTTCACCAGTCGCTTGCGCCCCAACTACTTCCCGTTCACCGAGCCTTCGGCCGAGTTCGACATTCAGCGCCCCGACGGCACATGGATCGAACTCGGTGGTTGCGGCATGGTCCATCCCAACGTGTTGCGAGCCGGTGGTCTCGATCCCGAAGAGTGGAGCGGTTTCGCGTTCGGGTTCGGCATTGATCGCATGGCTCGCGAGCGCCACGGCATCGACGACATCCGAGATATGTACAGCAACGACATCCGTTTCATCGAGCAGTTCTGAGGCCGTCATGAGGATTGTTCTTTCTTGGCTTAACGACCTCGTAGCTGTTGGCGACGATGCCCCTGCGCTGGCAGCGGCATTGACTCAGCTCGGCATGCAGGTCGAACACATCACGCACGTCGGCTCAACCGTCGACGGCGTCATCACGGCGCGAGTGCTGCGCACCGAGCGTCATCCTGACGCGGCCAAGGTGCATCGCGTCTGGGTCGATGCGGGCGACGGTGTCGAGCGCCACGTGTGGTGCGGCGCATTCAACATGCAGGCCGACGACATCATTCCGCTCGCCACGCCAGGCACCACAATGCCCGATGGTCGGGTTATCGAACCCCGTCCGATTCTCAGCATCGAGTCACAGGGCATGTTGTGCTCGGCGCACGAGCTCGGTCTCGGCGACGACCACAGCGGCATTTTGATCATGGCGCCGGGCACGCCGTTGGGTCTGCCATACGGCGAGGCGCTTGGTCTGCAAAGCGAAGTGGTGTTCGACATCGACCTCACCCGTAACCGCCCCGATTGTTGGGGACACCTTGGTGTTGCCCGCGACCTCGGTGCGCGCCTCGCATTACCAGCGCCCCGGTTGGTGCAGCCACTCTCGTCTTCGGGCGTTGAGCGCACAGCCACTGTCGACCTTGTCGATGGCGAACGGTGTCCACGATTCACCACGCTGGTGCTCTCCGGAATACAAGTGGGGTCGTCGCCCGAGTGGATGGGCCGACGATTGCGTGCTGCCGGAATGCGACCCATCAACAATGTGGTCGACGTGAGCAACTACGTCATGCTCGAACTGAACCAGCCCAATCATGCATACGACCTCGATACCCTTGGTGGCGGCGGATTCCGCATTCGGTTGGCTCGACCCAGCGAGACAATCATCACGCTCGATGGAGTCGAGCGCACGGTGAGCCCCGACGACTTGTTGATCTGCGATGCCAACGACGCACCCATCGGTATCGGCGGCGTGATGGGCGGTCTTCACAGCGAGATCTCCGATGCAACCACGGCTGTTGCGCTCGAGATTGCCTACTTCGAACAAACCGCAATGACCCGCACGATGAACCGCCTGGGCTTGCGCTCTGAAGCATCGGGTCGTTTCGAGCGAGGTGTCGACACGCATGGCATGGAGATGGCGCAAGCTCGCTTTGTCGAACTGCTGCGCGAGACCTGTCCCGATCTGGTGGTTCATGCTGGGGCTGTCGATGCGCGGCACAGTGCGCTGCCGGCGCAGGTGCGTCCGGTCGAGGTGCGCGTCAGTCAGGTGAACCGCATCCTTGGCACCACGCTCGACGCTGCGCAGATCACTGCGCTGATCTCGCCGATCGGTTTCGATGTCGTTTCCGCCGAAGCCAATGTGCTCACGGTGAACCTGCCGTCGTGGCGTCCCGACAGCAGCGCCGAGATCGACGTTGTCGAAGAAGTCGCGCGTCACTTCGGTTACGACAAGCTCGGCGAACTGGTGCCCAACTCCACGATGCATGGCCGTCTCAGCGCGTATCAGCAACGCCGCCGTGCGTTGCGGCAGGTGCTGCTCGGTCTTGGTCTCAGCGAGGCGATTACTGACTCGTTCCTCAGTGATGCTGCGCTTCGTGATACCGGCCTTGCCGACGATGCGATCCACATTACGAATCCGCTCATTGCCGACGAAGACGTCCTTCGTCCATCCATGCGGGCCGGGCTACTGAAGGCGGTCGCGTTCAATGAATCACATCGTCGCTTTGGCCTGTCGTTCTTCGAGATCGGTCATGTGTATCCGCCAGGCGATCGAAGCACCGAGCTTCCTCCCGAATACGAAGGTCTCGCCGTAGCGATGGCTGGCCGCGATGCCATCAGCGCAATGTCGGTGTGGCGCGAGCTTGTTGCCTCGATGGGCCTTGGCGCGCGGGTCGATCAGTCCACTGTTCCACGAGGAATGCACCCCACTCGTTCGGCCACCTTGTCGCTTGGTCGCGACGTGGTTGGTGCCGTGGGCGAAATTCACCCGTCGGTACTCGAAGCATTTGGTGTCGCCGAGCGAGTCGCATGGCTCGAGCTCGATCTCACCCGTTTGCTCTCGGCCGAACCAAAGATTGCTCAGTGGAAGGCCACGAGCCGGTATCCATCGAGCGATGTCGATCTCGCATTCGTGGTTGCCGACACCGTGCCAGCCGAGAAACTCGACAAAGCGATTCGCCAAGCGGCCGGTGGTCTCTTGGTCGACCTCTCGCTGTTCGATGTGTATCGCGGCGCCGGCGTGGTCGATGGTTCCCGGAGCTTGGCGTATCGGTTGCGCTTGCAGGCCGCTGATCGCACACTTACCGACACTGAAGTGGCAGCGGTTCGAGCCAAGATCGTCACCGTTACCGGCAAGCTCGGCGCTCAGTTACGCGCGTAGCGGCGGCTTAGTTCCACTCAAGTTGTTCGGGGGCCTCGGCAAGCGATGCCTTCGGCCCGCCCGCTCGGCGCAACACGCGTCGCCACAGCTCGTTTGGTTCGTGCGAGAACAAGTCGCCAGGGGTGTATGGCAACACCAACCAAGCGCCTTCGCTGAGTTCGTCATCTAGCT
>Ga0194048_10000753_pt1 | contig 15849 bp, 28 predicted proteins | sample JunL225m_MetaG_FD_161685 | JGI IMG/M metagenome (GOLD analysis project Ga0194048, IMG submission 161685) | Anoxic zone freshwater microbial communities from boreal shield lake in IISD Experimental Lakes Area, Ontario, Canada - Jun2016-L222-5m | ecosystem: Environmental > Aquatic > Freshwater >...
GCCAAGCACTGATGGGGCATTCACTAGCGCCACTTCTGTGGACATTGTGGATAACTACTTTGTTTATAACCGCCCTGATACTCAGCAGTTTGGTGCGTCTGCGGTTTTGTCGCCTATTTCGCCAGCATTGAGTTTTGCCAGCAAAGATGGCGCACCTGATGATTTGGTTTCACTGATTGTTGATCACCGTGAGGTTTATTTGTTGGGTGAAGTTTCTAGCGAGGTGTGGATTGATGCGGGAACAAGCCCTTTTCCATTTCAAAGAATCCCCGGCACATCAACCCAGCACGGTATTGCAGCCCCATTTAGCGTGGCGCGACTTGGCAATTCTTTTGCATATTTAAGCCAAAACATTCGCGGAACAGCGCAAATTGTGCAAATGAATGGCTATGTACCTACAAGGATTTCCACTCACGCAGTTGAAAATTCTTTGACAAATCAAGTGATTAGCGATGCTATTGGATGGACTTATCAATTAGAGGGACACGAAGTTTATGTAATTAGCTTCCCCTCAATTGAGTTAACTTGGTGCTATGACGTTGCGTCAGGAATGTGGCATAAATGGTTGTATACCAACAATCTAGGTCAATATGAACGTTGCAGGGGCAACTGTGCGGCTGTTTTCCAAGGATATGTTTTGGTTGGGGATTACTCTAACGGCAAGATTTACCACTTAGACAAGAATATTTACACAGATGATGGGCAAAATGTTAAGCGGTTACGCCGTGCGCCGCATTTGGTTTCTGATTTTCAGAGGCAATATTTTGATGAATTGCAAATTCAGTTTCAGCCCGGAGTTGGTTTAGTGACAGGCACTGGTGCAAACCCCCAAGCCATGTTGCGTTGGTCAAATGATGGCGGTTCTACTTGGTCAAATGAGTATTGGACTTCTATTGGGCGTATTGGTAGATACCTAAACCGTGCTATTTGGCGGCGCTTGGGTATGGCGCGAGATCGAATATTTGAAGTGACAGTTTCTGATCCTGTGAAATGCGTTATTGTGTCTGCCAACCTTAAAGCAACAGCAGGGGAAAATTGATGGCATTGTTACCTAATCCACAATCACAACCTTACCCACAATCTGAATTTTTGGATGGTCAGACTAAGCGCCCTACAAGGGCATGGCAACAGTTCTTCATTAATCTGCTTAATTTCAGCAGCGCAACAACTGCGACTGCTGGTTCAGGTACTTTGCCAGCTAATCCTGTTGGGTTCATAAACGTTACAGTAAATGGGGTGGCTTACAAAGTTCCCTACTACAACCAATGAACGATTTAATTCTTGATGGTATCCCTACCCGTGAGCAGATTGAAAGACTGCAAATGGAAATGTCAAAGATGCCACAGGCTGACTTGCAACTAGCATCAGATGCCATGCAGACAGAGCATTATTTTCATGCTGGTATGTATGCTAGAAAGTTAAGCCGCCCAGCAGGAACTTTGATTGTTGGTAAGGTTCATAAGCAAGACCACTATTTTTTATGCGCCAAAGGTGAAATAATTGCATGGTCTGAAAAGGGGATGGTTCACCTGAATGCGGGTGACATCATTGAAAGCAGACCCGGCACAAAGCGGGTAACTTTGGCTGTAACTGATGCAATTGGAATCACCTTTCACAAGACTGACAAGACCGACTTGGATGAAATTGAAAAAGATTTAATTGAGCCTGATGAACTTTCATTGTTTGACTCTAACAATAAGTTAAAGGTTTTAGAAATTAAAGGGGAATAACATGAGTTTTGTAACGGCAGCGTTAATTACTGGGGGCGCGGCAATTGTTGGCGGCTATATGTCAGGCCAAGCCGCAAAAAAAGGCGCACAAACACAAGCTGACGCAATGCGGGAAGCCGCTGCCTTAGAAAAACAAATGTTTGATGTGCAAAACGCACAACAAGCACCTTACAGACAAACAGGTTATGGCGCATTAAATCAAATTGGTCAGCTTGGCAGTGGTACTTATGGTATCTATGGGCCGGGTGGTGAAATTACTGGACAAGGCACAGGCACAGGTTATTTAACCCGTCAGTTTAGCCCTGAGGATTTCCAAGCGGGACTTGACCCAAGCTATAACTTCAGACTTCAGCAAGGTAATTTGGCAACCACTAACATGGCTAACAGGGCTGGTGGCATGATTGGTGGTAATGCTTTGCAAGGTTTGACAGACTACGGTCAGAATTTAGCAAGCACAGAATATGGAAATGTGTTTAACCGTTTCCAAACCCAGCGATCAAACATTTACAACAACTTAGCATCTATTGCTGGCTTGGGTCAAACGTCACTTGGTCAAACAGGCCAAGCATCTTCACAAGCCGCAACTGGCATTGGAAGTTCTATTGCTGGTGCTGGTTCTGCAATTGGTGCTGGTCAAGTTGCTGCTGGTAACGCTATGAGTGGCGGTTTACAAGGCGCAGGCAATGCTTATATGTTGTCTAACTTGTTGCGCCCTCAAATGCAAACAGGAATGCAAGCGCCAGTAGGATATGGAACACCAGCGCCACAGTTAAACGTATCTGCGGCATAAGGATAAAAAATGGCAACTTACACACCAGTAGCATCGCAATCAAAACCAACACCGCCAATGTCTTTGGCTGAAATGGTTAACCTTGCTGGCGGTATACAGTCATACCAACAAGCGCAACAACTAAACCCTTTGGCGGTTCAGCGATCCGCTGCTGAATTAAGCAGATTGCAACAATTAACACCTCAAGAATTGCGCCGTGCAGAAGCAGAAGCTGGTCGTGCTGAAACTGAAGCTACTGTTTCTGAAAAAACTTCTAAACCAAGAATTACACAAGCAGGCGCAACGGCATCATCAGCAGAATCAACTGCTGAAAGAGACAGACTTAATTTGATGAATCAAAAGTTAAAAAACATTGCAAGTAGTCAAATTGGAATGATCAATAACCCTTTAATTATTCAAGCTGAAAAAAATCCTAATGCTGCAAACAAAGAGGCTTTGATTAATTTGGTTATGCAAAACGGCATGAACATGGCAAGGGATTTACAAATTAAGCCTGATGAGGCTAAAGCATTGTTGCAACCTTATGTGGACATTGCCACCAACAACCCCGGTCAATTGCGCCAGTATTTCAAAGAAAGACACATTGCAGGACTTGATGAAGCAAGTCGTACATCAGCATTAACACCAAGCGGTATTGGTATATCCAGCGGTACAGAAAGCCAAGTTACTTCTACAAACCCATTTTCTGAAACACCAGTTGGTAAGCCAATTGAAGGCACATATCGCCAGCAACAACTCATGCCCAACGAACAATTGGTGCAAGATACGCAAGGCAACAATTTCATTGCTAGTAAAGACAATCAAGGAAGAATTACCATTCGTCCTGTTACAAATGCACCATCTGCGCCAGCACCTTCAGCAAATGCGACAACGCCAGTGCGAAATGCGCCATCTGCTGTGATTGCACCAAGACCAAATGCAATGGTTCAAAATTTACCCGCAGAAACGCCAGCAAATGTGCCTCCTCATAGCCAACCAGTACCGCCAAGATTTCCTGTGCGCCAACCCGGTCAACCTGTATTCAACTTGCAAGTAGGCGAAAAAGAAGCACAAGAAGCGGGCGGCAAATATTTAAGGGATGCTATTGCTAATCGTGGTTCAATTGCGCCAATTCGTGGTAGCGTTGAAAAGCTTGTTGCTACTACTGATAGATTGTTAGAAAACACAATTGCTAAGGCTGGTAAAGGTTTACAAATTGAACAATACTTGAATAAATTGCTTGATGACAGCGAATATAAAACATTAAGCAAACAACTTGCACGATTGCAAATTTCCTTAATTGGAAATAACAAAGAAGCTTTATCTTCAGACGCTGGCAAGCAAATGACAGCAGCGGCAACAGGTTCAGAAGTTTACCCGCCTGAAGTTCTGCAAAAAATTGCAGTACAAATTCATGGGGAAATGGAAAGCAAAGACAAATTAGGTATAGCCACTGATAAATATTCTAGAAGATTTGGTGAAAACAACATGGCAAGTTTTAGCCAAATGTGGGATAACAATTCTGATAGCAAAGTATTTGAAATTATGTCTTTGCCTAAATTGATTAAAAATAAAGAATTGCGTGCAAAAATGGCTGAACAAATTATTGGCTTTCCACCCGGTTCAGAGGAACGCACAAAAATTGAACAACAATACATGAACATTCAGAAACTCATTAAAGATGGGACTTTGTAATGGCTGATGATGTTTTAGAACTTATTCGCGGAAAACCTTCAACTGCGCCAGCCAATCAATCTAAAGGCGCAACACTTTCTGTTGGGCAAAAAAAGCCTGAAGAAGAAGATGAGGTTTTAGGTTTAATTCAAGGTAATACTTCAGTTCCTGCCACGCAAACACAAACGCCGCAGCCAACACAAACTGCTTCTGTCAAAGGTATTAAAGACAGGATTTTGGGCGGTTTGCAAGAATTCGGTGCTTCAACAGCATCATTGGCAGACACTACACTTGGGGCTGGTGGCCCACTTGCGGGATATGTAACACAAGGCTTTGTGCGCCCATTCACAAGTCCTGAACAAGCCCAAAACATAGGGCAACAAACAACCGCTATCTTTGACAAACCTTTTGGAAAACTTTTTGGCGTTACTCAAGACCCTGCTTATAAAGCCGAGTTATCACAAAAAGCTATTAATTTTATTGGTGAAAATGTTGGAAAAACTGCAGATTGGATATATGAAAATCAAAAAAGCATTGGTCTTAATTTGCCAAAGGCAGACATTGAACACATGATGAACACGCTTACTTTTGCTGCACCCGGTGTGGCAGGAAAGGTAATGTCACCCGTAATTAAACCAATCATTGCCGAAGCAAAGGCAATTGGTGGTGCGGTTAAGCAAGGTGTTCAAACGGTAACACCAAAGCCTATTCAAAATGTAGTTGGGGCAACTGTTGAGGCAATAGCGCCCGGCACTACCAATTACAAGCCATCAAAAATTGGCGGTTTAACACCTGAACAAATGCAAGCCCAATTTGAAGCTAGGGGAGGCAATTTAAAGCAAAACGCTGATCAACTAAATCAAAATTATGAACAACAAAGGGCCAGCACTACTGAAGCCGCATCAGTTCAGCAACCAATTTTAGACGCAAATGGGCAAGTGATTGGACAAGCTGACCTTGGGACAGCAAAGCCAACCCGCGCAGATTCTGAATTTAAGCCCGTTGAATATGCTGAAAATGGTTTGCCATTGGATGAGCAATTTGCAAGAGCAAAAGCAATGCAGCGTGTTTTAGGTGAAGATCATGCGGCTGATTTGGCGGCATTAGAGGGCAAAGGCAAAGAACGCGCAACAAACTATCAAGCCTCTAAATCTGATACACCCTTGGGTAATTACCTTGCAGAACGGTTTAAAGATGAGCAAAAGCGATTACAAACATTTGCTGATCAACAAGCGCAAAAAACAGGTGGAATTGTTGGATTGGATGAAAGCGCCAAATACAAACGCGGTGAGGCAATCCTTGATCCATTAAAAAAATTAGAAGATTACTTTGATAAAGAAACCAATAAGATATACAAAGAAAGAGACACGCAAGCCGCAACTATTCCTGTTGAAGCAAACAACATTCTGAACATCTTAAATGATGAATCTTTGACTTTAGCAAACACAGAAACCATTGGTTTATCAAACATTGCTAAAGCAAGAATGCGTCAATTGAAAATGATTGATAAAGATGGAAATTTGCTACCTACTGATGCCAAAACTGCCGAAAACTTCCGAAAGTTTTTAAATGAAAACTATGATCGGAAAAACGCAAATTTGCATCGCGCTTTAAAGGCGGCTGTGGATGAAGATGTATTGGCAAACTTAGATACCAATTCACCGATTTACAAAGACGCTAGAAGTTTGGTTGAATTGCGTAAAAACACATTAGACAATCCCAAAGGCATATCTGCAATTTTGGATGAAAGTGGCCCTAACAACATAAACCGCAAAGTTGACAAAGAAAAAATTTCTCAAAACATTGCAAATATGTCTGTTGAGCAATTTACCCATGTGATTGATACGTTAAAAAATATGCCGCCCGAATTGCAAGTTGCTGGTGGTCAAGCCTTAGCAAACATCAAGTCACAATTTGCAAGCAACATAGCTGCATTGGCAGATAAGCCAAAACAGTTGACCAAGTTTATGAATGACAATCGTGAAGTTATGCCGCGATTGTTTAATGCAGAAGAAATGAATAATTTTAGGGACTTGCATAATGTGGCGCATATTTTGAAAACAGATACGGGTTACCCCGGTGCGGCTGTACAAAAACTAAATCTAGAACAAAAATTAGGTAACAAAATTGGTCAACAAGTTTTGCAGAAAGGTGCTGCCGCTGCCGCTGAATTAGCCACAGGCGGCGCTGGGTTTGGATTGCCAGCACTTGCAACCAACGAATTAATTGGGGCTAGGTTAGAAAAAGGTAAGCAAAAGAAAATTGAAAAAGCTGAAGCCGAAGCATTTAAAAATGCACAATCACGCTTTGTTCCAATCAAAGAATTGATAAACAAATAAGGACGCATCATGGCAGTCAATCTTTCGCCAATCGGCAACGGTCAGCAATTCTTTAACAACAATGGAGAACCCTTGAATGGTGGTTTGGTCTATACCTATCAAGCTGGATCAAGCACCCCATTAACCACTTACACAGATATTAATGGCGCAATAGCAAATGCAAATCCTATTGTCTTGGATTCGTCAGGCAGATTTACTAGCCAAGTTTGGCTTACCTATGGATTTAATTACAAGTTTGTAGTCCAAACATCCGCTGCCACAACCATTGGCACATATGACAATATTTACGGCATTATTGGCGTTCAAGCATCAAGTGGCACTACCATACCAGCAGGCTTGATTTCGCTGTGGTATGGATCAATTGGCAGCGTCCCAGCAGGGTGGTATTTGTGTGATGGGTCTAACGGCACGCCTGATTTAAGAGATCGTTTTGTTATTGGCGCAGGAAACACTTATGCTGTCGCAGCTACTGGCGGTTCAGCATCACGCACACTTACCACAACTGAACTTCCAAGCCACACCCATGTGGCAACTTCTGTTGTTACTGACGCAGGACATTCGCATGTAGTTAAATATAGTATTTATCAACACACTTCCGCTGGCAATGACATAGTTATGGATGGATCGGGATCAGGTACTAATAAAAGCACAAACACAGCAACAACTGGCATCACAGTCGCCACAACTAATACTGCAACTGGATCAGGCACGGCATTCAGCATCCTTAATCCCTATTACGCGCTTGCGTACATCATGAAGTCTTGATTATGGAAATTGATCCCGTTAAATATGGCGTACTTTGGCAAAAGGTTCAGGACTATGAACGCAGATTTGATCAAATGGAAACCAAAATAGACAAGTTGGAATTTTCCATTGAAAAGCTAGTGGCGCTTGCAAATCAAGGGCGCGGAGGCTTTTGGATGGGCATGGCAATAGTGTCAGCTTTATCGTCTGCTGTGGGCTATATAAGCCATTGGGTGGGCAAAAATTGATCCATTCACCGCCGCCCTTGCCGCCATCGCCGCTATTAAGCAGGCCGTATCTTTTTATAAGGATTGCAAGGCGGCTTCCAAAGATGTCACCAGCATCACAATGGAAATATCGGGTTACATTGGCAAATTTTTTGATTCCCACGAACAAGTCAAAACCGCAGCCGCAGAGCAGAAAAAGAATCCACCAAAGGGTAAATCACTAAAAGCCCAAGCCCTTGATAACATCTTTCAAGAAATGGAGTTGGAACGCCAAGCCGTAGAGTTGAGAGAATTGTTAATCTATGGCGTTGATCCAGCTTTAGGTGCGGTTTGGACAAGGTTTCAGGATGAGTTTGAAAGGTTGCAAGCTGAACAAGAAAAGGAAAGATTAGCGCAAGAAGCAAAGGATAGGGTAGCGTTATGGCAACGGCGAAAAATGCTAAACCAACTACAAGACAGGGCGCTAATAATCGGGGCAGTAATGATAGTTACTATATACCTCCACCTCCTGTTCCTAGCCCTGCGCCAAATGAGGATAGCGAAGTGGGGTTCATAATTGCATTTTTGAGCATGGTCATTGTTTTTGGGATTCTTTTACCTATCATGGGAATGATGTATCTTGACATTTTGGAAGCAAAGCAAGAAACAAAACGACAGCAGGAACAAGTTCAACGCATGATTAACCAAGTTAAAAAGGAAGATAAATGATCCCCATAGTCGCATCCCTATTAGGGACACTTGCCCAAAACGGGCTAGGTTTGCTGTCTAGCGCCATCCAAGCCAAAGGCAAGGAAGTAGTTGAAAACACGTTGGGCGTGAAAATCCCTGACGCACCAACACCTGAAGATGTTTCTAAATTGCGCCAGCTTCAATTTGAACACGAAGAACGCTTGTTAGAGTTAGGAATTGAAAAAGCCAAAATGGAATTGGCTGAATTGGACTTGTTGGCAAAAGCTGCACAGAATGACGCTGACAACATCACAGACCGCTGGCAAGCTGATATGGCATCAGACTCTTGGCTGTCTAAAAATATACGCCCTATGAGCCTTATAGCCATCTTTTTGGGCTATTTCCTGTTTGCCATGATGAGTGCTTACGGGTTGAACGCAAATGAATCTTATGTAACTTTGTTAGGCAACTGGGGGATGTTAATCATGGGCGCTTACTTTGGTGGTCGCACGGTTGAAAAGCTGGCAGAAATGAGGAAAAAATGAAAGCAAAATTAACTTTTTTTGTAACCATGATGGTCAGCTTTACATTGTGCGTGGTCATCATTAGCATGGTTGGCGTTTTAATGACAGGATTGTTTGATGAAAAAGTTGACAACGCTGAAATTTTTAAACTGATTAGCCCAGCATTTCAAACTATTGTTGGCGGGTTTATTGGATTGTTAGCTGGCGTGAAACTGTCGCATGATGAGGAAGAAAAATGAGCCTAAACACCGAACAAGCCGCATTCTTGTTGGATGCCTGCAAACTGATTCAATACGCCACAGAACAAGGGTTTACGGTTACTGGTGGAGAATTGGCGCGGACTCCTGAACAGCAAGCCATTTACTTTAAATCAGGTCGGTCAAAGACCATGAACAGCATTCACTTAAAACGTTGCGCTATTGACTTGAACTTTTTTAAGGGCGGTCAAATTATTTGGGATAAGGCGGTTCTTGCCCCTCTTGGGGCTTATTGGGAAACTCTGCATCCAAAGAATCGCTGGGGTGGGAATTTCTCCAATCTGTTGGATTGTCCACACTTTGAACGTGTGCCAGCAGCATAGCAAAAAGAACCAAAGTCCCAACCCCAATAATTGCGCCTAATGCCAAAGCAAGGACTGTGGCTATCATGCTTGTCCCCTTGCTCTGATTGCGTCAGCCAAAGTGCCACCAGCATATTCCACGCTGTCTTCACACAACTTTGCACACGCCTCACGCTCTTTCTTTGCTACCAGTTTGGCAAAGCGTTCAAGTTCTTTTGGAAAAGTGTCAGTTACAGCAGGCCATAAACCAACCTCTCTAGCCATCTCAATAATTTCATCTTGTGTCATATCAACTCCCTCTGCATAGGTACAAACCGCCATTCCCTTTCTGACCTGCCTGAATTGGATTTTGTGGTGCGTCCTGTAAGTTCCACTCGCCCATCCTTTTCAAGTTCTTTCATGCGCCTAGCCACTTGGTTGCCATCAAGCCCCACAAGTTCAGCTATGCCATCCTTGCCCATTGGTCCAAACCGTTGCAGGCAGTCCACAATCTTTTTAAAATGCTGTTTTGCAAGGTTAATTGATTGATCAGCAGCGGCATGGCTGGTAAAGGGGTCAAGCCCCCTTGCTCTAAAAAGGTATGTCATCTCTAGCCCCTGTATTTGTCTTTTCCTCCAAGTCATAGCAATTTGCCCATCCAGCCCAACCCCCGTCCACAATTGGTATTGAATCAATCTTAATTTTTAGATTTTCATTGTCATCCAAAAAGACTGAGCCAATGGTTTGGTAACGTTTCTTTTCTTGCCCCTCGCGGGTTTTGTATGTGCCAGTAATCACAACAATATTTTTAAATTTTTTCATTTCACACTTTCAGTTTGTTAAGTTTTTGAATTTTGTCTTCTACATCCATCAAAAAGTTGATGACTTCTTTTTCTAATTGGGCAATATAAATAGGGTCAAACTCAACCTTTTTGATGAATATCTGCAAACCTTCTGCCATGCGTGGATCAAAACTTACAAAGTCACACCATTGGCGCATGGTTGAAGCCATTTGCCATTGCATTTGGGTGTTGTACTTTTCGGGTACTTTTTGATCAAGCAAAGTTTGAATGTGAGTTGAGGTGTTGGGGCATTTAATCTCTACTAAACCAAAATCCCCAACCAACCCATCAGGTGATGCACCAGCATCTTTGATTAATGGATGGGTAATAAACCCTACCTCAGATACTAAAACGTCCACCTTTGCCTCATAAGCGGCTCTAGCAAATGGTTCGGTATCAGTTCCCCATTGCATTGCTGAGTTGCTAAATGACTCTGCTGGTTTTCCTGTCATGCGTTCACACACAATTTGGGCTAAGTAGTTTTCCCTGCTGGCGCTAAAACCAGTTTTAGTTTTGGCAATAATGTCTGCCACTCTACTAGCGGTAACTTTGCCGCATCGGGCAGCAAACCACTCAACTGTTCCCTGTTCCATCTGTAACCTCCAGTTTTTGTTTCAAAAGAATAAATGTTGCCAAATCAATTTGGCTGGCGGCTTTGTAAGCTCGTTTGCGCATATCGGTAGTCAATCTAAAAACTGTTTCATCTTTTGCAGCAATAGCCATTTGAAACTGCAATAATTCCTCTATGGCTTGTTTTGCCATAAGTAAAGTTTCCAAAGATATTTCGTGTTTCATTTAGCTTCCAATTGTGATTTTTTTGCATCTTTTTTGGCAATAACTTTTGTTTGCCATGATTGTTCACCATTTGTTGCCTTATAAGCTTCTTTGTAAGTTTCTTGCAACTCTTTAAGTGTGATGACTTCATCCATTGCTGCAATCAAGTCAGTAATTTCATTTTCGTTAACAGTGGACTTGATTTCGGTGCGGCGGCTGGCGCTGTTGCCATCGTCATCTTCAGGTGCTAATCCAGTTGCTGCCAACAAGCTGTATCGTCTTGCGTAAGTTAAAGCAGAACCATAGCCTTGCGGGTCTTGCTTGGCGGCTGGAACATGAAGTAAACCGCACTCCATAACCTCACCTGATTCGTGAACAAAAATTGTTTCCACCATTACTCCGTCTTTTGACTCATAGGTGCGCTGCATAAGACCTATGCCATTGGAATTTAAGGCATCAATCACAGCCTCAATGCAGTTTGATAGGTCAGCATACTTAGAACGAAAATGCGGGTTTGTAGAAGTTTTAAGCGCGGGTCCGAATTGACGTTGTGCTTTGACAAATGCTGCAGCAATATTTTTTCCGATTGGTGTTTCCATGATTTTCCTTAGTATGTGTAACGAGGGCCACAAGTAACTTCCACAACAGTTTCTACCGTGTAGCCGTTTATCTTGCGTTTTGCGTAAATGGGTATAGCGCGAAGTCCTGATGTTTCGCATTGCTTAACCGCATCAATAACTTCATTTCTACCCATAGGCTGAATTTGTTTATCCATTACCAGCTCTTGCATAGTGTTTGGAATTGGTTCAGGTCGTGGTGTATATGCAACTGGTGATGGTTGCTGGTTTGCGCATCCAACTAGAAGTAAAAGCAAAAGTGCAATTTTCATTTTTATCCTAAAAGTGGTTGTTTAAAAGCAAGCTGTAAACCCGCGTACTGCGTTGAGTGTCAACTTGGTAATCTGTGTGTTCTTTGGTGCATTGCAAAAGATAGTTGTATTCAGCTTTTGTTAAGTCGTTGGTAATTTCAATATTGCCTTGCATAACAACAAGGTCAAAGAAACCGCTTAAGTCCCAATCATCGCCCTCGCACCAAGTCCATTTAACATTAACCTCGCCAAAGCGGTTTAGGTATTCTTCAAAAGTGCCTGTTTCGTCCATCATGGTCTCCAAACAAAAATGTCAAGGGCAACCACCACAATAGCAATGATGGCAACAATGTAAACAGCAATTGCTGTCCAATCTGTGGGTTTGGTGTATTTTTTTATTTCAAACATGGTTTTTATCCTTTAATAGTCTTGACCAGCTTGTGCGGGTTGTGCGCCTAAGAATTCAGCGTTGTAAGGTGCTTTGTATTTAAAACCACACAAATCTTTGCCCACTAACTCTCTAGCTTTTAAATTAGCGTTATACGAGTTATCAAAATTAAATTGTTGATTTTTAAACTTAACAATAAATTGATTGGGGGCTAATTGAACAACTTTTGATTTCAAACCATTGTGGTTTTGATTGCTAATAACTTTCATGTTTACTCCTAAAAGACCCTATGCGTTGTGCTGGGGCATGGTTGAATTGTAAAGGGTTCTTAACAGCTTGTGGAGAATATTTTTTAGTTTTTATAGGGACTTTCCCTATGTTTTAAAAAACAAGGGGCAAAAGCCCCAAGTTTTATGCCAACAAAAGTGATTCGGCTTCGGTTTTAAGTCGATTGCCATTGCCAAACCATGCGTTGTTCATGCGACTGTCTACATTGTGTCCGCGTTCATGGTCGATGTATTGAGTGACCGCATTAAGTAAACCCCATCGTGTGCCATAAACACCTTGGTTGTTTGATCCAATACCAGCGCCATCAAATAAATCAAGTACTCTTTTAAAGCCTCGTGATTCTTTAAGTGCTTGGGTTTCAGGATCAAAAGATGGTGGAAATAATTGGCTAAAAAAGTCTTTTGCGTATGCCGATGAAACATTTTGTCGGGCAAATGATCTGTATTTGTCCATCATTCCATCAAAACCACCAACGATAATGCCCAGCCTTTCACGCATCAGGCTTGAATCAAAGTCTGTGCCATGAGTCAACATGACACGACTTGGAGTTTTTTCGTTATCAGCCGCAGAAAGTGTGTTGTTACACACAACCCTGATGCTAGTGAATTGCGCAATTGTTGCCGCAGAGCCATCGAAAGATGTGCTGAGTAAAAGGTAACCTTTAACAGCATCATCGTGTAAAACCACAGCTTCTTTGTTGACATTTGCCAAAGCCCAAATTCGTTTGCCGCCCTTAATTGCACCAGCAACTTCTAATGTGAATCCAGCTGATTTAACCAAGGTATTGAAAAAGTCAAGAACATCGGCGGGCTGATGAATTTTGTACCGATCAGATACCACGCCCAAAGGCATATCGGTGTCGTTGCGATAAATTACAGTTTTGTTTTTTACGATCATAGGTGCTCCATGACCTTCAGGCCAAAACATAACAGGAGAAACTTGCGCCTCCCAATCTAGCCCAGCTTCTGTGCGCCACACATCAATAGGTGCATTTACTGTTAACTGTTGACCAAGGCCATGCCAAGGGGTTTTGTTGGCAAAAGCAATTTCTGCTTTGCCTGTCATTGCGTTGTTTTCAATTAAATGAGCCATGATTTTTCCTTAAAGATGGGGCCGTAGCCCCGTAAGTTGATTAAGCGTTTGCGAGTTGTTCGTCGGTGGGGATTTGTAAAAAGCAAGCATCTAAAACGCCTGCATCAACAACTTGACCAGAGGATGTGGTGAATCGAAGTTCAACTTTAAATTTATTGATTGATTCAACCGTGTAAACCGTGGCATCTGGTAAATTATTACTTACCACTTTCATGCCTTTTTGAATGTCTTGAACTTTCATCGTTTTTCCTTAAAGTACCCTATGCGAAATTGCTGGGGAATGGTTTTATTGTAAATGGTTCTTTACAAATTTTCAATGTAATTATTTAAGTCCTTTTATTTTTGAAGGACTTTCATGTTTATCTTGCTTAACATACAATGCCGGTATGACAAAAGAACAGCTTATTCGATTGGCGGGCTCACAAAGTGAGCTTGCACGCATTTTGGGTATTACTAGAGCGGCTGTAAATCAATGGCCACAAATACCTGAGGGCAGACTTTGGCAACTGCGAGTGTTGCGACCTGAATGGTTCACAAATCAAGTTACGACTTTTGGGTTATAGTTGAGACACGGCTACCTTTAGCGGGGGAAAAGACGATTCGTTACCGTCCTGCCGATGTTTCTTTTTTCAGTAACGACAACCGACAACGTAAGGTTTAGATGCACTACTACACACATCATATTGGTGACTTCCTGAAAGACACAGGACACTTAAGTAATGAGCAAATGGGCGTTTATCTACGGATGCTCTGGCGGTATTATCTTGACGAAAAACCACTTCAAGACGATTGCGAAAGCATTGCGTTTGCTATGCGTTCGGATGAAAAAACTGTGCGTTTGATACTTCGCCATTTCTTTGTTTTGCATGAAGGTGGATGGCAGCATACTAGGTGCGATAAGGAAATTGCAAGATACCATGAAAAAAAAGGCAAAGCAGTGAACAGCGCAAATGCACGATGGAAGAATCCAAGCGCAATGCGATTGCATACCGATTGCATTGCGGACGCATTTGTTTTAGATGCTAACCAAGAACCAATAACCAACAACCAATTAAATATAAATATATGTCCACCTGACGGTGAACTTGGCAAAATAAAAAAATTACCTGATTGTGAACACAAAGGAGTCATTGAGTTATACCACCAGTTTTTGCCAACACTTAGAAAAGTCGAGGTTTGGAACGCAACAAGACAGGGATATTTGCGGCAAAGATGGCGAGAGGTTGCTGAAGAACTTGCGCAGGAAAAGCCAATAGATACAACCCATGTGCTTAATTGGTGGGGTGAATTTTTTCAGCATATCAGCAAATCCAAGTTTTTAATTGGAAAAGTAAACAGCAAGGATGGTCGTGCATTTACTGCTGACCTCGAATGGATTTTAAAACCCAGTAATTTTGCAAAAATCGTAGAAGGGAAATACCATGGCAATCACTAAATTTAGAAAAGATGAACCGCAAGATAACTTTGATCATTTAATTTGTTCAGTTGCTGGATGCCAAAATCGCTGGTCAGTGCTGATGGAAGGTGAAAGACCTATGTGTTCAAAACATAAATGGTCTGAACATAAACCGGCAACAGCAAAAGATATTGCTGCTTTTTTATTTAATAAGCCTGTAAAGCACTGGCAAGACGATGAGGTGTTTTGATGTATGACTACAAAACTTTACTTGACAAAAGACGGGAAGGCCAAGAATTTAGCCTTGCTGACATCAACAGAGCTCTTAAAGATTCAGGAGACCTTGCGCAAGACGGAAGCAAAAGAGTGGATTCGCCGATACCGCTTGAAAGTCAAAGAAACAGGGAAACAGCAAGCACAAGCATGGTGGTTGGGAGTGAAAGAAGCAATAAAAAAGAAGCGTGGACAGGATGGTCTAAATACCTTGATTGCAGAGATGCAGAGGCAACGACATGATGACAATAGTCTTTGATGTGCCACTTGAACCCAAAGGTAAAGGCAGACCAAGATTTTCCCGACATGGGAAATTTACTAAGGTTTACACCGATAAAGCAACTTTAGACTACGAAACAGCAATTCAATTGTGTGCCAGTAAAGCAATGGGGACTCAAAAGCCGCTAGAACAGCCCGTAAGCGTTTATTTATACATTAGGGTATCAATTCCTAAGTCGTATTCCAAAAAACGCTTAGAGGCGTGTTTAAGCGGGGCTGAACGACCAGCAAAAAAGCCTGACATTGACAATATTGCAAAATCATTTTTGGATGCAATGAATGGCACGGTTTATCTTGACGATACGCAAGTGGTTGAACTGAACTTAAAAAAGATTTATTCGGCTGTGGCTGGAGTAAATGTAGCAATCATGGAGGCAAAATGAGACCAGAAGATGCGGCACAAACGATTAGAGACAAAGCTGCGGTGTATGGAGA
>Ga0194048_10000754_pt1 | contig 15840 bp, 16 predicted proteins | sample JunL225m_MetaG_FD_161685 | JGI IMG/M metagenome (GOLD analysis project Ga0194048, IMG submission 161685) | Anoxic zone freshwater microbial communities from boreal shield lake in IISD Experimental Lakes Area, Ontario, Canada - Jun2016-L222-5m | ecosystem: Environmental > Aquatic > Freshwater >...
AGCCATCGATATAGATATAGAGCCTTGCTTGATCGATGGGAAAACTCTGCCCTTTAAGTGAGCGCAACACCATTTCAGCATATTCAGGCCTATTAAAGAGCTGGACCCCGACTGGATAGGCGAACATTAGGTAGCTTCCTTTTTGCCCGGCATAAACGATGCTACTCGCATGAGAGATTTTTGAGTAACTTTCTTCAACATAGCTTTTCCTGACAGGCTAAGGAAATATCCATCCAAAATATTCCTATGAATGGTAACCATTTCATTTTCAGCTTCTATTCTAATTTGCTCAAGGCTATTATGGAATTCAGTAGAACGCATCTCTAAGCTTTGAATAGAATTCTTATGATTTTGAGGAACTTGCAGATTAACCTGAACACTATTGTGAACACCTTCAAGACCTATATCAATTGCCATCGTTGGTTTTGAAACAACATGCAATTTTCCTCTAGTTTGTAGAAATACATCTGAGACTGCGTCTTTATTGAAGTGTGTCAAAAGGAAGCCCAAGCGCTTAGGATGAGCAAGTAGAGAAAGTCTGGCAGCATCTCTCGGAAAAGGGTTCCTCTTGGAAACTTTTGGCTTAGGCAAGTCAGTACGTTTTTGAAGTTCAACAAAATATTTGAGTATCGGGGCTTTCTCTAAGTAAAAACTCTTCCGCTCTGCAAATGCTTTAGTTCCACGACCGGGATAAAAGCCATTATGTCCACGGGGAAGATGGAAAAGTGAGTTGATGATTTGAAAACATGCGACCTTAACTACTGCCTCGCTATCATCAACAATCTCTATTAATTCTGAAAGCTCTTTGAGGTAGTTTGGATCTAGAATTAAATCTTCTTCAAAGAAGGCCGCCCATAGATCATCTCTAGCAAAAGTGGCCTCTTGTAACTTATTGTGAAGATCTGCAATTCCACAGTTGTTCTCAAATCGCACCACATTTGCCCCAGGAAAAATCTCTCGTGCTAGCTCTTCCACCTGCTTTGTCTTATCAAGAGCACCTTTTGTCTCATAGATAGAGCCCTTAAAGCCATCGATATAGATATAGAGCCTTGCTTGATCGATGGGAAAACTCTGCCCTTTAAGTGAGCGCAACACCATTTCAGCATATTCAGGCCTATTAAAGAGCTGGACCCCGACTGGATAGGCGAACATGCGATAACCATACATGAGCCCTAAAATATTTCAGGTACAAAATAGAATATCCTTTTAATAAATGATGCTACAAAATAGGTGGAGCCAAATTGAAGTCTAGTTTTCCGAGGACCAGTTAGTGAAGTCGAACATCTTTGGCTTGGATATTGATAATGGAAATTGTCAGGAAATCTCGAGCACTATTCTAGATTCGACCTTAAAAAGTGAACGAGTTATGGTTGTTACTCCAAATGTCGATCATTTTTTAAGATGGCAAAAAGATATTAATTTCAGGGACTTGTATTCACACGCAAATTTTTGTCTTATTGATGGGATGCCAATTCTATGGCTAGCACGTTTACTTGGATATGCAGATTGTGAGCGGATAACAGGCGTTGATTTGACACTAGAACTTCTTTCAAAAGCGAATGAGTTCAATTTACCAATTGCGATAATTGGCGGTACTGCTGAAGTTCTTGAAATAGCCAATGAAAAGATTGCCAAGAGATTCCCAAATTTGGATCTATTTTTGACAATGTCTCCAACACCAACCGAATTGAATGATGATGAATATCTCGGCTTAATATCCAACAAACTTGCTGTGAAAAAAGAGAAAATTGTCTTGCTTTGCTTGGGTTCGCCCAAGCAAGAAAAACTTTATGCTGATTTACAATTACACCGACTCCATACGGGTGCTTTTCTTTGCGTTGGGGCAACCGTAGATTTTATTGCTGGTGTAAAAAGACGTGCACCAAAATTTATTCAGAACGCCGGATTAGAATGGATATTCAGATTTCTTCAGGAGCCAAAGCGTCTATTCAGAAGATACTTTATTGAGAATATAACAATTATTCCTTATTTGGTTAGGGCTGCGCTCATGAGACTCAGGAAGAAATAACCAAGACGTTTGCCCTAGATAGATAATCTCATTATTAATCGTTGAAATTTTTGCATTACTTTGAAGATAACCGAATAAAGAAGTGAGTGCAGATTAGATTGCTTAATGACTGGAATTCGAAGCTCCGAATAGTGTGTATTTTTTTCTCTATTTGGAAATGGAAAAGCACTACTTTCGATTCTAAATATTGTTGGCCTCAGCCCTAGCTCATCATTAGTTGAAACCCTAATTTTGCCCTCATTAATAAACCCATGTACTACCTTAGAATATGCAATTGGACCAGTAGTACGAAGTACACCAATTTTCCCAACACCAGTTCTAAGTGGGTGATAGTCATGAATATTGCGTAAGACTTGTTCAATGACCTTTTCCATGATCACGTTTTTAGGCTTGGAAAGCACAAACCATGTTTGATATTCAGGAAAATCTAACTCCTCGTGGACGCCTATTTTTGATAAATCAACCCCATCTAATGTCTTGGGCCAGTTAGCGGTAATGAATTCATCGCTATCTAGTATCACGGCATCTAGTGGTTTCAATGTGGTGGATTTAATATCGAGGTATAAACCACCACTGCCGTAAATAACGAGGTATCTAAAAAAATCTGCACGGGCAGCACCGTATCTTGAATCAATTTTCAAATAAGCATTCAGAATGGTGCTATCAAATGATGTGCGAATGTAGTCTTCTCGATCCTGGGCACTGTACAGTCTTAATTCCCAATCAGGGTTTAAGACTGAAATTGAATTTCTGTTTTCCCTGTATTCATTCAACAATTGATTTGGATCCTCAATTGTTTGGTGAATTAATTTGGGTATCAGCATCGATTGATTCTAGAGCCAATTAGTTTTGGAATCAATAAAAAATCTCTCTTAAATATTAAATATAAATAGGTCTCAACTCTTATTCCGCTAGGTACCTTTGCGAAAAGGATGAAGGAGATCCATCTTGCCCGCTCAGCGATTTAGCTAGTCGAACCATCCTGAAGGTTTTCATTCTGCTCAATGCGACGTAAAAGTCATCAGCGGCGAGAAAGGCAGGAGAATTTAGCTCAAGCATTGATTTTGCAAAATTAGGGGAGACTAAATAGCAATGAGCTCCGTAGCGAACATCATTAACGACAAAATTATTTGGAAGGTTTCTTCTCCAGCCTTGGCTTGCAGACCTCTCGACCTCTTTAAAGCCGAATAATTTGAGAAATCGCGGAGCAAGATTCTTTTTGGTGAAAAAGTTGTAAAGATTACGTATGCGTATTGCGATACCTTCAGCTAAATTCAAATTTAAATAACCAATTTGAATAAAATCAATACCATTCTCAGACATCTGGTTTGCAAGTGCGGTTAATTCATGACTTTTCAGAAGAAAAGTTGCATCATCTTCGACAATTAAAGTCGGATGATTTCTTTTAGAAGAAATGTGCAGACATTTAATGTGAGATAACCAAACGCATTCAGCAGTCTGGCTTAAGAGTTTTTGACTGGTGGCTACTAAATCAGAGGGCTCGATTGCCTTAATAAATTCAAAACTTAGGTTTAACTTTTTGAAGCGCTTTTCCATTTCGAGTTGGCGATCTTTACGGGATTCAACGTTAATTATAAGCGTACGTAAATCTTCATCGCTTGGTGATTTCATAGTCACAATATTATCTAATTTCCATTTTAAAAAAGTAATATTTCCCGAATTTCATAATATGGGCGAGCAATCGGAGCGAACCCAGTAAGCGTCCCAGGGATTTTGGTATTTAGTGGTTGCTCCGTTGGTATTTTGGGCGAGTCGTGGCTATCTCTAAGAATTGCCGTTAGTTTTCTCGCAAATATCGGTGGAAGCGGAGACCCACATGGACAAGCAGTTTCAGCACATTAGCCATAAATTCATTGACTCGCTAAGTGATGGTGTTTTTTCTATCGCACTCACGCTTTTGGGCTTAAACGTTGTTGAGCTTGTTCCTGAGATCAGCAAAAGTGAAAATGTAAATACAGCGATTATTGAGAACTGGCCAACATTCCTTTCATATTTACTGGGATTCGTTGTGCTGTTTTCGACCTGGTACCAATATCACGCAAGTAGTCAGTACGTTGAAGGGACCACTGCTTGGATCATTTGGCAGCATGGTTTAGCTATGGCCTGGGTAGCTTTGATGCCATTTGGAATTATTTTGGTAAGTCTGTCTCTCTATTTTCCATGGGTTGCCTTAATTGGGTATTCAATATTCGTTGCATCAAATGTTGCGCCCGTTAGGACTTTGAATCGAGTGAAACCAATGCTGGAAAAATTAGTAACTGTAAGTAAGTAAAACTTACTTCCGTATCAAGTTGATGAGATATGAAAGCCCAAATCCAAAACCAATTGCGGTATAAACGTAACTAAACCATGTTAGCTCGGTTGGGTTAAGCAGAGTCAAGACGCCTAATGCTGTGGCGCTAACGCACATAACTTTTGCCACATTACCGACCCGGGTATCGCTACTCTGGGCTGAGTTATTCCACATATTTCCAGATAGCGCGATTAGCGTAATTCCAATCATGCGCATCGACCAGATCATTTCGGAATTGTGTGAAAGACCGAGGAGATCTAGGAAAAAAGCTGGAAGCAAAAGCAGGAATACTGCTGAGGCTCCAAAAACAATAGATCCTGCTTTTAGTGTTGTACGAAGTGCCGAATAATTCATGTAGCAAGTTTACACCTGGAAAAGAGCGAATCTTAATTTAGCTCTTGCCACTCACGTTTGAGAATTGCAAAAATCCAGGTGCTAGTCCACTCTTCCTTAAAGAAGTCATCTTCTAGCTGAGATGCCTCTAAGCGCAAGCCCAATCGTTCGCATACTGCCCGAGATTTTGGGTTGCGTTGATCCATTACGGCAGCGATTCGATGCAAATTGATATTGTTAAAAGCCCAAGTGATTAATGCCCGTGTTGCTTCAGTGACATAACCATGTCCTGAAAACGCTGGATTAATTACATAACCGAACTCTGCGTATTTATTTTTCTCTGACACAAAATGTAAATTTGTCTGTCCTATTACCTTCTTGCTTTCCTTTAACTCAATCGATAATAGAAGTGAATCACCTTGATTTTCAATTTTGGTGCAAGTAAAGCCCTTTTCTAATGCCTCCTGGACTTGCTCAGATGTGCGGGTCGGCCATGGGATATATTTTGTCACTTCGGGATTTGATTGGTATTCAAACATGTCTGCATGATCAGATAATTGAAATGGACGCAAAATCAATCGATTAGTTTCAATCATGGCTGGGCTGAATGATGGCATGTTGATGTATTACTTCGAAACCGCACAGGCATTCGGCAAAATTATGTGGCACGATTAAGACATCAGTTTCAGATTGTGCTCAAACATCGACGAAGATTAACTTATCCAGAGTGTTTTGGGACGAATTTGGGTACCTACCCGTGCAATTTCTGTTTCTCAAGCTTCGTTGATGGGGTCTTATAACTTTTAGATTTTGGGTCGATAAGGGCGAGTTGGTAGTAAGTAAAGAGATTTTCCGTTACTTTTCATCCTAATTTAAGTGGATGCGGAGACCCACATGGATCAGCAATTTCGGCATATCAGTCATAAGTTTATTGACTCGCTTAGCGATGGAGTCTTTTCCATCGCAATTACGTTACTGGGCCTCAATGTCGTTGAGTTAGTGCCAGAGATCAGTAAAAGCGAAAATATGAATACAGCAATCATGGAAAACTGGCCAACATTCTTATCCTACTTATTGGGCTTTGTGGTCTTGTTTTCTACTTGGTATCAATATCACGCAGGAAGTCAGTATGTAGAGGGCACCACTGCTTGGATTGTGTGGCAACATGGTTTAGCGATGGCTTGGGTAGCTTTAATGCCCTTTGGCGTTGCACTACTTGCTCATAATTTAAATACGCCTAATCGAAAATGGGCGATCTTTTATTTTGGTGTCTGCTTATTTGGCAACTACTGGACAACCATGATTCTTTTGGCTTTTGTTAAATTCAAATTTAAGCCCTCTTTCAATGAGCTTCTTCCAATTCCTGAAGATGTGATGCGTAAAGCAACTCCAATCTTTTTAGGATTCACTGCACTATTTGGTTTAATTCTAGTGAGCATCTCTCTTGTCTATCCTTGGGTAGCTTTAGGGGGATACGTGGCATATGTAGCGTCAAATGTGTCACCAGTGGGCACACTCAATCGAGTGAAACCAATGTTAGAAAAGATGGTCGGAGCCGGACAAGATTAATTCTTACCAATCAAGATCTTGGATTCACCTACATAAGTGGGTTGTGAGGGACTCGAACCCCAATAGGGGTTATGTACTCACATGGTCCACACATTGATGTAACCGATCTTGAACTATCTCCCATAGTAGGGATGCGGTCTGACATTTTCTAGATTTTGAATAACCAGGTCTGCATTTCACCATCTTGAGGCATCTCTGTATAGAAATTCCCAAACGAGGCAAGGTAACCAGAGGTTTTGTCGGCCCATTCAGATATGGTTTCTGTGTGGCCACAACCGATTACTTGCAGATGGACCTAGGTGGGTCATTCAAGGAATTTCGCTTGTACTCGAGCAGATTTCAAGGAAGCAAACGACGGGTTATGCCTTGGCTGATGGAGGGAATCCAAACCCACGCCAAGCCAGCCTGCAAGATTCTTGATGCTTACGCTGGAAGCGGGTTAGTGACTTATGCCCTTACGGCAAAGGGCTATCAAGTTAGTGCCAGCGATCAGCTTTTGAGTTCACTTGTGACTGTTCAAGCCATGTCGGGTGAAAGTCGAGATCTAGAGGCAGGAGAGCTGAAAGCAGCTTTGGCATATGCAGAATCGAAAGGGCCAGAATCAACATTGTCTTCCATGTATGAGGGGATTTTCTTTCCACAGCCCGAGTTGAGGCTTTGTTGTCCGAGCTAATTCCCGCATAGCGCGCAAGCCGTTCACCCCGATTTCATAGAAAATAAACCAAAAAGGCCTTCTTTCCTCTAGCCATTTTTTCTACTGTCCTTCCATGACACATTCTGGACCATCTGCATTTAGCGAAGTTAATGAAAAAGTTGCCCAAGCAGGAGAAATACTGGGATTAAAGCCCGGAGTTATCGCTTCACTTAGCAGTTGTGAACGAGAAGTAGTTATTTCTATTCCACTTCGTCGAGGCGACGATGTGGAAGTCCTCACGGGTTATCGAGTACAGCATTCAAGTGCCCGCGGACCACGCAAGGGCGGCATCCGTTTTCACCAAGATGTAGATCTTGATGAAGTCCGCGCTTTAGCATCTTTAATGACTTGGAAAACAGCTCTCATTGATGTTCCATTTGGTGGAGCAAAAGGTGGAGTGGCAGTCGATGCATCAAAACTAACTCCTATAGAAAAAGAAGAAATCATTCGACGTTGGACCCGTTCCCTAGTCCACGTGCTTGGTCACCATCGCGATATTCCGGCCCCAGATATGGGAACAGATGCCAAGACGATGGCGTGGTTGATGGATGAGTTCCACAGACTAGAAGGCTTTCAACCTGCATGTGTAACTGGCAAGCCAGTTGAACTGTTCGGAGCACCGGGACGTGAGGAAGCAACAGGTCGTGGAGTAGCACAAATCGCTGCTGCAACTCTGGAAAAAAGTGATGTAAAGGTCAAAGGTGCAACAGTTGCAATTCAAGGTTTCGGAAACGTAGGACGATATGCCGCCCTTGTGTGCCAAGAACTTGGTATGAAGGTTATTGCTATCTCCGATGTTACGGGAGGAATTGTTGATAAAAAGGGAATTGATATCGCTTCAATATTTAATGTTAAGTCACTTGCTGATGTGCAAGCAGATGAGCGCGTCGGAGCAGCCGATGTTCTAGAGGTTAAGTGTGATGTTCTTATTCCAGCTGCCCTCGGTGGTGTTATTAATGAAAGCAATATGAACAAAATCAATGCAGATTTCATTATTGAAGGTGCTAACCAGCCGCTGTCAATTGCAGCAGACCGTGAACTTCGAGCTCAAGGTGTTGTGATCGTGCCGGATATTTTGGCTAACTCTGGTGGTGTTATGGGCTCATACTTTGAATGGACCCAAAACATTCAGGAGTTTAGTTGGCCTATTGAGAAGTTCCGCCGTGAGCTAGGTGTCCGTATGGAGGCAGCCTTTGGCAATGTTCATAAAGTTTCTAAGCAGTATTCAGTAGACCTGCGCACCGCCGCGTTTGTTGTCTCAGTTGAGCGCGTTGCAAAAGCCTTTGAGATGAGAGGTTCGTTGGTTTAGTGAAAAAGATAAAGGAATATATCGATCACTTCCGCTGGTTAATAGCTAGCCAACGATTTAAGAAAGAGCGCTTTAAAAAGGGCCGTGGAGAAGATTTCCACCACGAATAACTGTAGCTAACTTACGACGCTACGCTGCGAAGGATTGGTTGTTCGAAATCTTCGAACTTTGCAATCCATGAGTATCCGCATTCACCGCAAAGGGTCATGGGACCAAACTCATCATTTGTAGCAATTTCCAACTCAATAGAACGGCATACATAGCAAGTTGGAAAATCAAGTAGTGACGACATGACAACTTCCCTTCGATTACCGAACAAGGTTGGGGAAGCGACTCAATTATCGTCTTGAGCGTGTAACTGCCTGACCTGTTGAAGTGAATGTCAGGTTAAATCTGTATTTACCCTTTATTTCTTTTCCTCTAGGTGCAGTGCCACAGAGTTAATGCACCAGCGCTCATCTGTTGGCACGTCATAACCCTCGCCTTTAAAGACATGGCCAAGGTGTGAATCACATCCAGGGTTTGGACATAGAACTCGGATTTACCTACATATGTGGGTGGTGAGGGACTCGAACCCTCGAGCCAGCCAGAATAGACCTTTGAGGCACGCTCAAAATTTCAACGCGTTAACTTTGAATTAACTTACAGATGCTTGAAAGTGGTGATTAGGCCCAATAAGTTTCTTGTAACCAAATTGGTTCTTCCCAGACAGGAATTACAATGGATCAACGTGAAATTAACGAGAAGCGTTATGAGATTGCTGCGTCACAAGCCTCAACAGTAATGCTGGTCGGGCTTTTTTCAAACCTTGCAATTTTTGCAATAACAGCATTCGCCGATCTTTCTTCTGGAGCTCAAACTGACTGGAAAATCATCGCGAGCATTGTCGAAGCCTTCTTCTTGGTTTTCGCATTGGGAGTATTTGGCGACATAGCGGCATATGTTAAAGACATTCCTGCAAATGAAGACTCAACGTGGAATAGAAATGCACGTAAGGCGCCACCTGAGATTTTTATGGCAATCTCAGCAGCAGGAATCATTGCTTTGTGGATCTTCCAACTTAGGGCAATAGGGGCTTAGTAATTTAGATTAAAGGGGCTGGGGCTAACTACCTCAGCCCTTTTAGTTTTGGAATTGAAATACGCAGAGTTCGGATCCACTTACATAAGTGGGTTGTGAGGGACTCGAACCCCCAATTCAGCTACTGGGCTATGAGAATGTCGCTACCGCTGAAGTCAAAGTTGTGCAGGAAACAGCTAGCAAAGTTCCATCGTTTACCCTGAATTCATAGAAAGTAAATCCGGGCGGTCTTTCTTAGCCTCGCGCCGATTTGTACCATCTCTGCATGACACATTCTGGATCATCTGCATTTAGCGAAGTTAATGAAAAAGTTGCTCAAGCAGGAGAAATCCTGGGATTAAAGCCAGGAGTTATCTCCGCACTGAGCAGTTGTGAACGAGAAGTGGTCATTTCTATTCCCCTTCGTCGAGGTGACGATGTGGAAGTCCTCACGGGTTATCGAGTCCAGCATTCAAGTGCCCGTGGACCACGCAAAGGCGGCATCCGTTTTCATCAGGATGTAGATCTTGATGAAGTCCGCGCTTTAGCGTCATTGATGACATGGAAGACAGCGCTGATTGATGTCCCATTTGGTGGGGCAAAAGGTGGCGTTGCAGTCGATGCGTCAAAGTTATCTCCTATCGAAAAAGAAGAAATCATTCGACGCTGGACCCGTTCTCTAGTACACGTCCTCGGTCACCATCGCGATATTCCAGCCCCAGATATGGGAACGGATGCAAAGACGATGGCATGGTTGATGGATGAGTTCCACAGGCTTGAAGGTTTCCAACCAGCATGTGTGACTGGTAAGCCAGTTGAACTATTTGGAGCTCCAGGCCGTGAAGAAGCGACAGGACGCGGAGTCGCACGAATCGCAGCCGCTACATTGGAAAAAAATGGAGTACAAGTTAAAGGCGCGACGGTTGCAATCCAAGGCTTTGGAAATGTCGGGCGATATGCCGCCTTGGTATGCCAAGAACTTGGAATGAAGGTTATTGCTCTCTCTGATGTTTCTGGAGGAATCGTTGATAACAAGGGAATCGATATTGCATCAATCTTCAACCTTAAATCCCTTGCAGATGCGCAGGCGGACGGACGTATTGGCGCTTCCGAAGTACTTGAAGTCAAGTGCGATGTCTTAATTCCAGCTGCCTTAGGCGGTGTTATTAATGAAAATAACGTTGGGAAAATAAATGCCGGCTTTGTTATCGAAGGTGCCAATCAGCCGATTTCAATTGCTGCAGACCGCGAACTCAGAGCCCAAGGCGTTGTGATCGTGCCTGATATTTTGGCTAACTCGGGCGGTGTGATGGGCTCATATTTTGAATGGACCCAGAACATTCAAGAGTTTAGCTGGTCGATTGAAAAGTTCCGCCAGGAGTTAGATGTTCGCATGGAGAAAGCATTTGGCAATGTTCACAATGTTTCGAAGCAGTACTCAGTAGATTTGCGTACAGCAGCCTTTATCGTTTCAGTCGAGCGGGTTGCGCGAGCCTTCGAGATGCGCGGTTCTTTGGTCTAGAGCAAGGACTTAGAGCAGGACTTTTTACTGAGTCCGCATTGGATTTTGAAGTCGTGAGGAGGATCTTCCGGCTTATTCACGTTTTGTATTCCATAACTACCTGAACTCTCAACACAGGTCGAATCCTAGTTTAGTTTCTTTTTAAAGAACATTCGAACCTGGAAATTATTTGGGTGTCCGCATCTAGAAAATCAATAAACGGCACTTGATACCGTAATGAATGTGCCGATTCTAAGTATTAATAAGTAATCCAGGAATTCACTTAAAAATTGGATATGGCCAAATGGACTATTCACTGATGGCCAATCAACAGATATAGTACTGGAATGGCGGTTTTCGAGGTTATGCGAATTCATCAGTGGCTTAAGAATCTATTACTTCTAGTTCCACTTTTAACAGCTAAATTGTTCTTGGATTTTGATAATGTACAAAGAATTGTTATTGGATTTATTGGATTTTCTCTTCTTTGCTCCTCAAATTACATTTGGAATGATTTAATGGATCTGGAAAAAGATAAGTTGGTGCTATATAAATCAAAAAAACCTCTTGCTTCTGGAAGAATTACTAAGAATTTTGCTATTATTGAATCGGCAATTCTCTTGCTGATTGGAATTTCCCTTTGTTGGTATTGTTCAAAAAATTTTGCATTAATTGCCTGCTCTTACTTAGTTCTGGGCCTTGTATATACCCGTTACTTGAAGAGGATTGAACATGTAAACGTGGTTACGCTCGTTTTGTTTTATGAAATTAGAGTTTTTGCCGGAGGGGTTTTGACAGACATCTCAATCTCTTTCTGGTTGGCTATTTTTTCATTTTCGATATTTTCATCTTTGGCATTCTTAAAGCAATATTCAAAGGTTCAGCTAGATAAAGTAGACAATCGTAATAATTACCTTTTGCAAAAATCGGAAGATGAAAGATCATTTCTAATTCTCTTTGGAGTAAGTTTTGCAGTTGTTAGCTTACTCACTTTCGGCTTATATTTAAATAGCAGTGAAGTTCAGTTGATATATAACCAACCAAAGATTCTATGGATTTTGATTCCTATGATTCAATTTTTATTGCTTAGAATTTGGAAAGCATCAATAGACGGAAAAATGCATTACGATCCAATTGTATTTATTTTGAAAGATCTTACGAGCTCAATGTGCCTGTTGTTAATGCTAATGACAGTCATCTTAGTAGGGCAGTTAAAGTAATTCCATGTTGCGAAAAGTGTATAACAATACTCAGGAGTCGAGAGTCGCAGCCAATTTCGGAATCTTACTTCTAGCTGTAAGTTTCATAACCGGGTTTCTTCCATATGCTTATTCCGTAATAAAACACGGGGGGTCTGCTTATCAGTCAGGTGATTGGCTAATTAATTATGAAGGTGGTTTTGTTAGGCGCGGATTAATAGGTCAATTGATTCTAATTATTTCACCGAATGGTACTTTGGGTTTAATTTTCCTGCTTATAATTCAAACGTCATTTTACTTTCTGGTATTCGTTTTTTTTGCGTACACTCTCGTGAATTCAAAATCTAGTTGGATCCGAACGGTCCTAATTTGCTCTCCCTCCGGTCTTTGTTTTTCTGGATGGGATATTGGGGGGTTTGGCCGAAAGGAGATAATTGGCTACGCAGTACTTATTCTCCTTTCGATTCGTGCAAATTTAAAACAAAATTTGTTTGCTTCCAGGATTTTGGTTTGGGCTTCATTCATAGTTTTTATCATTGGGGTACTAAGTTGGGAACCAATTGCTCTATTTCTTCCCTTCATTTTATTTCTTATAAGGCTTGGTTTTTCTATTGATCAACATTTGGTTGAGAGAAAATTAACTCAATCATTTTTTGTCGTTTTCGGACTGTTAGGCTTTCTTTTGTCGATTAATTTCAAAGGTACTCCAAAAATAGCAAATGAGATTTGTACTGCACTCCGGAACAACGGGTTTAATGGCTCGGACATATGTAGTGGAGCAATAAATGCAATCGGATGGACTTCATCATATACGCTGAACAAGGTACAGGAGTCCTTTCCACTGTATATTTTTTACTTGCCCCTTTTCGCACTTGCTGTTGCCCCGCTTGTGTTGTCTCGAGTCTTAGTGGGTTTAGAGAAGTTCGCATTAATTTCATTTTTTACAATTTCTCCACTTTTTTTCGTTGTAAATGATTATGGACGATGGATTTCGCTTTACTATGTTTCAATTGTTATTATTCTGATTGCATCCAATCGGATAGAATCGTGCAACGCTTCAATAATGGATAATAAAAAAGTTGCTTTGTTGTTTCTTTTAAGTTGGGGATTGCCTCATTTCGTGATGCCCAATTCGACATTTCCAATTAAAGGTGCGATTGTCACTCCAGTCGAGATATTCTTTAGTTATTCCCTTGTTTTTAAAATTGTTTATGCAGCTTCATTTTTATTCATAGGGGTTTTCTTTTCACTTCTCAGCTCAGCTAAATGGACTCGGGCAAATTCTTCGTCAAAATAAATTATTGACTGTTCGAATTTTGCTCTGTTTCTAGAGTGGGTTGTTACGAAAATGTCAGATTTAATTCCAACTCACCAAGTCTTTGACTTAAAGTGAGCTGTTTTCCAGAACCACTCACGCTTGTAAGTGGGTTGTGAGGGACTCGAACCCCCGACCCGGTGATTAAGAGTCACCTGCTCTACCAACTGAGCTAACAACCCGAGGCATCCAACCGCCGGAAACGCTTGAATGCAGGTGGAAACCTATCAGCAACCGGGGTCTTGCTGCACATTCGCGACACCTCCACAATTGCCTCATGAGTCACTGGGAAATAAGGATTGCCCTAGTGGCGACCTTGTTTATTGGGGTGCTACCGCAGGCTGCCACGGCCGCAGCACCAACCGTGACCGATGTGATTGCAACGATTGCCGTTAAAGGTCGTGCTCCGAAAACAGGTTATACCCGTGCGCAATTTGGACCTGCTTGGGAAGATGTAAATGGAAACGGGTGCGATACACGCAACGATATTTTAAAACGTGATTTGAGTTCACCGGTATTTGAGGGCTCATGCAAGATTCTCTCGGGAACTTTACTAGATCCATATTCTGGCGAAGTTATTAATTTTCTTAGGGGAGTAAGTACAAGTTCGCTTGTGCAGATAGATCATGTGGTTGCACTTTCAAATGCTTGGCAGACCGGGGCATTTAAATTGACTGCCGAAAAACGGGCTGCCTTAGCAAATGATCCCTTGAATTTGTTAGCAGTCAAAGGAAAATTAAATTCACAAAAGAGCGATGGAGATGCTGCGACTTGGCTGCCACCGAAAAAGAATTATCGATGTGCTTATGTTGCGCGCCAAGTGGCGGTTAAAGCGAAATATGGTTTGTGGTTAACGCCACCAGAGAAGGCTGCGATATTAAAGATTATTGAAACGTGTCCTAAGCAGTTAGTGCCAACGCGCTAGAGCGCATCATGTCCGCGCTCGCCAGTGCGAACTCGAACAACAGTTTCAACGGGTGTGACCCAAACTTTTCCATCACCGATTGAACCTGTGTTAGCCGCTTCAACAATTAAATCAACAATGTTTGCAGCATCAGCATCATCGGCCAAAACTTCGATGCGAACTTTTGGAATGAAATCAACGGTGTATTCAGCGCCACGATAAATTTCAGTGTGACCCTTTTGACGGCCAAAACCGCGAGTTTCTGAAACAGTCATGCCTTGCACGCCATTTACTTGTAATGCTTTCTTAATGTCATCGACCTTACCTGGCTTAACGATTGCTGTTATTAGTTTCATGGCTTCGCCTTTCGTTAGTACCGGTTTGAGTTTCCGGTGATGTCATAAGCAGATTCTGCGTGATAAACCGTATCTAATCCGGTGAGTTCGTCATCTCTGAAGGCGCGGAAACCAATGGTTGCACTGATTGCTTTGGCGATAAGCCAAGTGGCGCAAAATGAAAATAAAGCAACGACAACTACTGCTATGAGCTGATCAACTAGAAGTTCAGTTCCGCCCTTGGAAAACAATCCATCTTTACCAGCTGCATTGACTGTAATTGTGGCAAGAACGCCGATTCCGAGCATTCCGATAATTCCGGAAATACCATGCACGCCAACAACATCAAGTGAATCGTCGTAGCCGAATTTGTATTTGCGTGACACGGCATATGAAGATGCAACACCAGCGATGAGACCAAGGATTAGCGCACCTAGTGGATTAACGAATCCGCAAGCAGGAGTAATAACAACTGCGCCAGCGATTACACCTGATGCAACACCAAGAGTTGTAGCTTTTCCATCGCGCCATTTTTCAAATAATGCCCACGACATTGATGCCGCAGCCGATGCAATCTGGGTATTCATCATTGCAGTTGCTGCAAGTGATCCCGCAGATAATGCACTTCCGGCATTAAAACCAAACCAACCGAACCAGAGCATTCCAGCACCAAGTAAAACAAGCGGCATATTGTGTGGGCGCATTGGATCTTTCTTGAAGCCATCGCGCTTTCCAAGAACTAAAGCAAGGGCAAGAGCTGCTGCGCCAGAGTTAATTTCGACAACGGTTCCACCGGCAAAATCGAGTGCCCCTAACTTATCTACGATCCAACCGCCTTTGCCACTTTGTGATGCAAATGCCCAGTGTGCAACTGGGATATAAACAAGAGTTACCCAAACACCTACAAATAAAACCCATGAGCCGTATTTAGCACGGTCGGCAATTGCGCCAGATAAAAGAGCAACAGTGATTACGGCAAAAGTTAATTGGAACATTGCAAATGCAAGCGTTGGAATTTGATGCCCCTCTGGCCCAACAACTTCATTGAGGGTTTTAGCTAAACCAATATGTTCAAAGCCTCCAATGAGGCCGCCATGTGATTTACCAAAAGTGAGTGAATAGCCGTAGAGAACCCAGATAATTGTTGTGACGCCAATTGCAACAAATGACATCATCATCATGTTGAGTGCGCTTTTAGCTCGGACCATTCCACCGTAAAAGATTGCAAGGCCTGGGGTCATGAATAAAACTAAAGCCCCGCTGGCTAGAACCCACGCCG
>Ga0194048_10000756_pt1 | contig 15815 bp, 15 predicted proteins | sample JunL225m_MetaG_FD_161685 | JGI IMG/M metagenome (GOLD analysis project Ga0194048, IMG submission 161685) | Anoxic zone freshwater microbial communities from boreal shield lake in IISD Experimental Lakes Area, Ontario, Canada - Jun2016-L222-5m | ecosystem: Environmental > Aquatic > Freshwater >...
CTCCACCTCTCCCGCAACGTCCGCAAGCACCTCGACGAAGCGCAGCGCGCCAAGACCGAGATGGTCGAACATAACCTCCGCCTCGTCATCTCGATCGCGAAGAAGTACCAGAACCGCGGCCTGCTCTTCACCGACCTCATCCAGGAAGGCAACATGGGCCTCGTGAAGGCCGTCGAGAAGTTCGAATACCGCCGCGGCTACAAGTTCTCCACTTACGCCACCTGGTGGATCCGCCAGGCGATCACCCGCTCCATCGCCGACCAGGCCCGCACCATCCGCATCCCGGTCCACATGATCGAGACGCTTAACAAGGTGATGCAGGTCCAGAAGCAGCTCACCCAGGAACTCGGCCATGAGCCGACCGCCGAAGAAGTCGCCAACGAGATGAACATGGCCATCGATCGCGTGCAGCAGATCATGAAGATGGCCCAGCAGCCGATCTCCCTCCAGTCGCCCGTCGGTGACGGCGAAGATACCTCGCTCGGCGACTTCATCGAAGACAAGTCCGCGGAGAACCCCTCCGACACGGCCTCCACCCGCCTCCTGCGCGAAAAAATCGACTTCGTCCTCCGCTCCCTCGCCGAACGTGAGAAGGAAGTCCTCATCCTCCGCTTCGGCCTCCTCGACGGCGTCCAGCGCACGCTCGAAGAAGTCGGCCGCCACTTCAAAGTCACCCGCGAACGCATCCGTCAGATCGAAGCCAAGGCGCTCCGCAAGATGCGCCACCCGACGCGCATGCGTCAGCTCCAGGGCATGTTCGAAGGCGAACTCGACACCTCCGGTCCGGGCTTCGACCAGTTCATCTCGGAAGAAGACAAGGCCGAGCAGACCCCGGGCCCGCTCTCTCCGGGCGGTCTCCCCGGCGGCCTCCCGCCCAACTCCGCCCTGGCCGCCTTCATCGGCAAGCCGCCCGAAGGTCCCGGCGCTTCCAGCCGCGAGTGAACCACTTCCGCCCAGTCTGTCTGCTGCTCGCGCTGCTGACAGGCTGCGCCACGACCAAGACGCCGCCCGCCGAGGAGCCGAACCCGTTCACGCTCCCGGCCGGCTCGCCGCGTAATATCCGTATCGGCTTCGTCCAAGGCTACCCCCTCAGCAGCCTCTCCGTGCCGGTGTTACTCCTGCCCGGCACCTTGGTGCAGGAGAAGATGGTGGTGGTCTGCCGCGACCCGCGGCTCAACCCCACGGCGATCCTCGAGATTACTGGCATCCATGGCCACATCGCCGTGGGCCGCATTATGCGCGGGCAGCCTCAGCCCAAAGACGAAGTCGTCTTGCCGTCCACCGACCTCAGCGAACGTTCGCAGGAACTGCCGCCCTGAGCGCCGACTCTTGACCTCGGCGGGACGGATGCCCACGGTGCACCTTCCATGGCAAAGACCCAGGCAGGCATCGTCGGACTTCCCAATGTGGGCAAGTCGACCCTCTTCAACGCCCTCACGCGCTCGCGTAAGGCCGAGGCGGCCAACTACCCCTTCTGCACCATCGAGCCCAACGTCGGCGTGGTCCTCGTCCCGGACGATCGCATGCTGAAACTCCAGCAGATCGCCGGCACCAAGGTCGTCATCCCCGCCACGATTGACATCGTCGACATCGCTGGCCTCGTCGCCGGCGCCTCCAAGGGCGAAGGCAAAGGCAATGACTTCCTTTCCAATATCCGCGAGTGCGACGCGATCATCCACGTGGTCCGTTGCTTTGATAACGACGACATCGTCCACAGCATGGGCAAGGTCGACCCCATCCGGGACATCGAGGTCATCGAAACCGAACTCATCCTCGCCGACATCCAGTCCGCCGAACAGCAGCTCGACCGCAACCAGAAGAAGGTCCGCAGCCAGGACAAGGACGCCATCGCCAACGTCGAACTGCTCGCCCGTCTGGTGAAGCACCTCAACGAGAACCAGCCAGCCTCCTCGCTCGACGTCTCCGACGATGAACGCTCCCGCCTGAAGACCTACAACCTGCTCTCCTCGAAGAAGGTACTCTTCGCCTGCAACGTCGCCGAGGCCGATCTCGCCGACCCATCCAAGAACCCGCACGTCGCCAATGTCGCCGCCCTCATCGGCAAACGTCACGGATGCGAGCACGTCGTCATCTGCGCCCAGGTCGAAGCCGAGCTCTGCGATCTCTCGCCGGCCGAAGCCACGGAGTTCCTCCAGTCTCTCGGCGTCACCGACTCCGGCGTGTCCTCGCTCATCCGCGGAGCCTATCACCTCCTCGGACTGGCCACCTATTTCACCGCCGGCGAAAAGGAAGTCCGCGCCTGGACCTTCCGCAGTGGCATGACCGCCCCGCAGTGCGCCGCGGTCATTCATACCGATTTCGAAAAGGGTTTCGTGAAGGCCGAAATCGTCTCCTACGAGGATCTGGTGAAGAATGGTTCGGTCGCCGCCGCCCGAGATGCCGGCCGCTACCGCCTCGAAGGCAAGTCGTACCTCTTCAAGGACGGCGACGTGGCTCTCTTCCGCTTCACGGACTAAGCGTCGGGCTTAGGCCTAACACCCTACCCCCTCGAAAAGGACGCCTAAAAGCGTCCTTTCTTTTTGCCATGGCCGATTACCCCGCAACCATTGGCCAAGGACCTTGTCCCACCCTCATGCCCCGTTGCCTCCTCGCCTTGGCCGTCCTGCTGACAGCCGCCCTCTCCCGCGCGGCCGAAACCCGCCCGAACATCGTCCTAGTGATCGGCGAAGATATGGGCCCCGACACCGGAGCTTACGGCTGCAAGGATGCCATCACCCCGAACATGGACCGCCTTGCCAAAGAAGGCGCCCTCTTCACTCGCAGCTTCACCCACACCGGCGTCTGCGCCCCTTCGCGCAGCGGTATGGTCACCGGCCAATACCCTCTCAAGTACGGTGCGCAGAACATGCGCTCGAAGGTCATCAACCCGCCTCACCCTTTCACCGAAAAACTCCGTGCCTCCGGCTACCATGTGATGTGGCCCGGCAAGACGGATTTCCAAGGCGTCTCCGAAAAGGAACTGGCCGACGACAAGAAGCTCTGGGTCAACTATTCCAAGCAGCCCCTCGGCAAGCTGACCGACAAACCTAAGGAACCCTTTTTCGCTTACATCAACGACGTCGTCAGCCACGAAAGCCAAATCCGCGAGACCGATGAAGCGCACGCCAAGAACACCGTCGCGCTGAAGCCTTCGGACCGCCGCGATCCGGCCAAGGTTGAGCTCCCGCCCTTCTACCCGGACACCCCAGCCGTCCGCCGCGAAGTCGCCCACTACCACGAACTCGTCACCGCCGTCGATTACACCCTCGGACGCGTCCTCGATTGGCTTAAGGCCCACGACCTGGAAAAGAACACGATCGTGATCGTGACCGGCGACCACGGTCGCGGCATGCCCCGCTTCAAGCGCTCGCCTAAGGACACCGGCACCCGCGTCCCTCTGATCGTCCGCTGGCCCGGCCAAATCGCCCCGGGCACGGTGCGCGAAGACTTCGCAAGCTGGATCGACTTCGCGCCGACGGCCCTGACCCTCGCCGGCGTGCCCGTCCCCGCCGAGTACGATGGCCACTGCTTCCTGCCCACGGCCGTCAACCCGCCGAAATACGTCTACTCCTTCCGCGACTTCATGGATGAGAGCTTCGACAAGGTCCGCTCCGTCCGCGACGCCCGCTACCGCTACGTCCGCAACCTCGCCCCGGGGGTGGATGAAGCCGGCAAGAACGCCTACCAGGAAGTCGGCCAGACGATGCATGAACTTCGTCGCGTGCAGGCCGAAGGCAAGCTGACACCGGTCCAGGCCCTCTACTTCAATCCGAACCGCGCCCCGGAAGAACTCTACGACACCCAGAGCGACCCTTGGGAAGTGAAGAACATCGCCAGCGATCCGGCTAACGCCGTGAAGCTCGCCGAACTCCGCGCGGAGTGCGACGCGTGGCTCGCCCGTTGCGGACCCATCGCCGACCTGCACGCCGACGAGCTCGTGAAGCAAGGGATCATCCTGCCCCGCGACGAGAAATACGCCGAGCGTCTCAAGACCGGCTCCACCGCGGGCGACGACGCCCTCGCCGCGAAGAAAAAAGGCAAGAAAGCCGCCAATAAATAATTTCCTCACCTCCATGCGTCCTCTCTTCCTCCTCTCCGCCTCGCTGCTCGCCTTCGGCTGCAAACCTGCCCCGCAGGTCGCCCGTTACGAAGTGAAATCCGAAGCTGCGCCCGTCGCCGCCACCGCCACCGCTCCCGTGGCGCAAGCGCCCGCCGCCGCTCCGGCCGCGCCCGCTCCAATGGTCGCTCCCGCCTCGATGAAAGCCGAAGCGGCGGGCTTCGACGCCCCCAAGTGGGCCAAGCTTCCGGCCGGCTGGTCGGTCGGACCGGAAAATTCCATGCGCAAGGCGACCTGGCTCGTCTCTGGCCCGAAAGGCAGCACCGCCGAGATTGCTGTCACGGTCTTCCCCGGAAGCGTCGGCGGACTGGCTGCCAATGTGAACCGCTGGCGCGGCCAGGTCGGACTCCCCCCTTCCAGCCCTGATGAGATCGCCGCTTCCGCCCAAGCCGGTAAGGTCGGCGGCATCGAAAGCCAGCGCTTCGTGATGACTTCCGCGGACGGCAAGACCTCGCTTGATGCGTTCATGACGCCCAAGGATGGCGCGACTTGGTTCTTCAAGATGAAAGGCGATGCCGCCGCCGTCGAAGCTAACGGCGCCGCTTTCGCCGCCTTCCTCTCCGAATCCAAGCTCCCGTGAACACTGAAGAACATCAAAAGAAGGCCGACAGCGGCAACCTTCTCATCGACACGTTGGCGTCGCTCAAGCTGACGGTCTTACTGCTGGTGCTGTCGATGATCCTCGTGCTCCTTGGCACGTTGGAGCAGGTGCACTGGGGCGTCTGGCATGTCCAGAAGGTCTACTTCAGCTCCTGGCTGTGTTTCTATCCGATGGACCCCACCGCGGCATTACGCATCCCGCTACCGGCCGGATTCACCATCGGCGCCCTGCTCATCATCAACCTGTCTTTCGCCCACGTCCGTCACTTCAAGGCGACCGCCGCGAAGGTGGGCAACCTCATGATCCACGCCGGCCTCCTCATCCTGCTGGGCGGCGGCTTCGTCACCGCGATCTACCAGGAAGAGTCCGCGATGATCATCCCCGAAGGCGAGAAGCGTAATTACTCCGAAGCCTTCCGTGAATTCGAGATCGCGCTCGTCCAGAAGTCTACCGCGACCGAGTCCGTCGTCGCCATCCCGGATTCCATCCTGCGCGACATCGCCGACAAGAAGGCGCCTTCCTCCGTCGAACTCCCGGGCACGCCCTACACCCTCGTCGTCCAGACCTACCACCCGAACGCGATGCTCCGCGCGAAATCGCAGATGCCCGACGGACTCGCCCTCAAGGCGACCCAAGGTATCGGCGCCCGCACCGAACTGGCTTACAAGCCCCTCCCGGAAAGCTACGACGACAACAAGCCCAACGCTCCCACGGCCATCGTCGAGCTGAAGACGAAGGACAAGTCGCTCGGCACCTGGGCGCTCAACCTCAATCTCACGGAGTCTTTCGACGCGCAGACGTTCGAAGACGCCGGCAAGACCTACGAGCTCTCCCTCCGTCGCACCCGTTACTACGTGCCCTTCACGGTGCATCTGGATAAGTTCACCCACGAGAAGTATCCCGGAACCGAGACCCCCCGCCGTTTCGCCAGTGACGTGAAGATCACGGAAGGCGCGAGCTCGTTCGACTATAACATCTCGATGAACCAGCCGCTCCGCCATGCCGGCCTGACCTTCTTCCAGTCGAGCTTCGGCAACACGAAGGAAGGCAAGAACCTCAGCGTGCTTCAAGTCGTCCGTAACCCGGGCTGGCTCCTGCCTTACATCTCCGTTTCAATCATGTCCCTCGGCCTCGTCTGGCACTTCGGCTTCTCGCTGCTGCGTTTCCTCCGCGGTCGCGCCGCCAAAGCCGCCGCCATGCTGGCCCTCGGCTTCCTGACCGCCACGGCCGAGGCGGCCGAAGCCGGCTGGAACACCCGCGAATTCGGCGAGATCCCCGTGCAGAGCGGCGGACGCGTCATCCCGATCGAGACCCTCGCCACGGGCTCACTGCTCCAGATGCGCTCGCGCACCTCGATCAGCCTCACGAAGCTTGAGCGCGTCGCGTTCGGACAACGTCCATCCACCTGGACCGAAGAGCAGCGTAAAGAAATCGTGACGGAACTCCCCACGCTCACGCCCGAACTTCAGGCGATGCTCGAGAAGCGTCCCGTCCGCCTCACCAGCGGAGCCATCAGTTCGGTCGACTGGCTCATCGAAGTCTCCTTCCGCGCCCCGATTGCCCGTCACCTACCGACTTTCCGCGTCGAACACCCCAACGTGCTCAAGCGCGTCGGCGGTAATCCCGAGAAGAGCCTCTATGTCAGCTGGGACGGCATCCTGAAGAACAGCGCCGAGCTGAGCAAGGCGGCCGAACAGGCGCGTAAACGTGCCCAAGCCGACCGTGATTCCGAAGACCGCGCCCTGCTCCAGCTGGAAAGCGCCGCCCGCCAGTACGCCACACTGAGCATGACCTTCATCCCCGGCGATCTCCCAGCCGACGTCACCCCGCGCCGCGAATACGCCGCTTGGATTGCCGCCCTTGGCCGTGCGGTCACCGAGATGAACGCCAGCGCCTCCGGCAAGGCCTTCGACCCCGAACTCCAGAAGACGGTGAAGACGTTCGTGGAACGCTACCAGGACTTCGAACGTGAAGGCGTCATCGGCTTGATGCCACCTAAGGACGAAACCTCCCTGGCCCGCTGGGATAACCTCGGTGCCTCCCTTCTCGGCGTCATCAACGACAAGAAGGTCCACCGCGCCGGACTCGCCGAAGACGGCATCATCACCCGCTACGCCGACTTCTCGATGGCGTGGCGCGAGGGCAAGGACGATGACTGTGCCCGTCTGAGCTCCGCGATCGCGGCTTCGCTCAAAGGTCCCTGGTCCGCCAAGGCCGAGTCCGAAGCCTGGTTCGGTCGCATGCAACCCTTCTACTGGCTGCTGATCGCGTATGCGATCACGGTGCTCATGGTCTTCGCCTCGTGGCTGACGTCCTCCGAGCCTCTCCGCGCCTGGTCCTATCGACTGCTCGTGGCCTGCTTCGTGCTGCATACGTTGGCCCTCGGCTACCGCATGTGGCTCCACGGCCGTCCGCCAGTCACGAACCTCTACTCGTCCGGCATCTTCGTGGCCTGGGGCGCCGTCGCCCTCGGCATCCTACTCGAGCGCGTCTGGAAGAACGGTGTCGGCGCCGCGGCCACCGGCATCTGTGGCTTCGTCTCGCTGATCGTCGCGCATAACCTCGGCCTCTCCGGCGAAGACAACCTCGAGAGCGTCCGCGCCGTGCTCGACTCCAACTTCTGGCTAGCGACGCACGTGACCATCGTGACGCTCGGCTACTCCGCGACCTTCGTCGCTGGCCTACTCGGCGCCCTCCACCTCGCGCTCCGCGCCTTCAAGAAGGACTACAACTGGGGGGACAGCGTCGCCCGCGCGGCCTACGGTATCCTCGCCTTCGCGGTCATGGCTAGTTTCATCGGCACGATGCTCGGCGGCATCTGGGCCGACCAAAGCTGGGGCCGCTTCTGGGGTTGGGATCCTAAGGAAAACGGTGCCATCCTCATCGTGCTCTGGTGCGCGCTCTGCCTCCACGCCCGCTGGGGCGGACTCGTCCGCCGCGAAGGGCTCATGCAGCTCCTCGTCTTCGGCAACATGGTCACGGCCTGGTCCTGGTTCGGCACCAACCTCCTTGGTGTCGGCCTACACAGCTACGGCTTCACGGAATCTGGTTTCTTCTGGTTGATGATCTTCTGGGTGTCACAGCTCGCGATCATCGCGCTCGGCTGGCTCCCTGACCGTTCCAAGTCCGCTACGACCGCATGACCGAAGCCGCTGGCTCGATCTGGTTCTGCATCAAGGCCAAGCCTCGGCAAGAGGCCGTGGCGGTGCAGAACCTTCGGGCCATCGGCATCGGTGAGCTGGTCTTCCCGCGCCTGCGGCGCACGCGCCGCGGTCATGAGAAGAACAAGGTCGTCATCGAACCCCTCTTCCCGGGCTACGTCTTCGCGCGTTTTGACCCGATGGAGTTCCAGTCCACGATCCGCAGCACCCGCGGAGTACTGCATCTGGTCAGCCGCGAAGGAAAGCCGGTCGACGTCGAACAAGCCGTCATCGACGAACTCAACGCGCTCGGACCTGAGGCGATCCTGTCGATGCTCGACGAGGAACTGAAGGTCGGCGCCAAAGCCCGGGTCATCCGCGGCATCTTCACCGGGTCCGAAGGCGAGGTCATCCGCCTCGAGTCTCCCCAGAAACGCATCGCGCTCCTGCTTTCGATCCTCGGTTCCGATCAACCCGTCGAGCTACCGCTCGACGACGTCGAAGGCCTCCCGGACGAAAGCTAGTATTACTACCCCTGCCCCCACCCCTACCCCTTCAGTGCCATGATCCTCGACCAACTCTCCGCCTCCGCAGCCTACGAAACCCTGCACCCGCTTTTCCCCAAGGCTTTCGCTTACCTCCGCGCCTTCGACGTGAAGACCGAAGACGGCAAATATGAGCTCCAAGGACAGGACCTCGTGGCCATCGTGCAGCGCTATCAGACGGCGCCGACAGCCGACAAACTCTGGGAAGCGCACCAGATTTACGGCGATATCCAGGTCGTCTACCAGGGGCTCGAGCATTGCGGTCATGCCGACCAGCAGACCTTGGTCGTGACGAAGCCCTACCTCGCGGAGAAGGACGTCGAAAAATACGCCGCCCCGACCACTCCCACGGCGTTTCTCACCCTCGGCCGCGGCAACTTCGCGGTCTTCCATCCGCAGGACGGCCATCAACCTGGCGTGCAGATCGGCGCCCCGGCTGAAATCCTGAAGGTCGTCATCAAGTTCCGCCTCAAGGTCTGAGCGGCTTGCAACTTAGGCGGCTTTGCGGTGTCCTATGGTCAACCCCATGAGACTCCTCGCCTCCCTCCTGCTTGCCCTCACCTGTGCCCTTGGCTCCGCCCAAGAGGTCACGCGCACCTCCGATGTCATCTACACGAAGCATGATGGCGTGGCCCTGACGATGGATGTCTTCAAACCCGCCAAGCCTAACGGCGCCGCGGTCATCAAGATCATCAGCGGCGGCTGGAACTCCAACCACAACGGCATCAGCGATGGCGGCTGGACGAAGTACGGCTTCACGACGTTCGTCGTCGTGCACGGCACGCAGCCCCGCTTCCACATCGACGAGATCGTCGGCGACCTCCAGCGCTCGGTCCGCTTCATCCGCGCCAACGCCGAGAAGTTCGGCATCGACCCGAATAAGATCGGCGTCACCGGCGGCAGCGCTGGCGGCCACCTCAGCCTGATGCTCGGCACCCGCGTCATCGCCGGCAACCCGAAGGCGACCGACCCCGTCGATCGCGTGAGCTCCGAAGTCAACGCCGTTGCCTGCTACTACCCGCCAGTCGATTTCCTCAGCTGGGCCAAGGAAGGCGACAGCAAGGATGGCATCGGCCCCCTGACCACCCGCGCGCCGGCGTTTGGCCCGATTGTCACCACGGCCGAAGGACGCGACCGCGCCGGCCACGAACTCTCCCCTCTCTTCTGGATCAGCGCCCAGACCCCTCCGACCTATATCGTCCAGGGCGACGCCGACCCGCTCGTGCCTGACTCCCAGGCTCGTCGCTACCTCGCCCGCGCCAAGGAAGTCGGCGCCAAGGCCGAAGTCCTGATTCGTCTCGGCGGTGGCCACGGCGGCTGGATTGAAGTGGCCGACGACAATGTCCGCATGGCTGAATGGTTCAGCCTCCATCTGCTCGGCCAGCAGCCGGCTAAGCCCTTCAATTTCGATATCTCCTCCTTGCCCAGCACGCCGACGCCGAAGAAGCCTGCGAAGAAGTAAGCAGGACGGAGGGACGATTTACGCTGGCAGGAAAGCCCAGCCGTTCGCATAAAGACGGCATGGCTTCGCCTTGCCGACTCATCCTCGCCCTCGACGTAGAGACCAAGGAGGAAGCCTTGGCACTCGCCCGCCCGCTCGCCGGCAACCTCGCGTGGGTGAAGCTCGGTTTGCAGCTCTTCACGCGCCACGGCCCGGGCATCGTCGACGAATTCCACGCCCTCGGTTTCAAGGTCTTCCTCGACCTGAAGTTCCACGATATCCCGAACACGGTTTCATCGGCCATCAAGAGCCTCAAGGGTCGCCCCTGCTCCCTGCTCACCATCCACGCCTGCGGTGGCCCCGAGATGATCGCGCGCGCCGCCGAAGCGGCCAAGTCTACCTTGCCCGACTGTACGGTGCTCGGCGTGACGGTGCTGACCTCGATGGATCAGGCCCAGCTCTCCGCTTCTGGTATCGCCCGCACCCCCGAAGAACAGGTCCGCCTGCTCGGCCGCATGGCCATCGGTTCCGGCATCGGCGGCCTCGTCTGCTCACCACTCGAACTGCCGATTCTCCGTAAGGACCTCGGTGCCGGCCCAGTGCTCGTGACGCCTGGCATCCGCTATCCCGACGCCGCTGGCGACGACCAGAACCGCGTAATGACGCCCGCCCAGGCCGCCGCCGCCGGCGCCAGCTTCATCGTGGTCGGCCGTCCGATCCTTAAAGCCAAGGATCCCGCCGCCGAAACGCTCCGTATCCGCCGTGACATCGGCGAGATCGCATGAGCGCCACCGACGACATCCTAGTCCTCCTCGCCGCGGGTTCCGCGCGGCGCATGCAGGCGGTCGTCGACGACAAGATCACCGCGCTCCTGGCCGGCAAACCGGTCTTCATCCATTCGCTGCAAGCCTTCCTGAGCACCGGGCTCATCGGGCGAGTAGTCATCACCTATCGCGACGAAGCCCAGCTGGCCAAACTGAAGGCCCTGCTCGCCAGCCATCTGCCCACGGCGTCCGCGGTGGAGTTCGTACCCGGCGGAGAATCCCGGCAGGATTCCGTCCTCGCGGCGCTCAACACCTGTGAAGGCCATACGGGGCTGGTCCATATTCATGATGGTGCCCGCCCGCTCGTCTCACCCGAAGCCATTCGCAAGGTCCGCGATAAGGCCAAGGAGACCGGTGCCGCCATCCTCGCTGGTCGCGCCGCCGACACGGTGAAGATCGCCAAGGTCGGTTCCGCTTCCGTCGAGACCTCCCCTGATCGCGGACTGGTCTGGACCGCGGAGACGCCTCAAGTCTTCCGTACCGCCATCGTGCTTAAGGCCTACCGCAAGGTCGCCGAACTCCAGCGAAAGGTCACCGACGACAGCTCCGCCGTGGAATTCGTTGGGCAGGACGTGTCCTTGGTCGAGAACCCTGCGGTGAACCTTAAGCTGACCCGTCCGGCAGACTTCGTCCTAGCGGAAGCGATTCTAAAGACGCGCTGAGCGCTCAGTATCCGGCCTGACGAAGCGCGGCGTCCAACTTCGTCTGGAAGTCGGTGATGTCCTGCGGCGTCGGACGGTAACCCGGCGACCGTGCGGCCATGCCGGGGCGACCCTGATGATCGATATACCAATCGGCCTTCTCGCCATCGGAGAAAGTGACGTGTCCGCTGACCATGGCATGCGGCTGGGCGATCGTATCAACCTCAACGGTCACGACGCCGGCACCCTGAGCGGTTTCGGCCGGGACGGCCGCCTCGGCGGGGGCAGCTTCCACCGCGGCTTCTTCGGGCTGCTTGGGCTCTTCCTTCTCGACCAAGGCAAGATTGAGATCATCGACGAGGAAGCGGACATCCATGTAGGTCATCGAAACTTCGAGCTCGGTGGAAAGGCGCTCCTGAATCTGCGAAAGCGTGGCTCCTTCGGCCACCCAGGCGGAAACCTTGGAAATCTGTGCGGGAGTCAGTCGGGCCATAGGTCGCTAAAGTGTGGGAGCCTCCGCCGATTTTCAAGCGTCACGTCGCTTATTCGTTGGAAAAAACGCCCCCGCCCGCCAAGTTAACCCCATGCAGTCCGAGATCAGTTGGCAAAAGCAGGGAGCGTTCACCGACATCGTGTACGAGAAAGCCGATGGCATCGCCCGCGTGACCATCAATCGCCCGACCCGCCGCAACGCGTTCACCCCGGACACGATCGCCGAGATGCTGAAGGCCTTTTCGGATGCGCGCGACGACGCCACGATCGGCGTGGTACTCCTCCGAGGCGCCAATCCGCAGAGCGACGGTAAGTTCGCCTTCTGCGCCGGCGGCGACCAGAAGATCCGTGGCGACAAGAAAGGCGGCTACATGGGCAAGGATGGCGTCCCTCGCCTCAACGTCCTCGACCTCCAGCGCCTCATCCGGTCGATGCCCAAAGTCGTCATCGCCCTCGTCGCCGGCTTCGCCATCGGCGGCGGCCACGTGCTCCACGTCATCTGCGACCTTACCATCGCCGCCGACAACGCCGTCTTCGGTCAGACCGGCCCGACGGTCGGCAGCTTCGACGGCGGCTTCGGCGCTTCCTACCTCGCCCGCATCGTCGGCCAGAAGAAGGCCCGCGAGATCTGGTATCTCTGCCGCCAGTACGACGCCCAGCAGGCCCTCGAGATGGGCTTGGTGAACACCGTCGTCCCTTACGAACAGCTCGACGCCGAAGGCGTGAAGTGGGCGCAGGAAATCCTCACGAAGAGCCCGCTTGCTATCCGCTGCCTGAAATCAGCCTTCAACGCCGAGCTCGACGGCCAAGCCGGCATCCAAGAACTTTCCGGCAACGCCACCCTGCTTTATTATCTTTCAGAAGAGGGCGACGAAGGTCGTGCCGCTTGGAACGAGAAGCGTCCTCCCCATTTCCGAAAATTCCCTTGGCTCCCGTAAATCCGATCCGCGTCACCGAGCGCGCCCAGAAGCTCGCGACCGAGATCCTCCGCTCCGGCGACATCGCCGTCGACGGCACCGCCGGCAAGGGTCGCGACACCGCCTGTCTCGCCCAGTCAGTCGGCCCCACGGGCCACGTGCATGCCTTCGACATCCAGCCTGAAGCCATCGCTTCCACGCGCAACCTGCTCGAGGTCGCCGGCCTGCTCGGCCGCGTCTCGTTGCACCTACGTAGCCACGCGGAACTTGGCGACGTCCTGACCCCTTCTCAACGCGGCAAGATCGGCGTGGCGATCTTCAATCTGGGCTACCTGCCCGGCGGCGATGCGTCGATCATCACGCAGCCGGCCTCGACCGACCGAGCGCTCCGCGACGCCTACGATAATCTTCGACCCGGCGGTCGCCTCATCTGCGTCGCCTACACCGGACACCCCGGCGGCACCGAAGAGTCCGATATCGTCCTAAAGTTCGCCGAGGAACAAGCCGCCGCCGGCCTCCACGTCGAGAAGATCGGGTATTACCCGACGCCGGGGAAGCCCTGGATCCTCGTCGTGAACAAGCCGGCGGCTTGAAGTCGGAAGCATTCCTTTCAACCTATCTAGGATGACCGCCCGACGACGCATCATCCTGACAGGGGCCACGGGCCTCATCGGTTCGGAGTTGTCTCGACGGCTGTGCGAGCTTGGCTACGAAGTGATCCCCTTCCGCTCGCGCCATGATGGCCACGGGGGCTTCAATCATCTCACGGGGTTCATCGATCGCGAAACGCTCGAAGGCGCCTACGCCGTCATCCACCTCGCTGGCGAATCCATCGCCCAACGCTGGACTGAGGCCGCCAAAGACCGGATTATGGCCAGCCGGCGCGATGGCACCCGCTTGCTCTCCGAAGCGCTGGCCGGGCTGAAACATAAGCCAGAGGTCTTTATCTCGATGTCCGGCATCAATCGCTACGGACTCCATCGAAAGGAGATCCTCGACGAAGCCTCCGCGGTCTCCGCCGAAGGCTTCCTCCCCGAAGTGACCGATGCGTGGGAAAACGCGACCCTAGCGGCCAGCGAGGGAGGTATCCGTACGGTCTTGCTGCGTACTTCGCTTGTCCTTTCCGCCACTGGTGGCGGCTTGAAGAAGATGCTCCCCGCCTTCCGTCTCGGACTCGGAGGCCCGATCGGTGGCGGCCACCAGCACATGAGCTGGATCGGCCTACCCGACCTGGTCGAACTCATCCACTGGGCAATGGAAACTCCTGCGATAGGCGGGCCGCTCAACGCCGTGGCACCCCAACCCGTCACCCAAGCCGGATTCGCGCGCACCCTGGGCTCCGTCCTCCATCGACCCAGTTTCCTGCCGATGCCCGCCTGGGTCCTCTCCTTGCTGTTTGGACAGATGGGCCGTGAGACAATCCTTGGCGACTTGGCGGCCCGCCCTACCGTCGCACTCGACGGAGGTTTCCGCTTCGCCCAGCCGGACCTAGCCTCGGCTCTGCGCCAAGCGATTGGCGAATGATTTTGGATTGAAGGAACCGAGTCGGAGAGAGATTGTCCGGCCATGGTTCGCGCTGCCTTCGTCTTCATGGTCCTGCTCCTCGCCGGTTGCGACGACGGCAACCGCGCCGACACCCGCACGCTCGACGTCGAAGACGAAGACTTCCGCCAAGGGCAGAACTTCTATAAGACTGGTGAAGTCCGCAAGGCCCTCGAGTGCTACCTCCGAGTGATTGACAAAAGGAAAGGGGCCGCCGAATCCAACCTCGAAGCCGGGCGTATGTACCTTGAGCTACAGGACCCCCTCCCAGCCATCTACCACTTCAACCAGTACATCCGTATCAAGCCGACGTCCGAGCAATCCAACCTCGTGCGCCAACTGATCAAGACCGCAGAGAAGCAGTTCATGCAGCAGCTACCTGGTCGGCCGATGGATCCCGATGTGCTCGGCGGATCCGACCTCAACGCCAAGCTCCGCAGTCTTCAGAACGAAAACGAGAAATTGAAACGCGAGTTGGCCGATTATAACCGCACCCAGAAAGGACTCGTCCTTCCGGCCAAGACCACGTCCGAGAAGACCGCCGAAAAACCCGCGACAACGGATGACGGCAAGCCTCAGCGCGTCCGTCAGTACACCGTCGCGAAGGGCGACACCCTCTCCAGCATCGCCCGAAAGACCTATGGCGATGCCAGCCCGGCCCGTACGTCCGCCATCTTCAACGCGAACCGCGATAAGATGACGTCGATCAATAGCCTGCCGAAGATCGGCACGGTGATCCTCCTCCCGGAGTAAGCCATGCGCCTGACGCGGATCCGGGCGGCCGATTTCCGCAACCTCACCTTCGCGGACGTCTCCACGGATTCCCCGCGCGTCTTCCTGCTCGGCGACAACGGCCAAGGAAAGACGAACCTCCTCGAGGCCGCCGCCCTGGTATCTTCCTTCCGTTCGTTTCGCACGACCGACATCGCGCCGCTGGTCCGTTCCGGCTGCACCGAAGCCCGCCTGCGACTCGACGTCCGACTTTCGCCGGAGGAAAATGCTGAGATCGAGATCCGCCTAGCCAAAGGCTCGCGCAAGGCCCTGCTGAACGGCACGCCAGTCGCCTCGGTCGCGCAGCACCTCGGGCAGTTCCCGACCATCGTCTTCTGCTCCGACGACCTTCGCCTCGTCCGTGGATCACCGTCCAATCGCCGCCGCTGGCTCGACGCCGCGATCGGCGGGACCGATGCCGCGTACCTCACCGCGGTCCGCGACTACGGCCGCGCGCTCGATGGACGTAACGCGTTACTTAAAGCGAGCGTCCGCTCCGACGAAGAACTGCGCGCCTTCGAGAAGGCGATGCTCGCACCCGCTCAGCTCATCGCGACGACCCGCGCCCGTATCCTCCCTGAACTCGCCGCGACCTTACGCGACGCCTGCGGTCGTGCCGGCTTTCCGGATCAAGGAGCTGACTTGGTCTACCAACCCGACGTCGCAGCGGAGCAACTCGTCGAGATCTGGGCCAAGACGCGTTCCGCCGACCTCGCCACGGGTACGACCCTCCGAGGTCCGCAACGCGACGATTTCGGGATGCTCTTCGCCGGCAAGGATGCGT
>Ga0194048_10000758_pt1 | contig 15799 bp, 4 predicted proteins | sample JunL225m_MetaG_FD_161685 | JGI IMG/M metagenome (GOLD analysis project Ga0194048, IMG submission 161685) | Anoxic zone freshwater microbial communities from boreal shield lake in IISD Experimental Lakes Area, Ontario, Canada - Jun2016-L222-5m | ecosystem: Environmental > Aquatic > Freshwater >...
GTGTATAGCCAGAAGTAGTTGTGAAAAATAGGAATTGAAATATAAAGACCTGTGCGCACAATGTCACACGTAACCATGAGCTTGCGACGATCTAACTTGTCAGCAATAACTCCAGCTAGCGGACCAAGAAATACTGCGGGTAATAATCTAGAGATAAAAACACCAGCAATAGCAAAGTTAGCTTTTGCATAATCACCACCAGAGAGTTGCTGGGCCATTGCAGTAGTTGCAAGGAGACCTAACCAATCACCAAGGGATGAAAAGACCATGGAGTTCCAGAGCTTTCGGAACGGGCGGATTGCTAGAACTCCACGAGTTTCATCCTGAGCAGGGGCTGCAGGGGTTGGGAGGGTTCTAGCCATTGGATGAGTCTATCGGGCAGCGCTAGTGAGCCTATAAGAGGGGTTTGGGGCATATTCACCAAAATTTCACAGTGCTTACCCTTAGTTAAACGATTGATTTGTTGTGCCTGAGTTCTACCCTTAAGCATGCTCACAAGGTTAGGTAAGCGAGAAGCTCTCTTGCTTACCTTTGTCCTTATTAGCCTTCTCGTCCGAAGTTTTACAGGAGCCCCTAACGCACAAGTTAATTTCATGGGTCTCATATTTGAACAAGTTTCAGCTAGTGAATCAGCGCAAGCACCTTTGCTTTCACAGACTGGTGACCAGATTGTAATTTCTGATCACAAGAGTGCATCTAAAACTCCAGCTAAATCTGCTGAATACAAGCTGTATAAGAAATATGTTGCGCCAGATAAGAGCTTCTCTATTTCACACCAGTTTCAAGTGGTTCAGAAACGAATCTATGAAAGTTTTAAGAGCACGTCTTACTACATCAAAGATTTAACCCTTAGATCACTGCACTCCAATTCGCCTCCAACTCCATTCTCAACTCTTGTATTCACTGTGTTCATGTGTCTAGTAATCATTCGAATTGGAGTATTTGGTACTTATGGAGAGATTAAAAATAAGCGTGATAGGAGGTTCAGCCTCCAATAATTTCGGCAATGTGCCAGATTCCTTGGCATGGCCCGAACTCTTAGCAAAAAACTTAGCTCGATCGGCAGATCTCACTCATGTTAGTCGCGGGGGATTAACCTTTGTCCGTGGAATCAATGAGATTGCAGAAGTAGATTCAACTGATGTTCTCATCATGCATTTTGGAACATCTATAGGTTGGCCCATTAGCTTGGTCAAAACTGGAATGGCTATAGGGATTGATTTCGCATCCGACCATGGATTTAATCAACCGACTGGCGTGAGCGTGATGAGAAAGCGACGGCTGAAGAATTACTTCAAGCGCAGCTTTAGAAATGCCATTAAGTACGTTTTGTTCTTTACTGGTCAATATAAACCACGAGCCAGCAGGCGTGAGTTAAAAGATCAGATAGAAGCTGTAATCCACCTTGCTCAACACAAATCTGATCGATTGATTTGGATTCAGCATCGCGCTTTTCTCAACCATCGGATATGGCTTGAAAAGTGGGTTTATGAGCGTTATTACTGCGAAATTATGCGAACTCTACGAAGTTTAGATATCAAGGGCTTATCAATTCTTGAGATTCCAAATGAGTTTATGGTTGCCGAAAACTACTTATTTGATTGCGTTCATTTAAGTAGCAAGGGCCATGAAAGGTTAGAGAAGTTGGTGCGAGCACAGATCAGAGACTAGAGCGAATGAGTGGTTACTAACGTAAATAGATAACTGCTCTACGGTTGGCTGTACGGCCCTGGGTGGTCTTATTAGAGGCTACTGGCTCAATTGCACCCTTACCAATTAAGGTGACTGAGATTGGTGTTGCCTTAAGGATTTGAACCATATAGGCATAAGTGCTTTTAGCTCGCGCTTGAGACAAAGTTGTATTGAGAACTGTGTTACCAGATGAATCTGTGTGTCCAGCTACTTGCACTGAGTTAAAGCCTTGCGCACGAATGATTCCAGTGATGCGTTGTAATTCAACTTTATCCACAGCCGTTAATGCACTCAAATTAACCCCAAAGTTAGCAACTGCTAGCGCAATGGGTTGCGCGGGCGCAATGTATTTAGCAAGAACAGATTCAGATCTTAATTTATTGCTTCCGATAGCAAATACTTCTACTTGCGATTTTGGTCCAAGAAGACTTTTGATTGTGCAGGTGTTTAAAGCACTCTGACAGACTGGAACCTTATTGAGCTGCACGGTGTATGAAACGGCATCTTCTGATAATTTCCAGGTGACAAGCGTTGATGTTGCCGTTACAACCTGCTTAGTTGCCTCTTGGACCTGGGCCGGTTGCATCGGCAAAACCGGAGCAGAAATAGTTAAAGTCAGAGCCAAAACTCCAGGATTGTTTTTAGAGTCTAGGACTGAAATCTCAACTACATAGATTCCAGGATTTGATGTGGCCCCACTGATAGTTACTGCACTTGTTGAGGTCCGTAGAGTAATTCCGGTAGGTAAGTTCTTCGCTTTCCAACTTTTATAACCCCCAGAGCCGCCGCTGGCTTCCAATTTGATCGAAATCTGTGCTTTTACTAGCTGTTTTGTATCACCGGTCGCAGAAATGGTTGGCCCATTAGAAGTATGAATTTTGCGGATTAGGCTTTTAATAGTTTTGGAAGCAGAAGTTGCACTAGCCCAGATGTAGTAATTGGTAGAGGGTTTTAAGCCCGTGACATCTGCTGAAACATCACTTCCCGAATCCTTGGTAAGTGTCTCGGGGTTGTAATTAGAAATGATTACTCCAGGAATCACATCACAGGTCTCAGATTGCTCTGTAAGAGAGACACAAAAGAGAATGGTTGCATCGTGGTCTGGCCATTTAACTGTGGCGTTAAGAGTTGCAGTATTACTTTGCACATTAGTGCTCTCTTCTAAAGTAATGCTCCAATCTTCAGGAATTACTACAGGCGCTGGAACTGTGGGCGTTGGAGAAGATCCACCACCGGATCCACCACCTGAACCACCACCTGAACCACCACCTGAACCACCGGTAGTAACTGCGTTAATAGTGAATGTGACACTTAAGTTTGATACCTGGCCGGAGTTATCTGTGACCGTGAAAACGGCTGAATACGAACCAGCAGTTGTTGGGGAACCTGTAACTGATGCTGTGGTGATATCGGCAGTGAGGGTTAATCCTGCAGGCAGAGAAGCAGCGCTCCATGTGGAGTAAACACCAGTTCCATCAGTAGCACTCAAGGTTCCTGTTGCAGTTGCACCCACGTCATAGGTTGTAGTTCCTGAATATGACAATGTTGGGCCAGCCAGCGTTGTAAAAGTGCCTGAAGAAGATGCAACCGTTGTGCCAGCAGCACTTGAGCGAACCCAATAATAATAGGTCGTGTTATTGAGTAAGCCAGAAACATTTGCGCTCACGGCTGGCAATGTGCCAAGAACAATTGATGTTGGGGAAACTGAACCAATTGTTATACCTGCTGGCGTGCTACAGGAACCAATTGAATCGGTAGTAGCAATACAAAATGATGGTGTGGTTGCAACGCCTGAGAAAGGAACTATGCCTTTGAGGGTGGCAGAAGTTCCTTGAATGTTTGTTACACCGGCAACCTGGGCGCTTTGCGTTGCTGAAACCACAACTGAAACTGATGCCGTGGCAGATGCATAGGAAGTTCCAACTCCGCTTTGCGTTGCAGTTACTGTGCACGTTCCTGTGCCCATAATTCTGACTACACCGGTAGCCGCATCCACGATGCACACAGAAGCTGTTGAAGTACTCCAGGAAGAGGTTAAGCCCGAGGTTGATGTGGCAAAGAGTTGAAAGTTTGGATCTCCGTAGTTAGCTGTACCCGGGCTGCCAGTGATGGTAATTGTCTGAGGTTGCTCATCAATAGTGAACTCAGCACTCAAAGTGTGAGGTGCAAGAGAAGGACCATAGGCATTGCTTGCTATCACTTGGACCTTATAGGTTGTCTTGTAATTCAAGCCAAGCAAGTTACATGTCAATGTACCGCCAGGAACTGTGCAACTTGATGTTGTGGCCGTCGTAAAACCCACCCCTGTATAGGCTTTTGCTGTGTATCCGGTGATCGCACTTCCGCCATCAGAACTCGGAACTAACCAAGAAACTGTAACCTCTGTTGTTGGGGCATCAAGAGTAAACAACTTGTTCACACTGATAGTCCCAACAGCGTTCGGCACTCCCACGGGAGTGCCATCTCCGGCAGCTGCAAATGCAGATTGAGGTAGTAGAAACGTAAGAGATAGAGCTAGAAGAAAACTTCTCTTAATGAATTTGTGTAGCAAACTAATCAATTTTCAGGGCCGATCAAAGCTGCCTTATTGATAGCTTGAGAGATAATTGTGTAAGTATCTCCATTAACAAGTCTTACTAGATCCGTTGCATATGTTGAACCAGTTTTAATTTCAGCTTCAGTATATTTGATACGCCCATAAAGTGGATCTTTTGTGTGATCCGTTGGGCTTGAATACCAACTACTTGAATTTAAATCTGTAGGTGTTGTGCCAACTTTGTACCAAGTGACGGTATAGAACTCAATAGCTGCGCCACCATCATCACTTGGTGCAGCCCAAGAAGTATCTAGGTGTTTGTCTCCACTTGTAATACTTAAATCACGTGTACTTGAAGGATCACTGGCTTCAACTGTAATTGTTATCTTAACCTCAGTTGCAGCTAGGTAAGAGGTTGTATTACCAGCACCATCATTACCATTTTGATTTAAAGTGATTTCACAGGTTCCAGCAACATCCACAGTCACAGTTCCTGTGTCATTAATTGTGCAAACTGTTCTGCCAGTGATGGCACCAAAAGTAAATGTCTTATCAACTGCGCTGTATTGCAATGGCAATCCGGAGGATGCGGTGGCACTCAAGCTAAAGCTACGTAGAGCATGCTTTACGGTGGTATTAGTGGCGCTAATAGCTTGTGAGGCGCCTGGCTTGAGCGTGGTTGCATAGGCTGCAGAGGTCGCACTACCTACAGCATTAATTGATGTTGCTTTAAAGCTATATGTAACTGCTCCAGAGAGTCCTGTAATCGTGCATGAGGTCGTTGACGATGTACATGTTTTTCCTGAACTGCTACCACTTGGTAAAAACGCTTCAGCTTGGTATCCAGTAATTGGAGTACCACCATTACTACCCGTTGGAACATCAATCCACTCAACGAGGGCTGTTTGTGGCGCTGGGGAAGTTACACCTGTCGTTCCACCAGTTATTACTGGTGCAGCAGGTAAGCCAAATGTTGTTGCTTGTAAAGTATTACTCCAGGCACTTCCTGCTGGGAAATCGCTCACAAGGACTCGGACTCGGACGTAATAAAGAGTTTTCGCAATCAACCCAGTCATTACATAGGTAGTTGTGGAAGTAGAAACTGTTTGTGACATTTGATCGGAGAAATCAATTCGTGTTGCCCAAACAACTTCATAACCTGTATGAGTGGAACCGCCAAAGTTGGTTGCGGTGGACCATGTGGCTGATAATTGAGATGCACCCGGTGCAACTTGCATCAGGGTTACTGCATCAGGAGCAACGGCATTGACCACGAAGGTCTTAGTGACTGTGGTTGCTGCGTTATAGCGGGAATCTCCAGCTTGAGCTGCACTTATAGAACATGTTCCTACTTTTACAAACTGAACCACGGCACCAGAAACCGTGCACACCCCAGACGTGTTGCTCGTGTAAGTAATGCCAAGTCCTGAATCTGTAGAACCAGACAGAGATTTTGTTCCAACAGGAAAGTCTGCATCCGATAAATCTGCAAGGGTTATCACTTGGGCCAATGAGAGAGTTATTGCATTTGAATCTGCTGAAGCAGTGCCACTTCCAGCAAGGTTTGAAGCTTTTACTCTAAATGTATACGCCGTTTTGTAGCTCAATCCAGTGATCTTGCAGGAGTAGCCCGAAGTATCAGCTAAAGAAGATTGTGCGACAACACACTTGAGGGATTGTGCGGCACCAGCAAGATAAGCAGTGACTGTGTAGTTAATAATCGCACTGCCACCATCATCACTGGATTTAGTCCATGTGATTGTTGCGCTGCCTTCAGAATCACTTTGTGTTGCTACCGGTGTTGAGCTTGCTCCAGGAGTGGTAACAGTCGCCTTGGTTATCGCATCAGATGCTAAACCAGTTCCGACTCCATTTGTCGCAGTGATTGATATTGAATATGTGACTCCTGCGTCGAGTGCATCAATTGTGCATGTAGTTGGTGCGCTTAAATCTGCCGATGCTGATGAAGTACAGGTCTTGGTTGTATGACCGGCAGAAGTCGCAGTTGCTGTGTAAGTAGAAATTTGATCGCCGCCATCAGTATCTGGCTCACTCCAGCTAAGCACTACAGAAGGTGAAGTTGTATATCCGGCGTTAGCAGCAACTGAAACGGGCTTACCGGGCACATTCAATGTTGTTACAGATACTGCTGGTGACTTAGGGCCAGTAACGGCGTCTGAGTAATGTGCTGCAATCTTAAACAAGTATGCAGTTGCAGTTGTCAGAACCGAACCGCCTGAACCATATGTTGTGATCGCAAGGGAGGTGCTTGTATCTGATGTTGTAAATAAGGTCGCATCAGTTGTTCCATTGTAAATAATGTAATAATCCAACGTTCCGGCGCCTCCGGTTGGCGCAACCCAGGTCAATGCAATTTCATGCGCATTTGTATTTGTTAATCCTGGTGATGCCATAAGGCTGGACGGTTCTCCTGCAGGTGCAAATGGTTTAGCAGTTTTTGAATCACTGGCTGTTGCCCCGGCAGAGTTTGTTTCAGTAACCACAATCGTATAAGTAGTGCCGTTAGTTAATCCTGTGAAAGTACATGTATTGCCAGCACCACTTTCAACGGTGCATGTGGCCGTTGGAGTAGCAGTAACAGTTGGAGTTATAGCAGCACCGCCGGTAAAGGCTGGATCGGCCCAAGTTACTGTGACTGTTGTTGAATCAGAAGAAATCGCGGTAATCAATGCTTTGCCTGGTTTAACTGCAGAAATATTAATAGTTACAGTCACTGGTGTTGCCGCTTTGTATTCATTGTCATCGTCAGTGGTAGAACCTGGCTCTGTGATTGAAACAAGACATGTACTTACAGAAACTATATGGACTAAACCTGAAGAAGAAACTGTGCAGTATGAAGTGTTATTAGAAGTGTAAATTGGAGTTCTACCAGAACTCACACTTGATGAGATTCTAAAGTCTGAGTCACCAAAATTCTTGGCAACCGGTGAGGTTGGACTTGCTACTGTAATTGTTTGAGTTTTTCCTGGTGTTACCAGTGAGGCTGATGATGCAAGGCTATTTCCTGCAGCATTGACTGCGATGGCCGTTACAGAGTATTGAACCCCAGCCTTAAGACTCGATATTGCACAAGTAAATGTTGAGGCCGAGGTATATGAAACCGTACAAATTCTAGAAGTTTGCCCATCTGCAGTAGCTGTCACTTCGTAGCGAATAACTACAGATCCGCCGTCATTTGTCGTTTTATTCCAACCAACATCAATTGCACGCCCATCAGTTCCGTTAGCCGCAGCTGAAGTAATTGCAGGAGCTGTTGGAACTACAAACCACGTTCCTTTTCGAGTTGCTGAGGCTGCACCAGTTCCTTTTGCATTGGCGGCTGTAACACTAATTGTGTACTCGGTTCCTTTAGTTAGCCCTGTTAATACACATGTCAAGGTGTTTACTACAGTGCACGTCACATTTGAACCTGACGCTGGAACCGCTGTTACTAAATAAGTAATATCGCCGCTACCTTTTCGAGATGGAGCTGTCCAAATAATGGTTAATCCAGTTACTCCATTGGTAACTGTGGAAATAGTTGGTGCAGTTGGTAGTTCCGGTGCGATGGAGAAGAGAACTATTGCTTGAGTAGCTGCAGAATACTTAGTACCAACACCATCTTGATCCAAAGTAATCTTGCAAGAACCATCAGAGATGTAGTGAACAAGGCCAGATGAAGAAACTGTGCACACGCCTGAAGTTAATGAAGCGTATTGAATAGCCAATCCGCTAGATGTGCTACCCACAATCTGTAAATCTGGGTCTCCAGAAACAATGCCCGTAGGAGCATCGGACTTTGTAATAGTTTGCACCAAGCCTAGAATAAGTGCAGTTACGGCATCAGAGTCAGCACTACTGCCACCAGCATTTCGTGCAACTAGTTTAAAACTGTAAGTGTTCTTGTTTAAAAGGCCAGTAATCGAGCAAGTAGTTCCAGCTGCACCAGCAGTACAAGTACCAGCAGATACACCAGCTAATGAGGCAGTAACTGTGTAACCAGTAATTGATGCACCGTTTGCATTTGGTGCACTCCAAAGAATGGCAGCGGAACTTGTTGCTGCTGTTGCCGTGACGCTAGTAATTGTTGGCTTACTTGGAACGGTATAAGGCGTGTAGGTACCAGATGCTTGAACCCATGCAGAACTACCGCCAGTATTTTTAGCTAGGATTCGAACATAATATGCAGTCCCATTATTCAAGCCTGTAAGTGTGGCAGTAAGAGATGTTGAATTTAGGGGAGTTGGGGTTGGCAACCAAGTCGTAGCATCAGTAGATGATTGGATGTCATAACTTGTTGGTGCACCACCTGAACCTGTTGGCGCTGCATAATTAACTACTAATTGCGTGTTACCTGAGACGACAGATGTAATTGAAGGAATTGCAGGCTTAATGGCTACAACATCAAAGGAGACTCCATTAACACCTGCTAACGGTTCATAATCTGATTCACCCTCGTCATCATCGCTTTTACCGGTTTGTGAAATTGTTATGGCACACGTACCGACGGCAATAATTCTGACTGATTTAGACTCTTTTACAGAGCAAATGAGTGGGGTAGTTGATGCGTATTTTGCACGCAAGCCTGAAGATATCGTGGCTCCGATAACAAAATCTGGATCCCCAACTTTCTTTTGAGCCAAAGCATTATCGCCATCTGTTGTGGTGACTCCATTAATAGTCTTTGAAAAGGTTTTTGTAAACTTAGGAATTGTAAGAGTTTGAGTTGCACCGACAATAGTTGCAGTTACTATTTTGGCAACAGATTGACCTAAAGAGTTGACCGCATAAATGTAAATCTTAAATGAACCCTTTGTTGGAACGCCTTCAATTGTGCAGGTATAAGAAGTAAGTGAGTCCCAAGAACTGCCAGTTCTGGATACTGAACATGATTTATGGTCAGAGTCATGTTCATGATCACTTTCACTTTCGGAAGAATTGCGAAGTGTTGCGATGTAACTCATGATGGTTAAACCACCGTTGGCATTGGATGAGGTATTTCTATCCCAAGACACAATTGCTTTACCTTTAGTTGCTATATCTGCAGATGCAGTAGTAATTGCGCTAGGTACAGTTGAAAACTTTAATGAAGAGGTGGATTCAGTCCATGAGCTTGAACCTGCTGCAGAATTTCCACGGACATGGCACTTATATGTAGTTCCAATTGTTAACTCAGAAGATGTTGCGCCGACAGAAGTTTCCTTGTCCTCACCGTGTTCGCCATGTTCTTCGTCGCTGCGAGTTCCGGCAATGTTGATCCATGAACCACCTGTACTTGCTTGGCACTCAACATCATAAGAAGAATTCTTAAATCCTCCGCTTGAATCAGTTGCCTTCCAACGTATCTTGAGTTTTCCATCTTCTAATGAGAGTGAGACTGACTTTGGAGCCCCTGGCGCCGTTCCAATAGCTGCTGAGACTGATGCCGATGCAGGCCCAGTAAGTGATGCATTACGGGCACTAATAGTGATTGTGTACGTACGGCCGTTTTTTAATCCAGATAATTTATAAGGGAAAGTTAGTGATGATGCAGACACTGCTACAGAGCCTGTGTCATCGTGTTCGTCTTCATCATCATCGGATTCACCATGTGAGGCCGAATAGTTGATGTAGTACTGAGAAATAGGTGAGCTGCCTGGATCTACTGGAGCGCTCCAGGTAAGTAAAACTGCGCCACTAGAAATCGTTCCCTTACTCAAAGAAGTTGGTGCACCAGGAACACCTGATGCAATTGTGATTGTTAAGACTTTGGTTGCAATAGCTCCTGCTGCATCAGTTACTTGAGCAGTAAAACTCTTTGTAACTGCCGAAGCTCCTACAGTTCCAGAAATTACTCCTGATGTTGACATAGATAGGCCGGCTGGAAGTACAGAACCGGTAGCTAGTTGCCAACTTTTAGCACCCGAACCACCGACTGCTACTAAAGTTTGAGAGTAGGAACCTAGTGGAGTTCCTGCAGAAAGTGTAAGTGTGGAAATGCCGATCTGTGTATTGACAGTTAGAGTTAAATTCTTAACTGTTGTGCTCTTTGCGTTTGCATCTGTTGCAACTACAGAAAAGGCCGAGTTTATAACTGCGGTGGTTGGAGTTCCTGAAATAACTCCTGCACTAGAAAGCGTTAAGCCGGCAGGTAAGGTTGTTCCACCGGAGAGCGCCCATGTAAAGGGTGCAACACCAGTTGAAGAAGTAATTGCAAGTGTTGTTGTGTAGGCAGAAGTAGCTGTTGCATCAGAAAGAGTGGTTGTTGAAATTGTTGGTGTAGCGGCCACCGTTACAACTGCAGTTGATGTGGTTGTTGATGCAGCTGTTCCGTTGATTGTTGCAGTAACAGTGCAAGTGTAATTACCGGAATGACCTGAACTGACACTCACCCCACCTGAAACAGTTGGTGCGTAAGTTCTTGAAGTGGCCCCAGAAATATTCGTACCGCCGAGTTTCCACTGATAAGTAAGTGTCGCTCCCAGAGTGGCAGTTGCCGTCACCTCAAGAGTAAATGTCGTCATTCCTGTAGTTAGAGACAGTCCAACCGGTTGAACTGTAATAGTTGGGGCACCAGCAGAAGTTATGTCGATAGCTACAGGAGTTAAGGTTGAAGAAGTGCCATTTGCATTTCTTGTGCGAATTTGAACTGTATAGGAACGATCGTTGGTTAAGCCTGTAATGCTAAAACTTGTGTCTGAGCCAATAGAAGTCCATTCTGAGGGATAACTTCCGCCGCTTGTGACCTTGTATTGATATTCGTAAGTGACGGCCAATCCACCAGAATCTGCTGCGGCAGTGAAGGTTGCATTAATTGCATTACTGCCAGACGTTAATACTAAGTTTGATGGTGCACCCGGAGTTGATGAAGGTTTAGCGGTTCCCGTTGCTAGCAAACTTGCAGTTGGTGTTCCCACAGCTGCATTGATTGAGCGAAGTTTCACCTGATAAGTGGTTCCATTCGTTAAACCAGAAATTGTGAATGGTGAGGTGGTTCCTCCCGATGAGCTCCAGGTGACTCCATTATCAGTGGAGTACTGAATAAGAGTTAAATTACTTTCAGCATTTGGAGATATAGGAGCGGTGAATGTCACTACTAAAGTTTGATTTCCTGCAGTTACTGCCACATCTGTAGGTGCACTTAATAGCGTTGCTGACGTGCCCGTAGCAGCTATTGCATTAGTTGTTGCCGATGCTTCGCTGGGACCAATACTATTTGATGCGCGTACTTGAGCAACGTAAACTGCAGATTTACTCAAACCTGTGATCTGCACATCTGCAGTCGATGTATCCGAAGTTTGTGTCCAAGCACTCCAAGTCATGTTTGATTCGAGTGCATATCTGTATTCATACTTTGTAATCGGTGAACCACCAGTTGGTATGTCACCTGTGTTAAGTGTCCAGGACAATTTGACTCTGCCATCTGATGCTAATCCTGTGGTGGACAGTGAAACACCGGTTGGCGCTGTAGGCGCTGAAGTTGCTTTGGTAATAGCTAATCTAAATGAGGAAGTTGTGGCTGTCTTTCCATTTGCATCTGTAACTGTAACCGTAAGATCATAATTTCCAGTTGCATTAGATGCGAGTAAACCAGTTATGACACCTGTGGTTGAATTTAGAGTAAGCCCGTTCGGCAGGGCTGCTGAGGCCGTAAAGGTGTCAGATCCAGCTGCGCCTCCACTTGCCACAACATTGACAGTCATTTCCTGACCTGTCGTTGCCGACAAACTTGCACCCGTAGGCGTAGTAATTGTGAGGGCAGAAGACATTGTTAATACTGCCCCCGAAGAGGTTTGAGAAGCCGTGGAATAGCCACCAGTAATCGCAATGGAATCTGTAACTGCAACTGTATATGTACCAGCATGAGAAGTTGCAGTCGTTGCAATTGAGTACGTACTTGAGGTTCCACCACTTATATCTACAGCGTCTTTTTTCCATTGATATAAGCATGCATGCAAACAAGTAGCGGTAACTGAGAAACTAGCCGACTGACCTGCAGTTTTACTTATGCTTACAGGTTGAGAACTTATTGTCGGTGTTGCAGCAGCTGTTACCACAGTCACAGAAACAGATGATGTTGTACTTGCAGTTGCATGGGTTGAAGATGCAGCGATGGATGCACTTATTGAACAGCTACCTGCAGCCACCGGAGTTATTACCCCAGAACTAGAGACCGTACATTTAGCTGCATCTGATGTTGAATACGTAACTGCTCCATCAGAGGCTGATGGTGTGGCAGTAACTGTTCCTGTGGCTCCGCCAATAGCAAGTGTGAAACTTGGCGTAGGAGAACCAAAGGAAAGTGTACGGGCCGTCAAAGCGGCTGATGTTGTGCAATTCACAGAACTAGAAGACGTATATGAGCTGCCAGATTTCTTATATCTAACTTTGTAGTAGTACTTCGTACTTGCCGATAGAGAAGTGTTTGCATATGTGAATACCGAGCTAAGGGTCGTTCCTATAGCCGAATAAGTTCCATTGGAGGTAGAGGAGCGTGTAACTTCATATGTATAAGTTGGGCTTGGAGGGCTAGAACCAACAGCCCATGAAACCGTTATCTGAGAAGAAGAATTAGTTGTGCAACTTACTGATCTCGGAACGGAGCTATTCCAGGCAGCTTGGGCTTTAGGAGCAGAAGCAGTTCCAATGGATACTGAAACCAAAAGAGCTGCTAGAAGCGATGTAATTGAAAGGAGGCTTGGTATTTTCTTGCGCAAAGCAATCAATTGGGCCCCTTCACTGTGAGCCGATTGGGCCATAGGGGATAAGTGTACGAGGGGTTAACCCCTTTTATCACCCTATAGTCACATTAATCTCACCCTGGAGTGAGGTTGAATGTGCTTAGATTAAAAGAAAATTAGGGCAGCCACTCACCCGGCTTTAACCTGAGAATTGCTTGAGTTATTTGGCTTTCCCTGTAGCAGCTTTCTTCGCTGCCTTCTTAGCACCTGCTTTTTTCACAACGTTCTTTGTAAGAGTCGGTGCAGTGTCACCCTTCTTAGGTTTAGCTGCTGCTTTCTTTCTACTCTTCTTAGGTGATGGTCCGTTCTCTGCTTCCCATGCACGTCGTCCTGCAAGAAGCTCTAGTCCACGCTCTAACGTCATACCTTCTGCAGTATCACCTCGACGTAGCGTTGCATTAGTTTCACCATCAGTGACATACATACCAAAGCGACCATCTTTAATAATCAAAGGCTTCTCTGTAGTTGGATCAACACCCAATTCTTTAACAGGTGGCTTTGCCACACCGCGTCTACGCTCCTTAGGCTTTGAGTAAATCTCTAACGCTTCATCCAGAGTCATTGTGAACAACTGCTCTTCAGATGTGAGCGTGCGTGAATCAACACCAGCCTTTAGGTATGGACCGTAGCGTCCGTTTTGAACTGTGATGTCATCACCTAACGCATTTGTGCCAAGCGTGCGAGGTAGAGAGAGAAGTCTTAGCGCATCTTCATATGTGACGGTGTCTAGCGTCATTGTGGAGAGCAGTGAAGCAGTCTTTGCTTTAGGTGCATCTGCTTTCTTTTTCTTCTTCTTTCCTGATGCAGTTAATTCTGGTTCAACAACTGGCAGAACTTCTGTGATGTAAGGACCAAAGCGACCACTCTTAGCAATGATGGGAAGGTTTGTAGCAGGATCAATTCCTAGTTCACGCTCACCTGATGGTGCCTCAAGTAGTTCAATTGCCTTAGCAAGAGTTAATTCATCTGGAGCAAGTGATTCTGGAATGTTTGCCAGCTTGCGCTCTTCTCCTGGCAGGTTCTGTTGCAAATAAGCACCATAGCGACCAACACGGATTTCAATCTCAGGGGACAAGTTCATCGTGTTAGTTGCACGGGCATCAATGACGCCTAAATCAGCTGATAATTCATTGAGTCCTGGTTGTCCATCAACACCATAGAAGAAATCTCTTAGCCAATCACTGCGACTTGCTTCTCCTCCTGCAATCTTGTCTAGATCCTCTTCCATGCTGGCAGTGAACTCATAGTCAACTAATTTTGTGAAGTGAGTTTCAAGAAGGCCTGTGACAGAAAAAGCTAAAAACGTTGGAACTAAAGCGCGTCCGCGCTTATAGACATAACCGCGATCTTGAATAGTTTGAATAATTGATGCAAAAGTAGAAGGGCGACCAATACCTAGCTCTTCTAGCTTTTTAACAAGAGTTGGTTCGGTGTAACGAGCTGGTGGCTTTGTTTCATGACCTTCACAGGTGTATTCATCAACCTTTACTGATTGACCAAGAGTCATTGCAGGAAGACGCTTGTCAGCACTCTCTTCATCTTTGTTCTCATCACTGACGATGTCGTCATACGCTGCAAGAAATCCTGGGAAAGTAATAACAGATCCGTTGGCACGAAAGATTGTGGCTTTGCCATCGTTAGTTGTTGCATCAAAATCAACACGCATCTGCATCTTTTTAGCATCAGCCATTTGTGAGGCAACTGTGCGCTTCCAGATCAGGTCATAGAGAGCAAATTCATCTCTTGATAGCTCTGGTGCTAACTCACCTGGAGTCTTAAATGTTTCACCTGCTGGGCGGATCGCCTCATGTGCTTCTTGGGCATTTTTAGTTTTGCCAGTGTAGGCACGTGGTGAATCTGCAACATGGTCTGCGCCATAGAGAGCTTTTGCTGCTTTGCGCGCAGCATCAATTGCTTGCTGTGAAAGATTAACGCTGTCGGTACGCATGTAAGTGATGTAGCCGTTTTCATACAGGCGCTGTGCAATACGCATAGTGATCTGTGCGCCCCACCCCAAACGGCTTCCAGCATCTTGTTGCATCGTTGATGTCGTAAAAGGAGGCTTAGGACGCTCAGTTCGTGGGCTTTCCTCCATTGACTTAACAGTTAAGGAAGATGACTTCAGCGATTCAACTAGGCCTCTGGCCCCGGCTTCATCCAATAACAAGATATTTGCAAGAGATTTCTCTTTTACGGCGCCATCTGCACCAAAATCTGATGTTGCTGCAACTCTCTTGCCATCTACTTCTAAAAGCCGCGCATTAAAACCTAAGGCAGTGACTGCAGCTAAGTCCCACCACGCACTTGAAATAAAAGCCATACGCTCGCGCTCTTTTTCAACAATCAACCTTGTTGCAACTGATTGCACGCGCCCGGCAGAAATGCGTGGCATAACCTTTTTCCACAATACTGGTGAGAGTCTGTAACCAAAGAGGCGGTCCAATACTCTGCGTGTTTCTTGAGCATCGATGAGGTGATAATCAAGATCTCGTGTGTTTGAGACCGCTTCTAATATCGCCTCTTTTGTAATCTCATTAAAGACCATGCGCTTAATAGGAATCTTTGGTTGCAAAGTCTCTACTAAGTGCCAGGCGATTGCCTCGCCTTCTCTGTCTTCATCTGTTGCAAGTATTAACTCTTCAGCGTTTTTCATTAACTCTTTGAGTTCAGCTACTTTTGCTTTTTTATCTGGGTTAATGACATATAAAGGTGCAAAGTCGTTTTCAATATCAACGCCCTCTTTAGCCCAAGCGATCTTCTTGTATTCCTTAGGGATATCAGCTGCACGCTGGGGAAGGTCGCGGATATGGCCGACGGAGGCCTCGACGACATAGTCATCGCCGAGGTATCC
>Ga0194048_10000761_pt1 | contig 15767 bp, 10 predicted proteins | sample JunL225m_MetaG_FD_161685 | JGI IMG/M metagenome (GOLD analysis project Ga0194048, IMG submission 161685) | Anoxic zone freshwater microbial communities from boreal shield lake in IISD Experimental Lakes Area, Ontario, Canada - Jun2016-L222-5m | ecosystem: Environmental > Aquatic > Freshwater >...
GTATTGGTGATAGTGCTCATTGGCGTGGGCATCGTGATCAACGAACGCCGCGACGCTTAGCGAGAACGCTGCTCGAGTCGGTCACGCATCTTGATGGTGTACTGGCGATCGTGCTGATCGAGCCAACCGAGTCGAATGAAGCTGGCGATTGCCTTATTCACTCGCTCGCGTGAGGCGCCGACAATGCCTGCGAGTTCTTCTTGAGTCACCGGCAACTGGAACGAATCGCGACCATCGGCGAGTTCGAGCAAGCGCTTGGCTGTACGGCCGGTGACATCGAGAAACACCGAATCGGCAAGCGCCTCGTTGGTCTCGCGCAGGCGGCTGGCAAGCAGCCGAGCAACGCCCCAGAGCAACGCCGGCTTGTTGTTGAACAGATCGACAATGCTGGCATATGGAATGGCCAACACCGACGACGGTTCGAGCGCACGAGCATCGGCCGAACGCACGCCTTGATCGAGCATCGGCATCTCGCCGAAGAGATCTCCAGGTGTCATGAGGCCAACCATGGTCTCGCGGTTGTCGATGGGATTCGACATCGCCAGCGCAACTCGCCCACTGAGAACGATGTACAGCGCCTGACTTTCTTCGCCTTCATGGAACAAGACGTCGCCGCGAACGAGCGACTGCTCGCGCGCTGTGAGAGCGATGATTTCGAGGTCTTCACGACTCGCGTCGGCGAAGAATTCGTTCTGGGAGAGAACCTCTTCATATGCCATGGCAACGAGACGGTACTACCGTCTAGGCCATGCCGAGAAAAAGCGACGAGAAAGTATGGACAATCGTCGTCGCCGGCGGCTCCTCACAGCGGTTCGGTAGAGCAAAGCAATACGAACAATTGGGTGCCGCGCGCATCGTCGATTGGTCGATGAGCACGGCCCGCGAGGCATCCGATGGCGTGGTGCTTGTGGTGCCCGAGGCCGACGTCATCATCGAGGACGGTGTTGCTGGCGGCCGCACACGCAGCGAGTCGGTACGAAATGGTCTCGCCGCGGTCCCGGCAGATGCAACGATCATCTGCGTGCACGACGCCGCTCGACCTTTCGCTTCGGCCGAACTCTACGCAGAGGTCATCAACGCAGTCGCTCAAGGCGCTGCGTGTGCAGTGCCCGGCATTGAGGTAATCGACACCATCAAGGTCGTCGACTCGACCGGCACCGTTGTGTCCACTCCCGATCGCGCATCGTTGCGCGCTGTGCAGACCCCGCAGGCATTTCGTGCGCACATACTTCGCGAAGCTCACGCGGCGCAGGGCGAAAGCACTGACGATGCGATGCTCGTCGAGTCGATGGGACAGCGCGTGGTGGTCGTGCTCGGCCACGCCGACAATCGCAAGATCACCGTGCTTGCCGACCTTGAATGGGCCCGAGCAAAGGTGGGTCAGCTATGACGCTTCCTCAAATCAGAGTTGGCCAAGGATTCGATATCCATCGCTTCAGCGACGACCCCTCGCGGGTGCTCGTGCTCGGCGGCGTCACCTTTCCCGGAGAACGCGGCCTACACGGACACAGCGACGCCGATGCCGTAGCTCATGCCGTCACCGACGCATTGCTCGGCGCAGCTGGTTTGGGCGATATCGGCCAGCATTTTCCCGACACCGATCCACAGTGGAAGGGCGTCGATTCGCTATTGCTACTGGCTCACGCTGCCGGTTTAGTCACTCAGGCTGGTTGGATGATCGGCAACATCGACTGCTCAGTTGTTTGCGAGCAACCGAAGTTGGCGCCTCGGCGAGACGAAATGCAACAGCGCCTGAGCGCTGCGGCAGGTGCCGACGTCACCGTAAAGGGTCGACGCGCCGAGGGCCTCGGTGCTCTCGGTCGCAGCGAAGGTATTGCTTGTTGGGCCGTCGCAGTCATTCTGCGAGAAGTAACACAGCCGCGATGACGCGGCGTAATCAGTAAGGAAATGACATGGCGCCTCGAGGTGCATCACCATCATCAGGCAAGGGCCGACCAGGAAGCCGCACCACATCGGGCGGGGCAGGGCGCTCGGCCGCGCCAAAGTCAACCGGCGGCTCACGCGGTACCGGCGGCTCACGGGGCGCCAGCAGCGGCGCCGGTGGCTCGCGTTCTGCAGGCGGTTCATCGCGGTCGAGTAGTGGCGGCGGCCGGCCCACCGGATCTCGCCAGTTCAGTTCTCGCGGCGCGGGCCGCACCGGCGGCGTCACCCGACCCGGCGAAGCGCCAGTTCGTAAACCCGAAAAGACCCTTGGCGGCGAGCAGGTCGAGGGTCGTCAGGCCGTACGCGAATTGCTCATCGCTGGTCGGCGCAAAGTGCGCGAGATCTGGGTTGCATCCGACCTCGACGAAAACGAAGTAATCGGCGACATCATGCAACTCGCCCGCAACGAGCGGGTGCAGTTACTCGAGGTCAACCGCCGCAAGCTCGAAGCCGTTGCGCGTAGCGAGGCCCCACAGGGTGTCATTGCCTTCGCTGCGCCGCTTCCCGAGACCGAGTTTGCCGAACTCATCAAGCGCCGCGCTGGGCGCGCTCCATTCTTGGTAGCTGTCGACGGTGTCACCGACCCGGGCAACCTCGGCGCACTCTTGCGTTGCTGCGACGGCGCCGGCGTCGATGGCGTGGTCCTGCCCCGACACCGCGCCGTGCACATCACCCCAACCGCAGCGAAGTCAGCGGCGGGCGCCATCGAGCATGTGCCGATGGCCGTGGTGGGCGGGCTCCCGCAGGCACTCATCCGCATGAAGGATGCTGGCATCTGGATCGTGGGTCTCGACGACGCATCAGACCGCGGCCTGTTCGAAATCGGCGACCTCGCCAAAGAGGGCGTGTGTCTCGTGCTCGGAGCCGAAGGCGCTGGCCTCTCGCGGCTCGTGCGCGAACGCTGCGACCTCATCGTGAGCATCCCAATGCGCGGCCGCCTCAGCTCACTGAACGTGTCAGCAGCTGCAGCCTTGGCCTGCTATGAGATCGCCAGAGCCCGCACCAACTAAACAACTCAGGGTGCGGTCACCCAACGTCACGATGGGGGGATGATGGCCCATCCTCGACGTTCGAGCTCGTTGGCCAATACCTCGGCAGGAATGCCGCGAAGCAATGCGTCGCGCTGAGTATCGATTCGTTGCTGCGCTTTGATCGCTGCTGGATCGTCGAAGCGTGGCGCTACACCCTCGGACCCTGCTTCGGCGTCTTCGGCCTCGCGGGTTAATCGATCGATGAGCTCAGACGCTTCGGGACCGGTGAACTTTCCCCGGGCCTGGCGCTGGTTGAGTCCGTAACGATGACGAGCCGTGGCAAAGTCAAAGCCGTCGTTGTTCAACAACGACAGCAGCAACGCGATCTGTTTGGCCGAGGCTGGGGGCCCCGAAGTCTGTCCAAAACTCATCGCGCCACTCTATGACTCGATCCGACAGAGCATCGGCCACTATCACGGCCAACGCATCCGTCGTCGGCGTACATACCGCGCGTGAAAGCCACCCACACTGGTAGTGTGAGCGCAGTTTGTGCCAAGAAAAGGCAGATCTCGACGCCGAAAGGAACCGCATGATTCGAATTCTTATCGCCGATGACCATGCGCTCGTTCGTAACGGTCTCGACCAATGGCTCTCATCTATCGAAGATCTCGAGGTCGTAGGGCTTGCTTCCAACGGCCGCGAAGCGGTCGACCTTGCCTGCGAACTGCTGCCCGACATTGTGCTCATGGACTTGTCGATGCCCGTCATGGACGGCATCACGGCGATGGCCGAGCTCGCCACAAAGGCGCCGCAGATTTCGATCATTGCGCTCACCACAACCGGTGATCCGCAGCAGGTGAACGCAGCGCTCGACGCCGGCGCGATGGGCTACATGCTCAAAGACGTCGAGCCCGAAGTGCTCGTGGCCAACATTCGCGCCGTCGCAGTGGGTGGCCTTGCGCTCAGCCCATCGATCGCCGCCAACCTCTTCAAGGCCGGTCGCGGCCCACGCGCCATCTACGACTCGCTTACACCTCGCGAGCAAGAGATTCTTCTGCTCATCGCCGCAGGCAACCCGAACAAGCAAATCGGTCGTGCGCTCGGCATCAGCGACAAAACCGTGAAGGCCCACTGTGGCCGTATCTTCCAGCGACTCGGTGTTCGCGACCGCACCCAGGCAGCTGTTTGGGTGATGCGCATCGCTCCAAACGACGGCGATAGTCAGTAAGCCTCGTCGGCCCGCTTCGGCCGACTGAGAGGGTCAACTGAGATCGCGCTGGGTCCCCAGTTGTAGGACCATTGGCGCATTTCTATTAGCCCATAAGTCCGTCACTATGGGTCCATGAAATTGGATCTCAGAGAGTCTGTCGAAGCGCCAGTTCTGGCTACTTCGCTCAAGATCGCTGCACCCTCACCGAAGTCCTACGACGGTCGCCGTAACAACCGTCGCTCAGCGTCGAAGACTCGATACCTCGGCCAAAGCCGCGCGGCGGACAGCCTCGATATGGAGCCGGTATCAGTTCGCCGCCCCATCATCCATTTTCTCGTCGCAGGAATTCTTGCGCTCGGGGTAGCGATGGGCTTCAGCTTCTACGCAAGCCGAGCTGTCGCTGTGAAAATGGCACTCGACAACGTCGCCAAGACCACTTCAATCCGGTCTCGCGATCTCATCGAGCCGATGCTGACCGATGCGTTGCTCGCAGGCGACCCAGCAGCGCGAGCGGCACTCGACAAGGTCGTGCGCGAGAAGGTGCTCGACGAAGAACTCATTCGAGTGAAGATCTGGTCACGTGATGGAGTCATCGTTTACTCAGATGAACCTCGCCTCATCGGCCAGAGCTACGGCCTCGGCGTTGGCGAAGCCGCAATCTTCAACGGCGGCGAGCCAGAAGTTGAGGTGGCAGATCTCACCAAACCCGAGAACAAGTTCGAGACACAGTCAAAGCTGCTCGACGCCTACCAGATGGGCAACACGGTCGAAGGTACTCCTGTGCTCGTTGAGGCGTACTACCGATACAGCAGTGTCACATCGGTAACCGGCACGTTGTTGCGCCAGTTCGCACCGATCGCCATCGGCGCCTTGCTCTTCATCGAGCTCGTGCAGATCCCACTCGCTTGGCGCCTCGCCCGTCGACTCCGTAACGGCCAGATGCACCGCGAGCGCCTCCTGTCGCACGCCATCGAGTCATCGAACGCCGAACGCCGACGTATCGCTAGCGACCTCCACGACGGCGTCGTGCAAGAGCTCACTGGTGTGTCGCTCAGCTTGGCTGCAGCCGCACGAGGCGCCGCCGATGCTCATCCACAGCTCGACGCAAGCTCGGCCAGTATCCGCAACAGCGTGATGGCCCTGCGCACCTTGCTCGTTGACATCTATCCGCCGAACCTGGCCGAAGAGGGAATCCAGTCAGCTCTCGACGACCTCCTGCGCCGTCTCGAAGCCCGTGGTGTCGATGCCCAACTCACGGTTCATGTCGATGCAGAACATCTCGCGACCGCCACTGCAGGCCTGATCTACCGCAGCGCTCAAGAGGCGCTGCGAAACGTGGCCAGCCACGCCGATGCCTCGCAAGTGACCGTCGATGTCGACCTACAGGGCGACACGGCGATCCTCAAGGTTGAAGACAATGGCCGTGGATTCTCTGATGAGGACCGAGCAGCCAAAGCCTCGAACGACCACTTTGGTCTACGAGCTTTGTCCGATCTCATCACGGACGCCGGCGGACGTATTATCATTCGCTCCCAAGTCGGGGTTGGTACACGAGTTCTCGTGGAGATCCCCAACGCTATTCAACGCCGTAAAGAGGACCGCCAGTGATTCGCATAGTTGTTGTCGACGACCACATGATGGTCCGCGCCGGTCTCAGCCAGCTGCTGAGCACCGTCCCCGATATCGAACTCGTCGGAATCGCCACCGATGGCCTCGAAGGCCTCGAAGTGGTGCTGCGCGAGAAGCCCGACGTGGTGCTCATGGATCTTTCCATGCCAAACCTCGACGGTGTCGAAGCAACGGCACGCATCGCCGCGCGTCTGCCCGAGTGCAAGGTGCTCGTGCTCACGTCGTTCAGCGATCAGCGTCGTATCACCGAGGCATTCGCTGCTGGTGCCAACGGCTACCTGCTCAAGCACACCGAGCCCGACCAGATCGTGGCAGCAATCCGCTCGATCCACATGGGCGAGTCACCACTTGACCCCAAAGCTGCCAGCGTGATGCTCAATGCGCGTCGCCTCCACACAGTTGCCGACGACCTGTCGTCACGCCAGCTCGAAGTACTCGAGTTCGTACGCGAAGGCATGCCAAACCGCATCATCGCCGACAAGCTCGGCATCACTGAGCGCACCGTGAAAGCGCACCTCACGCGCATCTTCACGCACATCGGCGTCAGCGATCGCACCCAGGCCGCTGTGTGGGCCACCCGTAACCTCACCACCACCTGATCCGCCCCCACGTTCGCCCCTGCCGCGGCTCCGCCGCGCACCTACCTCCGCCGGGCCCTGCTCGCGTCCCCAAAAAGCGTGAGCGCACGCTTCACGTGCGCTCACGCGTGCCGGGCACCGGACATCTTCTTGACAAACGGCTCGTTGGCGCGCCTCAGTACCCCTCTGTGCACGAAGGTCGTACGACCTCTGTACACCCAGTACACAGACGAATTGTTGCGAATCCGGGCTGGTCGACCACCCCGACGGCCCAGCGATACCAACAAAACCCTTATGTCATAAGGGTTTGATGGCATCGACAGATGAGGAAAGGTCGTACGACTAAAGGGTATACAGGGGTACAGAACTAGGACCAATAGACATGGTTCGAATGACCCGTTGACCTTAAAGACCCCATCCCGGCACTCTTGTTCTGTCCACCGAAAGGTGCGCACAGACCTGATTCGAGGGAGACGAAGATGTCTGCAAGCAATACATACGATGCAAACCTAAAGGCCCGACGCACCGCCGTACTTGAGCGGTCAGGCCTTGCCGTGAGCCAGACGCAGGCGGCCAAGCAGCGCCGCTTCGTGGCCCTGGCGCTGACAGCGGCCATGCTTGCCACCGCAGTCGTGGCCGGCGCCAGCAACTTTGGCGCCAGCGCCGCCCCGGTCGGGCAGGGCTTCACCGTCACCGCATCCGATCTGGCGTACATCTTGCGCCAGATCAAGGTGGCCGAGAATCACACCGTCAGCGCCACCGTCGCCAACCCCTGCGCCGGACTTCTGGGCACCGGGCCCGACCAGATCCCTAGCCCACTCATCGGCATGGGTCTGCGCACTGTCGACGGCTCGTGCAACAACTTGCAAGCCGGACAAGAGACCTTTGGCTCAGCTGATCAGACCTTCCCTCGTCTGACCACCCCCGTGTTCAAGGCGGCTGAGCCAACTCCAGCTGGTTTCGGTCCTCCGAACCCCACCTCGTACGCCCAAAACAAGGGCTTGGTGTTTGACTCCCAGCCCCGCGTGATCAGCAACCTGATCGCCGATCAGACCTCAGCAAACCCAGCAGCGGTTGCAGCTGCAGGCTTTCCGGTTCGCACTCAGGGCAACGCTGGCGTCGTGCCATGCACCGCTCCAAGCACCCCAGTTGATTGCGTGCCGGCCGGCCAGACGTTGTTCATCCCCAACGTGACCACCGACATCGGCCTTTCGCCACCGTACAACTCGCTCTTCACTATCTTCGGACAGTTCTTCGATCACGGTCTCGACAAGGTCACCACCGGTAGCAGCGGCACGGTGTTTGTGCCATTGCACGCCGACGATCCGCTCATCGTGGGCGTCGACGGCATCGCCGGCACCTCCGACGATCCAAAGCCTGGCGACGCCAACTACGTGCCACCAAGCAGCCGCTTTATGGTGCTCACCCGTGGCAAGCAGCAGCCCGGCCCCGACGGGCTGCTGGGCACCGCAGACGACGTCCATGAGTCGATCAACACCGACTCGCCATGGGTCGACCTCAGCCAGGCATACGGCTCGCACTCGTCGCATCAGGTGTTCCTGCGCGAGTACGAATTCGATGCGTTCGGCCACCCGGCCGCAACCGGCCGCCTGCTTGGTAACGCCGATGGCGCCATGGCCAACTGGGCCGACGTGAAGACACAGACCGCCAACAAGCTCGGCTTGCAGCTTGTCGACACCGACGTCAACAACATCCCAATGATCGCCGCCGACCCATACGGCAACTTCATTCCTGGCCCCAACGGCCTTCCCCAGTACGTGACCGCACTCGGCCTCGTCGAGGGCGACCTCGCCAACCCAGTGCCAGCGCCTGCAAACGTCCGCCGCATCAACACGGCGTTCCTCAACGACATCTCGCACGCTGCGGCCCCAGTTGGCGCACCTGACCCAGACACCATCGCTGGTCCCGCTCAGGCCCTCAGCGCCATCTGCGGTGACGGCCCAACGCCTTGCTACGACAACGAGTTGCTCGACCTGCACGTGATCGCCGGCGACGGCCGCGCCAACGAAAACATTGGCCTCACTGCGATCCACACCATCTTCGAGCACGAGCACAACCGCCTCGTGGCAGACCTACAGAACACGCTCAACAACAACCCAGCGCTGCACGACGCCTACCTGGCAACCGGCTTCGGCACGTTCACCTACGGCGAGCGTTTGTTCCAGGCCGCACGCTTCGTGACCGAGATGGAATACCAGCACCTCGTGTTCGAAGAGTTCGCTCGCAAGATCCAGCCAGCGATCAACCCCTTCAATCTTTTTGCTTTCAGTTCGACAGCGACTGACCCAGCGATCAAGGCAGAGTTCGCTCATGCCGTGTACCGCTTCGGTCACTCAATGCTCAACGAGACGATCCCCCGCACCAACGTTGACGGATCCAAGAATGACATCGCTCTCCTCGATGGCTTCTTGAACCCCGCGGAATTCAAGAACGTCACTCCCGGCGAACTTGTAGCCGCTGGCAACGACATGGGCAACGCTGGTGCGGGGGCAATCGTGATGGGCCTGTCAGACCAGGTGGGCAACGAGCTCGACGAGTTCGTGAGCGACACCCTGCGTAACAACCTGCTCGGCCTACCGCTCGACCTCGCATCGCTGAACCTGGCCCGTGCCCGCAGCGAAGGCGTCGCCTCGCTCAACAACGTTCGCCGCGAGATCTTCGCTCAGACCAACGATGGTCAGCTCACCCCCTACACCGACTGGGTCGATTTTGGCGCCCACCTCAAGCACCCCGAGTCGCTGATCAACTTCGTGGCCGCCTACGGCACACACCCAACGGTCTTGGCGGAGACCACCACCATCGGCAAGCGCAACGCAGCACGGGCCATCGTGAACCCAGCCCCTGGTGATGTCGCTCCCATCGATGCCGCAGATTTCATGTTCAGCACCGGCGCATGGGCCAACACCGGCACGATCAACATCACCGGACTCGACGATGTCGACCTGTGGATCGGCGGCCTCGCCGAGAACACCGACCTCTTCGGAGGCCTGCTCGGCAGCACGTTTAACTACGTGTTCGAGCTGCAGCTCACCCAGCTCCAAGACGCCGACCGCCTGTACTACCTCAACCGCACGCCCGGCATGAACCTGCGCACACAACTCGAGGGCAACTCGTTCGCCGAACTGATCATGCGTAACACCACCGCAACCGGTCTGAAGGCCGACTCGTTCGGCACCGCCGATTGCAAGTTTGAAATCGCCAACATCACCTCGCCTGCTCACCCAGGAAGCTTCATCACCGGTGCCGGCTCAGTGAACGATGATCCAAAGTCAGCGTGCGACGAGAACAAGGTCTTGATCATGATGCCAAATGGCCAAATCAAGTACCGCCCGCTCAACAGCGTGAACACGCCCGGCATCAACGGCCAGAGCGTGTACAACGGCTCGTCGGGTGCCGACCGCATCGGTGGCGGCAACGACACCGACACCATCTCCGGTAACGAAGGCAACGACGTGCTCGAGGGCAACGGCGGTCCTGACCGAATTCTTGGCGGCATCGGTAACGACATCATCACCGACACCGGTGGCGACGACGTGCTCAAGGGCGGCCCCGGCAACGATGCCATCGACGGCGGTCCCGGACTCGACATCATTCTCGGTGGCGACGGCAACGACCTCATGGCCGGCGGCGCGAACACCAACACCCACTTCGCCGGTCCTGGCGACGACTTCATCCTTGCCGGTCAAGGCGCCGACGTCGTCCAAGGCGATAGTGGCGACGACTGGATGGAGGGCGGCGAGCAGACAGACCTGTTGCAGGGCGACAGCGGCTCGTTGTTCTTCGACGATCACAACACACCTGGCAACGACATCATGATCGGCCAAGCCGGCGACGATGACTACGACATGGAAGGCGGCGACGACATCGGCGTCGCTGGCCCCGGCATCGAGAAGAACGCTGGCGCTGCTGGATACGACTGGTCAACCGGCGTGTTGGATCCGCAGCCACAAGATGCAGACCTCAACGTTCCAGTGGTCGGTCTGCCACTCGGCCTCAACGGCGTGCGCGACCGCTTCAACGAAGTGGAAGCGCTGTCCGGCGGACCGCTGAACGACATTCTCCGCGGCGACGACATCATTCCAGAAAAAGTCATTGGCATCGGCCCGCTCGCTGGCGGCTTCATCGGCTGCGACGCGTTGGACCAGGCGGGCATTGATCGCATCAGCGGACTCGCCGCGATCATGCCAGCGCTCACAACTCCCTCGGGCCCAATCATTGCGTCTACTGCAACACTCGACTGCCCACTCGTGGGCAACGTGTGGGGCAAGGGCAACATCTTGCTCGGCGGCGCTGGCAGCGACCTGATTCAGGGCCGTGGCGCCGACGACATCATCGACGGCGACCGCTACCTCAACGTGCGCCTCAGCGTGCGCACCGATCCAACCGACCCAACAACCGAGATCGGCACCACCGACATCTTCGAACACACAGCGGATGCCGGTGGTTCATTCGGGGCAGGCACTGCGGGGATGACCTTGCAGCAGGCAGTGTTCGCGGGTCTCGTTGACCCAGGCAACATCGTTGCTGTGCGTGAGATTCTCACTGCGCTTGCACCTGCAAGCGGTGTGCCCGACGTGGACACCGCTGTCTTCGACGGCCCTGCAATTGCGTACATGCTCGTCAACAACGCCGACGGAAGCATCACTGTCTCCGACGCCCGCTGCCTCGGCGGCGGCGGTGGCGGCCGTGGCGGTGCTGGCGGCGGTGCTGGCGGCGGCGGGGGCGGCAACGCACTCATCACCCGCTGCGATGGTGTCGACACCCTGCGCAACATTGAGAATCTGCAGTTCGCAGACGTCACCGTGCAGCTCGTGGGCGGCGGCGTCCCGAACAGTCCAGCCGTGGGCACGATCAGCTTCACCCCAGCGGCACCCATGGTTGGCGTACCGCTCACTGTTGTGGCCCCATTGCTCGCGGGCCCCAATGGCCCGCAGCCCTTCATCGATTCGATCACTGACCCCGACGGCTTCGACGCCTTCGTGCCACCAGTGTTCCTCACCTGGGAAGCCGACATTCCTCTGATCGGTTGGATTCCAGTGGGCGCTGGTCCGACCTTCACCCCAACCGCAGCCGAAGCCGGAATGGCGCTGCGCTTGCGGGTCGACTTCGTCGACTTCGCCGGCAACATCGAAGAACTCTTCAGCGACGTGAGCCCTGCTGTCGCTGCGGCCAATCAGCCAGCCACCGGCGCACCAGTGGTCACGCCAGCCCAGCCGATGGCAACTGTCGAAGTGGTCGCTGACATCACGAGTATCGCCGACGCAGACGGCTTGGCCGCCCCACTCGGCACCGGCTTTGCGTACCAGTGGCAGCTCGACGGCGTTGACATCGTTGGCGCAAACGCCCAAGCCTTCACTCCCGACGCTCTCATGGTCGGTGGCGTCTTGAGCGTGACCGTTTCGTTCACCGACCTCGCGGGCTCGCTTGAGACACTCTTCTCATCGCCAAGCTCACCAATCGTTGCGTTGCCACAGCCCGTATTGCAGGCCTCGGCTACTTCGCTCAACTTCGGTACCCTCAGTGACGTTGCGCCAGGCATGGTGCAGCCGGTTGCCATCTCGAACATCGGTGAAGGCTTTCTGCTCGTGGGCAACATCAGCATCACCGGCCCCGACGCCGGAATGTTCACGCTCACGCTCGATTGCAACAACGTGCCGATCGATGTGATCACTCCATGCGGATTCAACGTGGCGTTCAGCTCAGCAACGCTCGGAACGCACAGTGCCGATCTCAACATCGAATCCAACGCCGGAGCCACCGTTGTCATCCCGATGACGGTCAACGTGGTGGCCAACACTGCGCCAACCGGTGCGCCTGCGCTGTCTACCGTGTCACCAACAGTTGACACCGTGGTAACTGCAACCACCGGGTCGATCGATGACGCTGACGGTCTCGCTAACGCCATCTACTCGTTCCAGTGGCAAGAGGGTCCAACGACTGGAGCGATTGGTCCGTTCACCGACATCGCCGATGCCATCGACCCAACATTCACGGTGACGGCAAACCAAATCGGCCGCCGAATCCGAGTTGCCGTCTCGTTCTCCGATGACATCATGAGCCCTGAAGTCGTTACCGGCTCTGCCACAGCGGTCGTCGGCGTCACCTTCGTGGGCACTGCTGGCAACAACGTGTGGGTCGGCACCTCCGGCGACGACGTGGCCTCCGGCGCTGCTGGCAACGACACGCTCACCGGTAACGCAGGCAACGACACCTTGGCTGGCGACAGCGGTAACGACACCATCAACGGTGGTGCAGGCAACGACCTGATCACGTTCTCCGGAAGCGGCGAGGGTTTCGATGCAGTGAACGGCGGAGCGAACTTCGACACGGTGACAGCCCTCGCCAACGACACAGTCATCGGGATGCGCACGATGAGCAACGTTGAAGAGGTGAACTCCGGCGGCAACTGGAATGTCACGATCTCGGGTGGCCCAACCGCCGACACGTTGCACTTCGGCGCCGTTGCGCTCATCGGAATCGACATGATCGACGGCGGCGCCGGCAACGACAACATCAGCGGCTCGGCGTTGAACGACGTCATCCGTGGCGGCGCCGGAAACGACACGCTCGCTGGCGGAAACGGAGACGACGTGTTCGCCTACATCCCCGGCTCGGGTAGCGACGTCATCAACAACTTCGATGCCGTGGCCACCGGCGGCCAAGACCAGATCGATCTGACCGGCCTCGGCGTCACGGCCGCAAGCTTCGCCTCCCAGGTCAAGATCAGCCGTGCCGGCACCAACGTGCGCATCATCGTCGGCGGCATTCGCATCACGCTCAGCCGCCAAACTCTTGCCAACATCACCATCGACGATTTCATCGTCGGGTAGGCAAACCAGACCCCGGCGAGGGTGCTCCCTCCCCTCGCCGGCAGTACCAGTAGCTCTTCGTGAGCTCAGCACACAGGCGAGGCCTTCGGGTCTCGCCTGTGGCGCGCCCACGCATCATTCGTCTCGAAAGATTCCTCAAGGTTTCAGCAATTGCGTCGAAGACTCTTGAGGTAATCGAACGACATTGGATGACTTGCGAATGAAGAGACACGTCGACGACGCGAATGGAAAAACGAGCTGCGGCCCACGTCTGCGGGTCGCCTCATGGGTACCGGCACTGTGCCTGGCCCTTGGCGGGTGTCGCCTGCTGGGCACCGAGGTCGACGCACTCACAGCGTCAAAAGCGCAAGACGTGGCCGGCGTTGCGGGCTGGACTCGAATCGCAACCACACAGAGTTACCTCGTGGTCGCCAACGTTCTGCCAGGCGAGCACATGTATACCAAGGCCGAAGTCGCATCCGAACACCCCATCGATGGCGAGCTGTGCATTATCGGTCTCGGCGCTCCCGTCGGCCCACTCATTCGCCACGTCGAAGCCCACGTGTACGACCGACTCACCGGTCTACCCCTCACGGGCGTGACTCCACGGATCACGTTGGTTGATCGAGGTACCGGCAGGCCCACCAACGTGCCGTCCACGTTGATGCAAGACCTCAACATTGGGGCGCTTGATATTCACTTCGGGAACAACATCGCCATACCGAGCAACAGCGACCTGCGCTTGACGGTGACCATCGGGAACGAGGAGGCCACGTTCGATGGACATCTCGACTGAATCCAAAACGCTGAAGCAGCGCGTCATTGACCTGCCGGTGAGCAAGAAGCTCTTTATCGGCTTTGCATGGTTGACCGGCGTGTTGGTCCTCGTGCTTGGATGCCTGTTCTTGACTGTCGACCGTCTGGGGCAGGCAAACAACCGCATTGTCGCCGGTACCGCCGTTCGTTCGGATGCAGCGGATCACCTTCGATTTGCGGCCGCGGAACTCCGAGCAGCGCAGCAGTCGTACGTGATGTCGTGGCCGACTGGTCATTCGCAGTTCGACGAGGCCACCGGCCAATTCGAGGCATCGCTGCAGCATTTGCGTGAAGCTGGCGGCGATCCCGTGGAGTCGGCGCTCGTCGAAAAGATCGCTACTGGATACCAAACGTTTTTGGCCACAGACCAACTGATCTGGCAGGCACTGCAGGCTGGCGACGCGACGCTTGCGAGGAACCTCACGCTCGGCCCAGAGAATCTGGCCTTCAGCTTCATGGCCCAAGATGCAACCGTGTACGCAGAGTTTGCCGACGAAGCACAGGCCGGCGCGGTAACAAACTTCGCTCAAACATCGGCCGATGCTCGAGCACTTGGAGTGATCCTCGGCTTCATTGCCCTTGCAGTAATGCTGACCGCAAGTTGGATCATCACCAGGCTCATTCGTGATCCGCTTCATCGGGTGCAGCTCGCAGCCGAACGTGCGGCTGAAGGCGATCTTGAGGCCGAAGCAGACGTAACCGGCGACGACGAAACCGGTCGACTCGCGCAAGCGTTCAACAGCATGTTGCGCAAACTTCGCCTTCGAGAGGAGACCCTGCTCGCCGAGCACTCCCGCCAAGAGACCTCGACAAGGGTTCATCGCGCGTTCGAGATGGCTGACGACGAAGCGGCATCGCTCGAAGTGATCGGCATCACCATGGCTGCGATGTTGCCGGGACGTTCCGCAGAGCTGCTGCTCGCCGACAACAGCAAGTCGAATCTTGAGCAAGCAGTGGTCGCTGGCACCAACAGCGACGGACCAGGCTGCCCGGTTGCTTCGCCGTTCTCCTGTGTCGCTGTTCGCAGCGGAGCAGCTGTCACGTTCGAATCGAGCAACGCACTCGATGCCTGCCCGCACCTGCGTCATCGCGGCGCCACTGCGTGCTCAGCAGTGTGCGTTCCGGTCACCTTTATGGGACGAGCCATCGGCGTCATCCACGCAGTCGCCGAAGAGGGCGAAGTACCCACTGCCTCCGAAATCGAAGCGTTGTCGATGTTGTCTACTCAGGCCGGTGCTCGCATCGGCATGCTGCGCACGATGGTGCGTACGGGCGAGCAAGCATCGACTGATTCGTTGACCGGATTGATGAACCGCCGCACATTCCAGACCCGGGTTCGCGCCCTGCGTCGCAGCAACATCCCGTTCACACTCGTGATGGCCGACATTGATCGTTTCAAGCAAGTAAACGACACCTACGGCCACGAGACCGGCGACCGAGCAATCAAGACGTTCTGCGAAGTTGCCAAGAGCGCGCTGCGGCACACCGACTTGATCGGTCGTTGGGGCGGCGAGGAATTTGCGTTTGCGTTCACTGATCTCGATCCGGAGCAAGCACAGGCAACCATCGACCGCATTCGACTCGAGCTCGCAGTGCGGCTGTCGACCAGCGATCTGCCCGGGTTCACCGCCAGCTTCGGAATCGTTGACGCTGCCGGTTGCGCAAGCCTTGAGGACGCCGTTCGCTTAGCCGACGGTGCGTTGTATGCCGCCAAGGGAGCGGGCCGCAACCAATCGATCATCGCTGCTCTCGATGCCACCGACATCGCGGCATCGAAACTCCCCGCAGG
>Ga0194048_10000762_pt1 | contig 15762 bp, 16 predicted proteins | sample JunL225m_MetaG_FD_161685 | JGI IMG/M metagenome (GOLD analysis project Ga0194048, IMG submission 161685) | Anoxic zone freshwater microbial communities from boreal shield lake in IISD Experimental Lakes Area, Ontario, Canada - Jun2016-L222-5m | ecosystem: Environmental > Aquatic > Freshwater >...
GAACAAAAGGCTGTGGTGAGGCGGGTGCGATCGGGTCGCCACCTGCCGTGATCAATGCGGTTCTGGATGCCTTAGCCCCATTGGGTGTGAAGGACTTAGATATGCCAGCGACCCCGCATCGGGTCTGGCAAGCCATTCAGTCTGCGAAAGCATAAAGAGAGGAACAACGCCATGTACGCATTTACTTATGATCGTCCTGCATCCCTGGCAGAGGCCGCAAAATTGGTTCAAGCTGGCGGCCAAGCGCTTGCCGGCGGACAAACCATGCTGGCCTCGATGAAACAACGTCTCATGCAGCCAGAGAAATTAGTGGATTTAAGTCGCATTGCTGAACTCAGTGGTGTGCGCAAAGAAGGTGATCAGCTGATTATCGGCGCGATGACCAAGCACTGCGACGTTGAGCAAAACGCCTTGGTTAAACAACATATTCCTGCGTTGGCGGCTTTGGCGGGTGGTATTGGTGACCGCCAGGTGCGTGCGATGGGAACGTTGGGCGGCTCTGTCGCGAATAATGATCCTGCGGCGTGTTACCCCAGCGCGGTGATGGCGTTGGGCGCAACGATTCATACCAACACACGCAAAATAGCAGCGGATGACTTTTTTCTAGGGATGTACGCGACGGCGTTACAGACAGGTGAGCTAATTACTGCGATTAGCTTTCCAATTCCTAAGCGTGCTTCGTATGCAAAATTTAAGCAAGGTGCATCCAGATTTGCGATGGTTGGCGTGTTTGTTGCGGATACGAATCAGGGTGCACGCGTGGCGGTGACGGGCGCGAGTAACGGCGTGTTTAGGCACGCAGGGCTCGAAGCGGCGTTAGCAAAAAAATTCGCTCCTGAATCTGTCGCTGCGGTCCATGTGGATGAGTCTGAACTGAATAGTGATATCCATGCCTCGGCAGCGTATCGTGCACAGTTAATCAAGGTTCAAACACGCCGTGCGGTGCAAGAGGCCCTTGCCTAGGAACTGCAGTCGTTGCACACGGGTAAGTTTTGGGAATTTCAATGACGGGCACGCTTAGCGTTGATTCAATCGACGCGCTGATTGAAGCACTGGCAGCAGTAGGGTATGAAGCCGAACGGCGCTTAGCGACCGCCGTGTTTTTGAGCCTGCGTTTGCAGCGTCCGTTATTGCTCGAAGGCGAGCCCGGTGTCGGCAAAACCGAGTTGGCGAAGGCGCTGTCAAAGGTCCTTGGCCGTCCACTGGTGCGCTTGCAATGTTACGACGGCATGGAGCAACGCGAGGCGTTGTACGAGTGGAACCATGCGGCGCAGTTGATGCACATGCGTGCGCAGCAAAATCACGCCGAGCCCGAACAGCTTGAGCGAGAAATCTACCAGCAAAAATATTTGATCAGGCGCCCTCTGCTGCAGGCGCTTGAATCGCCCGCGCCAGGTGCGGTCTTGCTGATTGATGAGGTGGATCGGGCCGATGCACCGTTCGAAGCTTTTTTACTAGAATATCTGGGTGAGTTTCAAGTCAGCATCCCTGAGTTTGGTACGGTGAAGGCCGTGTGTCCGCCTGTGACGATCCTCACCAGTAACCGTACGCGTGATTTGAATGATGCCGTAAAGCGACGCTGTTTATATCAGTGGATGGATTATCCTGATCGTGATCGCGAGTTAACGATCGTTCGGGCGCAAGTGCCTGAGGCGGGCGACGCGCTCGCTGAACAGGTGGCGACCTTTGTTGCGAGGTTGCGCAGTGCGCCCTTTGTCAGCGCGTTTAGTCGCAGCCCCGGGATTGCTGAAAGCGTAGAGTGGGCTAAGGCGCTTGTGGCTTTGAATACACTGCAGCTTGACCCCGAAGTTGTTCAAGATACTGTTGGTATCTTGTTTAAACAACGTGAAGATGTTGCGGCTCTGGGTCCGCTGCTCGACGCGCTGCTTGCGCCGGCTGACGCTAACTAGTTTGCGACCGATGAATCATGCTGTTAGGTGACGCACGCGTAGGCAAGATGGCCGAGAATGTGATCGGTTTTGGGCGTACCTTAAGACGTGCCGGTTTGCCTATGGATAGCGCACGGATCGGTGTAGCCTTACAGTCCGCATTATTAGTTGGCCTCGAGCAGAAGCACGATTTTCATGCGGCCTTACGGGCAACGCTCGTGTGTCGTCAACAAGATCAAGAAGTCTTCGATCAGTTGTTTGACGCTTATTTTCGTAATCCCGAATTGACGCAGCAGTTATTGGCTCAGATGCTACCCAAGACGACTGAGGCCACCCCTAAGCCCAAGCGGTTAGCGCGTGCGCAAGAGGCGCTGGCTGCGGTGCGTGCTGCAGTGAATCAACCAGCACGCGAAGATGAAAAAATAGAATTTGATGCTGCGATGTCGGCGAGTGATCGACTGCGCTTACAGCATGCCGATTTTGAAAGTTTGAGTGCGAGTGAATTTCGCTTGGTTGAGCGGTTAGCCCGTGAAATGGCACTGCCTTGGCCAACGCACGGCGCCCGGCGACTGCAACGCAGCATGCGGGGTACCCGCTTGGATTGGGGCCGAACTTTGCGTGACTCGATGCGCTATGACGGCGAGTTACTGACGCTTCCTTATTTGTCACGCCGCCACACACCGTTGCCGGTATTAATCTTGATCGATGTTTCGGGATCAATGGAGCGTTATGCACGCTTGATGCTTGCATTTTTACATCAAAGCACGCGTGCAGTCTCGCGTTCGGTATTTGCCTTTGGTAATCACTTGACCGACTTAAGTGCAATTTTTCGATTAGTCGACACCGATGCCATGCTAGAGGGTTCAAATCGGCTGATCAGCGACTTCGCCGGCGGAACGCAAATCGGCGCGTCACTTGCGCAGCTGCGTTTGCAACATCATCGACAATTGATTGGTCGGCGCACGGTGGTACTGTTGATTAGTGACGGACTCGACACAGGCACTGCGGACTCGTTAGCGCACGAACTGAGCTGGCTTAAGCGCAACTGCCGCAGTTTATTATGGCTCAACCCCTTACTGCGTTATGAGGGGTATCAGCCTATCGCCAGCGGCGCGCAAGTGTTACAAAAGCAGGCAGATGCAATGTTCGCGATTCACAACCTTGCGCATCTCGAAGAGTTGGCGCAAAGTTTAGCGAGCGTACTGAAATCGTAATTTTTGAGAGACCACTCTATGGATATGCAAGGCAATCGTCACTTAAGCGTGACGCAACAACAAGCATGGGATGCGCTCAACGACCCTGAAATTTTAAAGTCGTGTATCCCAGGCTGTGAAAAATTTGAGCAGACGACTGAAAACGAATACGCGGTCACAGTGGCGCTCAAGATTGGTCCGGTCTCGGCGAAGTTCAACGGCAAGGTCACGTTAGCTGATATTCAGGCACCGGTTTCCTATCAGTTGCAGTTCGAGGCTCAGGGGGGTGTTGCCGGGTTCGGGCAGGGGGAGTCTAAAGTCGAGTTGATTACGACAGAGGGCGGTTGCGAATTGCGCTACACCGTGCACTCAAAGGTGGGTGGAAAAATTGCCCAGCTCGGGCAGCGCTTGATTGACGGGGTTGCGAAGTCGTTAGCTGAAGATTTTTTCAAACGGTTTGATGAGGCGTTACAGGCCAAATATCCGCGTGCCGAGGGTGCGTCCGATCTGGTTGCTCAACCCGATGCGCGTGAGCCGTCCGTGTTGAAGAAATTACTTTGGCCTGCGGTGGGTCTGCTTGCGCTGGGCTTGCTTGTTTGGTATTTCAAACGATAGGACGCCGACGGGTGGCCGGTTTGACTAGAAGGTATCCAAGCAATACAGTGGCACACAGACTGCGTAAAAAACAAATAATAAGGGGACAAAATTATGGCTGTGACCAAAGTTGGTCGTTTTATGGTCGAGCGTGTGCTTGAGCTCGAGCGTCCTTATGCACCTGCGCGCGAGTTTTTTCCAGACTTAACGCAAGATATGCTGACCACCTGCCTACGTGAGTTGCCAGGGGGGCAGCTGAATCCGGATGGTCGGCTTCAAATGAGCTTCCATGCGTTTGTTGTCAAAACTGATCGCCATGTCATTTTGGTGGACTCCTGTTGCGGCAATGACAAAGAGCGTCCCTTGCGCCCAGCGTTTCATAAAATGAATAATGGATTTTTATCTGCACTTGCGAAGGCTAAGGTTAAGCCTGAGCAAGTCGATTACGTGATGTGCACGCACCTGCATTGGGATCATGTCGGCTGGAATACCCGCTTGGTCGATGGTGTTTGGAAGCCGACCTTTCCGAATGCAAAGTACTTGATGTCTAAAACCGAATTCAATCATGCTGAGACTGTGTACCAGAGCGGTAAAAAAGACACGCACACTCAAGCCTTTGAAGACAGCATCGATCCGATTGTGCGCGCTAAGCAGGCGGTACTCGTCGACGATGGCCATGAAGTCGATCAAGGGATGTGGATCGAGCCTTGTCACGGTCACACCCCTGGCAATATCGTGATCAACCTTGAGTCTGAGGGGCAGCGCGGCGTGTTGACCGGAGACGTTGTGCATCATCAGATCCAGTTACGCTATCCCGATATGTCGACAACCGCCGATGACAATCAAGATTTGGCGCGAGTATCTCGTACAGCGTTGATTGACAAGCACGCCGAGACGGGCAACCTGATCTTCCCTGCCCACTTCCCGGCTCCCACGATTGGACGCATTGAACGCAACGCAGCGGGTGGCTTTCGCTACGATACCGATGCCTCTTGAAGCCGCTCGCCGTCGTCGGGCGATTCTGTTATTGGCGTTACTGGTTGTGATTTGGGGGCTGAATTGGGTCATGGCCAAGAAGTCGCTTGAGTTTGTGTCTCCAGTTTGGGTGACCGCATTTCGGTTGGTGCCTGTTTGCATTATGTTTTTTGTGATTTGTATCGCCACGAAACAGTTACGTATCCCGGTACATGCTGATATCCCGGTGATTTTTAGTATTGGCTGGTTGCACATGGTGGGTTTTTCAGTGTTAGTGAGCTGGGGCCTGCAGTACTTGCCCGCTGGAAAATCAATTGTCTTGGCGTACACCACACCGCTCTGGGTATTGCCTGCGGCCTGGTTGTTCTTGAATGAGTCGTTTACACCAAGGCGTATTCTTGGTTTGGTGATTGGCATGTCGGGTCTCGTGCTGATTTTGCAGCCGAGTGCAATGGACTGGAGCGATCGCAATGTTTTGATTGGCCATGGCTTCGTACTGATGGGGGCATTGCTTTGGGCGATCTCCATCGTTTATGGCCGTGCGCACAAGTGGGTGACACCGCTGTTCGCTTTATTGCCGTGGCAGATGCTGGTAGGGGGGCTCACTCAAGTCGTATTGGCCTTCGCTTTGGAGGGAATGCCCCACTTCGATTGGTCACTTGAGGCGATTTTGCTTGTCGGCTTTGGTAGTTTGTTTGGCAATGGTATTGCGTATTGGCTGATGAACATCGTGAGTCGCGATCTACCGGCTGCGGGCGTCTCAATGGGTTTACTCGGGGTGCCCTTGATTGGCTTGTTTTGTTCGAGTCTGTTTCTAGGCGAGGTTTTAGGGCCTGAACTGTTGATTGCGACGGTGTTGATCATTGCCGGAATTATTTTGGGCACCTTGCCCAAGTCGAGTCAACCGAATTAAATTGTCGTAAGTGACATAAAAAATAGGGGACAAAATGATGCAACGTATCAAGTTGATGACTGCTAGCCAAGCGCGACCGGGCCTTTATGCTTCGACTCTGCAGCAATGGGCGATACGACTTGTTCTGGCAATTGTAGGCGGCTCGAGTTTGGCGCCACAGCTTTTGCTTGCTCAAACTGTCGCAAAATTTCCAGATAAATCGATCCGTTTTGTTGTGCCTTTTCCACCCGGCGGTGGTAACGATATTTTGGCGCGCGCAATTGCGCCGCGATTGGCAGAGGCTTTCGGTCAGACGGTTGTTGTCGATAATAGGGCCGGCGCCGGCGGCAATATTGGGTCAGAATTCGTGGCAAAGTCTGCCCCTGATGGATACACCATTTTGATGGCATCGAATCAGATTACGATTAATCCCTGGCTCGACAATAATGTGCCGTTTGATATTGAAAAAGATTTCGTGGCTGTTGCGCAGGTTGCATCAGTGCCAATGGTCCTTGTGATTAATCCTGCCATTCCTGCCAATGATTTAAAAAGTTTTATTGCGTTGGTCAAAGCAGATCCTAGTAAGTTCAACCATAGTACGCCGGGGACAGGTACCGCGCAGCACATCGCCTTTGAGGTGTTTAATTATTCTGCAGGCGTAAAAGTGACACATGTGCCGTACAAGGGAACCGGTCCGGCAATCGCAGACTTGATTGGTGGGCAAGTGCAAAGTGCGATCGGCACAATGGCGTCACTCGAGCAGCACGTGAAGGCAGGAAAACTTCGTGCGTTAGGTCTGACCACGGCTGTGCGTTCTGCGGCGATGCCCGAGGTACCGACGATTGCTGAGGCTGCAGGGTTGCCAGGTTTTGAAGTGCCGCTTTGGTACTCGATTCTGGCGCCTGCCAATACACCCAAGGATATTGTTGAAAAACTGTCTGCTGAAATTGGACGCGCGCTCGCTGACCGGGCAACCAACGAGCGGTTAACAGGGCAAGGTTTTATTGTGACCTACCTGAATCCAAAAGAGATGGATGAAATGATTAAAAAGGATTTGCTGTATTGGCAAAAAACGATCAAGGCGATTGGTTTAAAGATTGATAAATAGGAATGTAGAAATGAGTGGTGCGGGCAGCGTGAATATTAACAATGCACTTGCGGGGATCAAAGTGCTTGATTTTACGCAGATTGGTGCGGGCCCTTTGATTGGCATGCAGCTGGGTGATATGGGCGCCGAGGTCATCAAGGTTGAGTCACCTGGTGGTGATATCGGCCGAAAACTTGGCCCACCCTGGCAAGAGGGCGAATCCGTCGTGTCGATGAGTTTCAATCGCAATAAGCGTTCAATTGCGATTGATTTGAAAAAACCAGAGGGCGTGGCCCTAGTCAAACGGATGGCAGTAACTTCTACGATTGTGCTTGAAAGCTTTCGTCCTGGGGTCATGGATAAGCTGGGTGTCGGTTATGCGGCCCTCAGTGACATTAATCGTGGTGTGATTTTTGGTTCAGTGTCGGCCTACGGTCAAACGGGTCCGTGGCGCGACAAGGCTGGCGTAGATGGAATCGTGCAGGCTGTATCGGGTTTGATGAGCAATATTGGTGATGCGAACTCACCTCCCATGAAAGTTTTGGTGCCCGCGGTGGATATGGTGACGGGTTTTGTATCGACCTCAGCGGTCTTGGCTGCGTTGCGTGTGCGTGAGGCCACGGGTCAAGGTCAGCATCTTGATTTTTCGCTATATAACAGCGCCTTGATGTTGCAGTTGTCGTCTGTTGCCTCGTACTTATCCAGCGGCGAATTGCCCTTGCGCACAGGCACAGCGGCGCCCTATTCGGCGCCTAACGAAGCCTATCCGACTAAAGATGGTTGGATCATGATCGCGGCCTATCATGACGATCGCTGGCTTGCGCTCTGTAAGTTGTTGGGCAAACCAGAGCTTGCAACCCACGCTGATTTCGCAACGATCCCCAAACGTGTGGCCAATCGCGATGCCTTGATGCAAGAGCTTAAAGTGTTGTTAGCGCATAAAACATCGTTTGAGTGGCAAGAACTCTTTGAGGCTGCAGACATCATTTGTGGCCCCATTGCAGATTACGATATGGTGATGCAATCACCACAGTTGGCGCACAACGGCGTGATTGTTGATACGCATAGCTCAGTTGCCGGCTTAGTGCGCATGCCCGGGTTTGCTGCGGGCGATCGTGATGCGCAGTCGCGTGTACGGTATGGCCCTCCTGCGCTTGGCGAGCATAGCTGTCAAATTCTTGCTGAATTTGGCTTGTCTGTTTCCGAGATTGACGCCTTGCTTGCGAGTGGTGCAGTGATTCAGCGGCAGTGAGGATAAAAATGAAATTCAAAGCAATCAAGCTCTACGAAGAAAATGGAAAACGTATCAGTCGAATGATTGAGCAAACCATTGACGACCTCGCGCCAGGCGATGTCGTGATTCAATCGCAGTATGCGGCTGTGAACTACAAAGATGCGCGAGCAGTGACGGGTGTTGGTAAGGTGCTGTCAAACCTGCCTGCGGTGCCAGGCGTTGAGGTGGCGGGCTTAGTCGTCGAGTCCTCAAACGACCAGTTTAAGGTGGGTGATGTCGTGACGGTGCAGGGCGGACGTGAGTTCGGGATGCGGCGCGACGGCGCGTATAGCGAGTACGTGCGTGTGCCTGGTAGTTGGGTGGCGCACGTGCCCGAAGAGACCGATCCCTTTGAATCGGTTGCGATGGGCTTAGCCGCTTACACCTCTGCGTTGGCTGTGGACGAGTTGTTGTTGCGCGGTGTTAAGCCTGAGCATGGGCCAATTTTGGTCACTGGCGCAACGGGCGGTAGCTCATCGTTTGCAATCGATATGTTGGCGGGCTTAGGCTATCGCGTCGTAGCCAGCACAGGAAAAAAAGACACTGAAGCGGCTTATTTAAAAAGTATTGGCGCAGCCGAAGTCATTGGTCGTGACGAAATCGCGGGTGGCGACAAATCTTTAGAAGAGCAGCGCTGGGCCGGTGCGATTGATGCCGTCGGCGGCAAGCCTCTTGACGATGTATTGCGCTCAACGAAACAGCGCGGTGTCGTTTGCGCCTTTGGCAATGCCGCAGGCGAAACCTTTAGTACGTCGATTTACCCTTTTATTTTGAGCGCGGTGTCACTGGTAGGCATTAATGGCAATCACCCCGTCCCGACGCGCGGTGGCGTCTGGCAACGCATGCAAAAGGGCGGAGACTTGCGTCCGAAGCACATCCATCAGATTGCTTATACCATCGCGTTTGACGACTTAAAAAGCCATTGCGACAAGCTGATTAGCTCGGGTGTGCGCGGGCGTGCTGTTGTGCAGTTTTAGTTCGAGGTGTCGTCCGTCAGGTTCACCCAGGTGATTGGTTCAATCCGCTTGCGATTCACTTTCAAATCGAATACATCAAAGCGATTGTAGTAGCCGACGACATCATGAAATTGCTTGGGCTCAATGCACTGACTCAGATCGAGTTCAGCATAGATTAAGCCCTCTTCTGTTTGTAAGGTGTCGCCAAACTGTGTGCCCGTTGGGTTAACAAAGAATGACTCTGCTCCAGGCGTCTTCTCAAGCACATTTGCAACGCTACGATCCCTTTTCACTAAAAAGTCAAACATGGGCTTGTCCATGAACCCGGCACACACAATGCCGAACGATTTCGATTCGAATGAGTGCGCCGATGCGCGGATACGGTTGGCTTGCAAATTGTTGTAGTTACCACCCTCGGCTGGGTTGCGAGTAGGCCATATCGGCGGCCAGCTTGAAATATGAATTTGCTCTTTCTGAGCCATCAATGCATACCGAGCCAGCGGATTGGTGTTTTCTCCGCAGATCAAGCCCCCAATATTTCCGATGCGGGTGCGAGCCACCTTCAGGCCGGCACCATCTCCGGGTGCCCAGATGAGTTTTTCAAAAAACGTAGGTACGAGTTTGCGATGGTGGATGAGCGTTTCGCCTTGATCAGAAATTAAGATGTTCGAATTCCAGATACAACCTACGCTGGCATGACTCGCCTCACTCAAGCCAAAGGAGACGAAGATATTGAATTTTTTTGCTTGCGCGGCAATAGCTGCGACCTCAGGCCCATCACATAACAAGCTGTTTTCGACAAAGCGTTGAAACAGGTCGTGATTTTCCATCGGAGACCATAAGGCGGCCCAAATCGGAAATCCGGGAATAAAGGATTCGGGGAATACAATGAGCTGTGCACCTTTTTGGGCCGCTTCCTGAATGAGCCCCAAGGCCTTTGCGACAGTAGCCTTTTTGTCCAAAAATACTGGCGCGACGTGTGCAACCGCAACTTTAGTGACTGTGTTGTGCATCATGATCCCTTTTCGATTGTTAAATTCTAAGCTTGAATGGCTGCAATGAATCAGAGTAAATTTGCAACCTGTATTGCAAATTTACAAAGTCGACCTTTAATGACCGCGCACTCTAAACACAGGCAGTTGAATTGGGAGGACCTAAAAATTTTCCTGAACGTCTATCGTTCAGGAAATATTACCAATGCGGCCAAGAAGTTGAAGCTAGACGACTCAACGGTCAGTCGAAGGATTGCACAGCTTGAAGTATGCCTTGGTCACAAGCTCTTTCAGCGCACTCGGGGTGGCATGATCCACACGAAATTTGCTGATGAGATTGTCGAGCAGCTCGAGCGTGTCGAACTCGGCATACAGGGCTTGGCCGATATTGTTCAGCCAGAAAAAGAGATCACGGGCACCGTTCGAGTTGCGATGATGGAGGGCATTGGTTCCTTATATCTAGCAAATAAATTTAAGCCATTTTTCAGCGAGTACCCTGCGATACGCCTTGAACTGGTCACTTCGTCCAATTACATCAAGGTCGGCTACCGAGAAGCCGACTTATTTTTGAGTTTTTTCAAGCAATCGGGCAAAGGGATCGTTTGTGAAAAGGTAGGCGAATTCGTGCTTTACCTTTATGGCACCACTGAGTATTTCGCCCAGTTCGGTCGGCCCAAGACTGTGGCCGATCTGCAGCAGCACCGTTTTGTGACCTATATCGACGACTTGATCCAGATGGACACGGTACGCTGGTTGGATGAGGTGATCAAGGGCCCCGACGCTCAGGTCACCTCTAGCAGCATGGTGGCCCAGATTGCCTTTGCCTCCTCAGGGGTAGGCTTGGGCCTCTTCCCTAAGTTTGCGATTCCCAAGGGCTCTGAATTGACGCCTGTATTGACGGACAGTGTTCGGGTGAAACGCGAGATCTATATCAGCGCTCAAAGTGACCTATTGGCGGTCGAGCGGGTCTCTCAAGTACATCGATTCATTAAGTCTATTTTTGAATCAGATGATGTATTTTTGAATCAATAGGTTCATGAGGTCGATTTTTTGCAACCATGCTTGCAAAAAACAGCCTTGCATTTTTAGAGTAGTCGATTAGACTGAGGGTCACTCGTTAGGCACCCACAGAAAGAACCTCATGAATCAAACGATAGTAGCGCTGGCTATTAACGGCATCGTATTTGGGCTGATCGTTGCGCTCATTGCCTTAGGCCTGTCTATTATTTTTGGATTGTTGGACATTATCAACCTGTCCCATGGTGATTTTTTTATGGTGGGCACGGTGCTCACCTATACGACACTCACTACGCTCGGGCTTTTCTGGCCCGCGCTGATCATCGCGCCCTTAATTGGCTTTGCGCTAGGCGTGATTGTTCAGTATTCGATCATTCAGCGAATCAAAAACAATGCTGCACTCTCCATTGTGGCAACGTTTGGGTTGTCGATGATTATTCAAGAAGTCGTACGGATGACTTTTGGTGCAGCACCAAAACGCATTATGTCGCCGATTCAAGGTACCTTTGGATTGTTTGGTATTGAATACGAGTGGTATCGAATTTTTGCGGCGGTGGCGTCAATCATCGCGATTGTTACCTTCTTTATATTTCTTAAAAAAACGAAACTCGGCACTTGGATGAGAGCAGTGCGGCATGACCGGGACACGGCAACCGCCATGGGGATACCGACCCAGCAGGTATATTTGTTTACGTTTGGTATCGGCTTTGCAATGGCAGCACTTGGAGGTGTGATCGCAGCGCCAATCACCACGGTCGATTTTCGTACTGGCGTGGATATTTTGCCCTTCTGCTTCATGGCGGTGATTATCGGTGGCTTGGGTAATCTGCCTGGTACTGTGGCGGCTGCGGTACTGCTTGCGTTTTTAGAAGGTGTGATCTCGGGCTTTGCAACGCCAACAATTGCCCGAATATTTTCGCTCGTCTTAATGAGTGGAGTCTTGTTGGTTCGCCCACAGGGTTTATTCAAGGGGCTTACGAAATGAGGATCAGTTTAGGCTACGCAAGCTTGTTCGTTGCGCTGGTGCTAGCGCCATGGTTGATTACTTGGCTTGGGGATCCTTTTTGGCTGAGCATTCTGACCGAGATCGTAATTTGGTCATGCTTCGCAGCCAGTATTAATTTTTTATTCGGCTATGTGGGCTTACTCTCGTTTGGTCAGGCGTTGTACTTTGGCTTCGGAATGTATGGCGTCGCGCTCGGGATCACTGAGTTGCACCTCTCTTTTTGGCCCGCATTTTTCTTGGGCCCGCTAAGCGCCACTGTTATTGCTTTTTTAACTGGGATTTTGGCGGTGCGTTTAACCTGGCATTATTTTGCGATCATTACGGTCGTATTTTCTTTGATCATGTACTTCTTGGCGCTGACTTTTAAGTCTTTGACAGGGGGAGACGACGGCATTAATTTCGTGCTGCCTGATATGGTCAGTGCTGCAGGTTACAAGCTCAGTCTGACCGATGCGACCACCCAATACTTTTTTATGCTGATTGTTGTGGTCTTGTGTTTTTGGCTTATTCGAATTGTGATGGCTAGTGCATTCGGCCGGTCTTTGATTGCCATTCGTGATAATGATGTCAGGGCATCGCTTATCGGGATTAATGTCTATCGGTTGCGTCTGGCGGCTTTTGTGATCGCGGGCTTTTTGGCAGGCGTGTCGGGTGCTCTGTTTGCACTGTTTGGTCGCTACGCCTCTGCATCATATATGTTCTATCACGTTTCAGGTGAGGGTGTCGTTTGGGCGATCGTAGGTGGCATTGGCACTCTCTTGGGCCCAGCAATCGGGACGGGAATTTTTATACTGATCAGAGAGGTCGTGTCGAGCCATTGGCAGCACTATGCACTGATTGTGGGTGGCTTTGCGATTTGTATTGTGATTTTTGCTCCTGAAGGGATCGTGGGGCTTTGGAAAAAATATGTTCAGAAGAGGGGCGCATGATTCCTTTTTTGAAAATTGACAATTTATCCAAGTCATTTGGAGGCGTCAAAGCAGTCAATGACTTAAGTTTGGCCTTGATGCCGGGTAGGATCAATGCAATTATTGGACCGAACGGCGCAGGCAAGACGACCTTGTTCAATTTGATTGCAGGATTCATCAGACCTGATTCAGGGACGATTTTTTTTGAAAGTAGTGAAATTACAAACTTACCGATACACGAAATCTCAAGGCTGGGAATTAAGCGTACGTTGCAAGTTAAAAGCGTATTTAACAGCATGACAGTATTTGAAAATCTCTGGATTACTCTGTCAGCGCATCGCGGTCATTTGAACCCTTTCAAAAAAGTTGCAAATTATCGTCTCGAGCAAGAAGAGGTAGAGAGCGTCATTGAGCAACTTGAGCTTGAGCGGTTTCGCGATAGAGAGGCGGGCACGCTGTCTTATGGGGATGTTGCGCTGCTTGAGATCGGCATGGCGATTATTACGCGGCCGCGCATGATTCTTTTTGATGAACCGGTGTGCGGAATGAGTCCGCAAGAGACCGAAAAGGTCGTGACTAAGATCGCAAGCCTTGCTAAACAGACGCATGTGGTGATCATCGAGCACGACATGGATGTGGTGTTTAAACTCGCAGAAGAGATTACAGTACTTGCGTTTGGCGCAAAACTGGCAAGCGGGACCCCCCGCGAAATTGCTGAGAATCAAAGCGTCAAAGAAGTGTACTTTGGCGTCGACGAGGTGCCTGCGCATGAATAAGCAACATGTACTCGAATTAAAGAGTGTGTATGCGTCGTATGGTCGCGTGAATGTTCTGCAGGACCTTTCTTTTAAAGTTGAGCATGGTGAGGCGGTGGGGATCCTTGGGCGTAATGGCGTGGGCAAAACGACAACGCTTAAAACGATCATGGGTTTGTTGGCTTGCGCACAAGGCTCGATTTCGTTTGACAGTCAAGAACTCAGTACTCTGGCCCCACATAAAATTCCCCATTTAGGAATCGGTTACGTACCCCAGGGTCGCGGTATTTTTCCAAACCTGAGCGTAAAAGAAAATTTATTTTTAGGTGTCAAGAACAAAGCACCTGATGACCTGGTCGCGTATGTATTTGAACGCTTCCCGCGTCTTAGAGAAAGGCTTGAGCAGCCCGGAGGCACCTTATCTGGTGGCGAGCAGCAGATGTTGTCGATCGCGCGTTGTCTATTAATGGAACCTAAACTGATCATTTTGGATGAGCCGACCGAAGGGATTATGCCCAAGCTTGTTTCTGAAATTCGAGCCGAAATAAAGAAGATCAACGCCCAAGGTATTGGAATTTTGCTGGTTGAACAAAACGTTAAAACAGCGCTTGATTTATGCACCCGGATACTGGTGATGGATAAAGGTAAGATCGTCATGAATGCCAGTACGCAATCGATCTTGACTGACCCGAAGATGCTCTCTGAGCACCTAGATATCAAAATTTAGCCTCTTAACCCTGACAGGAGCACTACAGCATGGATGATCACGCAAAGAAAGAATCACCTAATTCCGGTCGTCGTAGTTTGCTGAGCCTCGCGCTTAAAGGCGGAGTGGCGGCAGGCTTGGCCAATATGACCATCATGAAAGATCTCTACGCTCAAACGAGCGGTCCACTTGTGATTGGCCATCATGCTGAGATCACGGGTGGTTTTGCCTCGTGGGGGCATTGGCATGATGTGTGTGCAAAAAAAGCAGTTGAGCGAATCAATGCCGAGGGTGGGATTGCGAAGCGAAAGGTGACGCTTCTCACCGAAGATACAGAGTCCAATCCCGCAACCGGGGCAAGAAAGCTGCGCAACCTGATTCAACGCGGTAACGCTGAGTTTGTTGTTGGATCGGTGCATTCTGGTGTCATGCTCGCATCCATCCCGATTGCGACAGAACTTAAAACGATCTATTTCTCGCAAGGCGAAGCCACTGAGGCGACAGGTTCGAAAGGAACGCGCTACAGCTTTAGAACGGGCAGCGATACGTATTCGATGGCAGCTGCAGGTGTGCCGTGGGCGCTTGAAAATTTAGGAAAAAAATGGACCGTGATCTATGCGGACTATGCCTGGGGCCAAAGTCATAATGCTGAAGCGAAGGCCGTGATCGAACGGTTAGGCGGTACATGGTTGAAAGGTATACCCGTTCCGTTGGATGCCAAAGATTTGGTGCCTTATCTGGCGCAGGTTCCTGCTGATACTGAGGTGCTCTTTTCTATTTTCTTTGGCTCGCTCTCGGTTGCCTTTTTTACACAAGCTAAATCGATGGGCTTGGATAAAAAACTAAAGATGTATTCGGTAAACGGCACGATGGAGGCAATTGATCCCAATGAGATACAGGGCGCAGCCGAAGGTGTTTATCTGTTAGAGAATTTTCCTCGTGTGGCAAAGTACAAGGATGATGCATTTCATAAGGAATTCATTGCTGCAATGAATGTCGATGAAACTTATGCTCGCGAGAAAAATGGAAAGCTTGTCATGGCTAAGAGCCACGCGTGGCAATCTTGGGAGGATTTGTTCGCGTTAAAGGCTGCAATTGAATCTTCTGGATACCAATCACGAAAAGATGTGGAAGGCGTGATTCAGGCCCTAGAGGGAATGAGTTTGAAAAACTCAATCGGACATCCTCAAGGCGATAAGATCATCCGCAAAGAAGATCATGCGGGCATACTGGATCACTACATTAGCCGTGTTGAAAACGGGCGTTACGAGGTGAAGCAGCGAATTTCAAAAGAAGATTTGCTCAAGCAGTTGCCTGTACGAAATGAATTAAACAAGATGCCTGTGTGAGTTTTCTTTCTTGTCGCAAGGCCGCTTGTGTCTTAAGCGCCTTGCGATTTTTGCTGTTTTTAGTTCGGCGTAATTCCAGACTTAATCAGCAAGGGTCCAAGCGTCTCAATCTCATTTTTTAAATGCGCACGCAGCTTTGCCGGCACGGCAAGGTCTGGGGAGACTGGCGT
>Ga0194048_10000763_pt1 | contig 15733 bp, 12 predicted proteins | sample JunL225m_MetaG_FD_161685 | JGI IMG/M metagenome (GOLD analysis project Ga0194048, IMG submission 161685) | Anoxic zone freshwater microbial communities from boreal shield lake in IISD Experimental Lakes Area, Ontario, Canada - Jun2016-L222-5m | ecosystem: Environmental > Aquatic > Freshwater >...
CTCCCAGCCCGCGTGGTGGCGGCCCAGGAATCCCCGCTCCCGGGAACCCATCCACGCCGCCGGCGAGTGGACGCCCGGGCGGCATCCACTCGCGCGACATTCTTGCCACCCCGCGCCTTCGCTCAGTGCGGCGCACCCCCCATACCCTCACCATTCGAATGACGGCAAGCGAGGGTGCCACCGGCTACCAGGTATTCGCCAATGGACGCCTGATCGGTCGCATGGCCCACACGAATGGCGTCATCCGGGCATCGGTGCGACGCGGCGCCAAGGTGCAGGTGCGGGCCATCACGCCCACCAGTACCTCGGCGCTCTCCAACACGGTCAGCGCGTAGCGTCGTCATCGAGCGGGGTCTCTGCGGTGTCTGACGCCCGGCGCGCCTGGCGCATTCGTCCGGCCCGGGCCGCGGTGAGCAGCACCCGGCCCAGTGCCACCACCAGAATGAGGTCAACGATCATCTGGGTGGTGACCACCCACCGGGCCGTATGGCCGATGGCGGTGATGTCGCCAAATCCCACCGTCCCCAGAATGGTGACCGTGAAGTAGATGGCCGACGACTTGTCCAAGGGCTCCGAGAACCACTCGGGGTGCGCGCTGGCCAGCGTGGCGTAGGTCATTGAGAACATCAGGACGAGCAGGGTGACGGCGGTGATCATGGACGACCCGGCCCGCAACTCGGGCAGCGGGTCGCGGATGATCGCAAAGATCTGCAAGGCAAGTACCCCCGTGAACAGCAGCAACGCTCCCACAAGCCGCATGCCGACGTTGCCGGCGGCGAGGTCGCTGGGCGACATCACCGCGTAGACGGTGATGAGGAGGGCGACGGTGAGCAGCGTGCGCACCATCATTCGCGTGAGCGCCCGGTACCGCTGCATCTTGGTGAGATCACCGAAGGTTGGCGGGGGTGCTGCTCCCTGCAGGCCAGACTCGTGGGGATGGGTCATGGGCGCGACTGTACCCCCACCTCGCCCATGAGCCCACTTGGGACTCACCCCGCTCCGATTGGCGGGATGCACGCCCGGTGCATACCGAAAGGGATTCCATCGGCGCACGCGGCGCGCGTTGGAATGGCTCCGATCCTTCCATCTGCTTGTCGGTTGCCCATTGCGTGCTGCGCATGCCAGTGCCCGGGCGGACCCCCGTATCGCACGCCCATGCGAATGCAGCGCGCGAGGGCCTGCGGGCAGCCTTCGCGAGGCCCCCTGCGGCCCGGGCCGGGCCAGTGGCGTACCGACTGGTGGGCGATCGGCAACTCGGCCCCCGCGCACGTGAACGACGCGGTCATGACGAGGCGCTGGGTGGGTCTGGCCGGGCCGCCACCCTGATGGTGCCGCGGCGATCACCTGCCTCACGCTCCGCCTGTTGATGCCGAGCGTGTTCGGCTGCGGCCGTTGGTGGTGGCCCCAAAGGCATGGGCGCGGGGCCCGCGCCGAGGAGATAATGGCCCTGTGACCGACGCCCGCCCGCCGTCCGACGACATGCGCCCCGACCCCGTCTCCATGCGCTCTGGCGCGCGCCCCCACACGGAGTTCGGGCACGACGATCTGGACGCAGATGCCGAGCTGGTGGTCATCCGTACAGCGGACCATAAGCACTGGGATGGCCTGCTCATGAGACCGCGTGATGACACCCTGCCCCAGGCAGGCACGCTGGTGATCGTGGTGCACGGATCGCTCGGCAACTACATGGGCGGGGTTCCCCGACGTCTGGCCTTCGAACTCGCTCACCACGGGTACGCGGCGCTGTCGATCAATACGCGCATGGCAAACTTTGGAGTGGTGTACGGCGGAGGCCTGTTCGACAACACGCCCGACGATCTCGCGGGCGCAATGGACCTGGCCAGGGAGATCGGCTTCGAGCGGGTCGTGCTGATGGGCTACAGCCTCGGCGCCAGCATCGTCACCAACTACCAGGCCCTGCGCCGGCCACCAGAGGTGGTGGGCCTGTGCACGCTGGCCCACCCGTGGAGCCTTCCTGAGTCGATGCGCGCGCGATGGACCCACCTTCGCGCGCAGCCCTCGTACACCGAGGTGACGCGTATGGCGCTACGCGCCGGGGTCGATCGCGACGGCGGGGATGATGTGGTCGTCGTCCATCGGGGGGCGGGACCCACCGACTCCCCGTACGACGCCGAGGCGTGGTCGCTGCGCTGCTGGTGGCAGTGCCGTGGTCCGGAGTCGCGCAACCCAGTGTCGGTGGACCGCATCCGCGACATCGGCGTGCCCGTCGCGCTCATCCAGGCGGGGGATGACACGGTGCTGCCGGGAGACGACGGCGAGAATCTGGCCGAGGCCGCGCGGGCCGCCGGGCTTCCGGTGCATCTGGAATACGTGCCCGGTGCCGACCACACGTTCTGGGGGATGGTGCCCGAGGTGGCCGAGCGGGCCGCGGCGTGGATCGGCTCCCTGCCCGAGGAGCGCGGCGCAACGGTGCCGCCGCGCAGGGCGGCGACCGGCAACGTGCGATTGGTGACGGTGCGCGGCCCCGATGGCAGCCTGCATGACGGCATCCTCGAGCGCCACGCAGCCCCCACCGATGCCCGGTTGCAGGAGACGGGGCGGCGCACGGCGGTGGTGCACCTGCACGGCAACCAGGGCAACCTCAGCGTGGGTGCGCTGCGCTTTCTGCGCGGCCCGGTGGCGGGGCTTGGAGTGCCGATCCTCACCATGGACACCCGCATCGGCAACGTGTCGCAGCTCTTCGGCACCGCCGTGCTGGAAGACGTTCTCGATGACGTGCGGGCGGCCACCGCGTGGCTCGCGGGCGAGGGTTACGACCACGTGCTGGTGTCGGGCTACTCGCTCGGTGCCACGGCTGCGCTCTACTGCGCTGCTCACGACCTGGGTCTTCCGATCGTGGGCGCGGTGGGTCTCGGCACCGCCTGGAGCCTTCCGGAGTCGAGTCGAGCCCGCATGGACAGATGCGGGGCCTCGCCGTCGTACGAGGAACTCGTGGAGATCTGCCGGCCGTACGCCGATGCCGACCCTGAGGACGACATCAGTCTGGTGATCCACCGCATGTACCTCGCCGACGACAGTCCCCATGCCGCTGGCGTCTATACCGCGCGCACGTGGTGGCACAGCCGCGGGCCCGACTCCGAGGCTGCGAAGGCATATCTGCACGTGGGCCGGATACCCGCACCGGTGCTGTTGGTGCAGGGGACCGACGACGTGATTGTGGCGCCCGTGGATGCCCACAGGCTTGCCGACCGGGCGCGGGCCGATGGCCACGCGGATGTGGAGGTGCGAATGCTGGACGGCGTGGGCCACGACTTCGGCGACCACGACGCCACCTTTGGCGCCCTGCGCGATTGGCTGTTGCGAGTGGCCTAGGCCATATGTAGTGCCCGTCCGAACCAGGCACTGCGCGACATGCGGTCTACAAAGCCCCCGACGGAATCGCCACGCCCTCAACCCGCAGACCCGGGATCCCAGCGAAGTCTGCGACGTTCGCCGTATACAGCGGAAGCCCATTTGCCAGAGCGACCGACGCGATGAGTGCATCGAATGCCCGAGCTGTGGGCTTTCGACCACGCGACTGGAGCGCTGCCGCGACAGTCCCAAACGCACGTGCTGCGGCGGCGTCGAAGGGCAGGGGTTCGAAGTCGGCTTCAGCCTGCTGCAGCACCGCCTGCCTGCGAGCGCGTTCGGCAGGGGTCCGTGCCACGAGCGGGCCGATGGTGAGCTCGGCAAGGGTCACCGCGCTGATGACCGGCTCATCGGGAAGTACGGTCGGGTCGGCGAGTGAGGGGAGTGCGATGACCACGCTGGTGTCGAGCAGCCCCGCCTCACCAGGCGTCACAGCGATTGATCCACGACTGCGTCGACATCCGCACGAAACCGCTGGGGATCGACAGGGGCCAGATTGCGCCACCGCCCAAGGAGCGTGGCGGCATCAAGTGCATCGCGCCGGAGCGGCCGCAGTTCGGCCACGGGCGTGCCCGCCCGGGTGACCATCACGGTCTCCCCCGCCGTCACGCGATCAACCACATCGCCACCGTGGTTCCTCAGGTCCCTGATGGTCACGCGCTCCATCGCATCAAAGTATCACGCGTGAGACAACACCTCCGCGCGAAATGTTCCGCGCAGGAGTGTTGCGATTCTGAGGCCATGGCGGGCACGGCCGTGGACATTCCCTGCAGCCAGAAATTCGTTGCGGAAACCATCTTCCGACCGGTGGCCAGCTTCCACACGCCGGTGGCCACACCGCTCGGCGCGACAGTGAGTCGGGGCTCATGAACCTCGCGGTTGGAGGCCGACAGCCACGCGGCCGCACCCCACGTACCGCCCGCGGGACGCGTACGGGTTTTTGATGGCGCGTCGGTGTGCCGACCCGTCTGCTGCCCCCCGAGGTACACGGGGTCAACCTTAAGTGCCCTCGGGAAGATTCGAACTTCCGACACCAGGATTAGGAATCCTGTGCTCTATCCCCTGAGCTACGAGGGCGGTGCCGGTGAAATGTAGCCCGCCGGGAGGGCGTCCCCGAACCCGGCTGGCACTGGGCGTTGGCAATGACGCTGATGGCGGGGCGCACGACGGGCATTGCCGCGGGTCCGCTGCGAGGCGAGGTGCAGTACTGGTGCGCGAGGCACATGCCCCGCATCCCACATCCCTCGCCCTCGCCTCGTCACGCCCCCGAGGGCCTGACGAGGCGAGGGCGACGCAATCAGCCGGTGACCGCCCGCTTGGGAGCGACCCAAGAGATCCGTACGTTCTTGACCGACCGCGCGAGCACCGTGGAGCCCTTCAGCGCCGTGGTGGTGATTGCCCAATGACCGCGGGAAAGGCGGGTAGTGCAGACATAGGTACGTGACGTGGCGCTGCCGGCGATGGCGCACTTTCCGCGCACCCGCCGGGTTGAGGTGGCTGCGTGCGCCCTCGCGTGATGCTGCGCTGCCGTCGACGTGGCGGCGGCAGCCTGGGTGACGCGGGTGGCCCCAGACGGCACCCGGCCCTGGGTCGTGCAGACGAGGCGCGCGCAGGTGGTGCGGCTCGCAAGTGCTGGCACGCTGGTGGTGACTGCGCCCGGGGCGGCGGGGGTCACGTTGACCGATGCGCTGGTCGGCCCCGCGCCACGGACGTAGATGGCCCGCATGCGTACCGCGTACGTAGTGCCATTTGTGAGGCCGCTGATCACCACTGGGCTCGTGGTCGTGGCTGGCGAGGCCGCCGTCCATGCCCCCTCGCCCAGTGAGTACTCGTAGGAGGTGATCGACTGACCATTCGCGGCGCCCTCCGCGAAGGCGATGCTGGCGCTGCCGTCACCTGCCGTTGCCACCAGGGAAGTGGGTGCCGATGGCAGCGCGGGTGCATCGACGAATGGCGATGCGATGTAGATGACTCCCGACGACAAGCTTCCCGGCGGAGCGGGACTGCAGGTCTGAGAGGAGGGGGCGCAACCCGGATCGCCACCATTCTCTGCCGCGCCCCAGGTGGCCACTGAGCCATCCTCCCTCACGGCGGCACCTGTGGTTTCGTTGGAGAACACCTGCGAGACCCCTGTCAGCGCGCCTCCCACCGGTGCAGAGGAATCGCCTCCAGTGGCCGTTGCACCCCAGGTGACCACCGAACCATCCTGCTTGCGGGCGACGAATGCGCCCCCCTGGCCAGGGGTCACGGGTCCGGTGGACATGATCTGGGTGACACCGCCGGAGAGGGATCCCGCCGGTGCAGCAGTACACCCGTCCAGGGTGCATGAAGGGTCGCCACCGTAGAGCGGATCACCCCACGCCACCACCGACCCGTCCTGCTTGAGGGCGGCGAATGCCCGGTCGTTCGCGAACAGTGCGACGACCCCATCGCTGAGCGATCCGACCGGCGCTGGCTCGCACGCATCCGACGGCGTACAGGCCGAATCTCCGCCCCATGGGCCAGCGGGCCACGTGACCACCGAGCCACCACTTCGCAGGGCCGCGAATGCGAAGTCGCCGGCCGCGATGGCAGTAACGCCGGTGAGGGCACCTCCCACGGGGGACGACGAGTCACCGCCAAAGGGGCTTGCTCCCCAGGTGACCACTGAGCGATTGGCCTTGAGCGCCGCGAAGGCCGCCATGGTGCTGCTGATTGATGTGACGCCCGACGAAAGGCTGTCAGCGGGTGCAGCCGAGCATTGGTCTTCCGCACAGGTGAAGTCCCCACCCAGGAGGGGCGGACCCCACGTGGCCACCGCGCCGCCCTCCTTGATGGCGGCGAACGCCGCGGAGTTGGGCACCACGGCGGTGACGCCGGTGAGGGCACCACCCACAGGTTGTGATGCATCGCCGCCGACTGCCGGAGCACCCCAGGCCACCACCGTGCCATCGCTCTTCAGCGCCGCGAAGGCTCCGGCGTTCGCCTGCACCTGCGCCACACCCGACGACAGGCTGCCGGCGGGAGCGGGGCTGCACTCGTCGGCTGGGGCGCACGAGGCATCACCACCGGAACCCGCCTCGCCCCAGGTCACCACGGAGCCATCCGCCTTTGTGGCTGCAAATGCTCCAAGCGTCGACGCCACGGTGCGCACACCTGACGAAAGAGTGGTTTGTGACACTGGATGGCACGTGGGGCTTTCGGTGGTGCATGAAATGTCACCACCTCCTACCGAGGCGCCCCACACCGCCAATGAGCCATCCTGCTTGAGCGCCGCGTAGGCACGGTACGACGAGAAGATGTTGACGACCCCCGACGACAGGCTTCCAGCCGGGGCGGCACCGCAAGACGCCGGCTGGATCGTGCAGGTGGGATCGCCACCCACGTCCGGAGCCCCCCACGCCACCACCGAGCCATCGACCTTGAGGGCGGCAAATGACGTCGCATTACGGAACTCGGTTCCGCTGCTGGCGGTGCGGACGCAACTGGCGAGCAGCAATGGCAGCGCAATGATGGCCGCGGCAGCGACAAGGCGAACGGTGCGGGGCATGTTGTCCCTACGTTGGGGGATGGACGTATCTCATCGTACTCGCGTCACCCAGAAATATGTTTCTCGCACCCCACGCCGTGCGCGTCGGGCCCGGGGCCTGACGACGCTGCGGCGACGCAATCAGCCAGTGACCGCCCGCTTGGGAGCCACCCATGAGATCCGCACGTTCTTGACCGACCGCGCGACCACCGTGGAGCCCTTCAGCGCTGTGGTGGTGATTGCCCAGCGACCGCGTGAGAGGCGAATGGTGCAGGTATAGGTACGTGCCGTGCCACTGCCGGCGATGGTGCATGTGCCGCGCACCTGCCGGGTTGAGGCGGCTGCGTGCGTGCTCGCGCGATGCTGCGCTGCTGTCGATATGGCGGTCGCAACCTGCGTGACGCGAGTGGTACCCGACGGCACGCGCCCCCGGGTGGTGCAGATAAGGCGTGCACAGGTGGTGCGGCCCGCGAGTGCCGGGATGCTGGTGCTGGCTGCGCCCGAGGCGACGGGGGTGACATTGACCGATGTGCTGGCCGGCCCGGAGCCGCGCGAGTTGAGCGCCCGCAGACGTACCCCGTATGTGGTGCCGTTGGTGAGCCCGCCGATGACCACCGGGCTCGTGGTGGTGGCTGGCGAGGCCGCTGTCCATGCTCCCTCATTGAGTGAGTATTCGTAGCCGGTGATGGGCTGACCATTCGCGGCGCCCGCCGTGAATGCGATGCTCGCACCGGCATCACCCGCAGTCGCCACCAGCGAGGTGGGCGCCGACGGCGGCGTGGGGGCATTGACGAATGGCGACGCGATGTAGATGACTCCCGACGACAGGCTGCCCGGGGGAGCAGGACTACATGCCTGATAGGTCGGGTCGCAACCTGGATCGCCCCCGGTGTCGGGCCCGCCCCAGGTGACGACCGAGCCATCATCCCTCACGGCGGCACCTGCGCTGTCGTTGGAGAACACCTGGCCAACACCCGTAAGTGCTCCGCCCACCGGGATCAACGAACTACCGCCCGAGCCGCTGCTGCCCCAGGTAACCACCGAGCCATCCTGCTTCGCAGCGACGAAGGCGTCCGTCATCCACATGATCTGAGTGACTCCCCCGGAGAGGGACCCCGCCGGTGCCGGGGTACATGTACCCGGGGTCGGATCGCATGCGGAGTCGCCGCCATCCTCGGGCCGGCCCCAGGTAACCACCGAGCCATCCTGCTTGAGCGCAGCGAACGCCTTCTCACTGGCGAAGATGGCCGTGACCCCGCTCGCGAGCGATGTGGCGGGGGCCGGCGAGCACGACGCGTCCGGGGTGCACGAGGCATCGCCGCCATTGGCGCTACTACCCCAGGTGACCACCGAACCATCGCTCTTGAGGGCGGCAAATGCTGCGCCGGTGGCGAAGATACTGGTTACGCCGGTGAGCGCGCCGCCTACCGGCGCTGAGGAGTCGCCTCCAGATGTCGCATATCCCCAGCTCACCACGGAGCCATCGGACTTGCGGGCGGCGAAGGCCGTATTCGTGCTGGTGATGGCCGTGATGCCCGACGTGAGGCTGCCCGCAGCCGCTGGCGAGCACGGGGCAGGGCAGTTGGGATCACCGCCGTTGTTGCCATCGCCCCACGTGACCACCCCTCCGCCGGACGTGCGCGCGGCAAATGCGGACCCGTTCGGCACGATGTCGGTCAGACCCGTGAGCGTTCCACCCACAGGCGCCGAGGCATCGCCACCGTAGGCGGGGTTGCCCCAGGCGACCGCGGATCCGTCGGTCTTGAGGGCAGCAAACTTCTTATACCCGCCAAACACTTGGGCAACACCGGACGAAAGGCTGTCCGTAGGAGCGGGCGAACAATCTGCGGCCGGAGTGCACGAGGCGTCTCCACCCCCATTGATCTCGCCCCAGGTGATCACCGAGCCATCGGTCTTGACGGCCGCGAAGGCCTCCTGCGTGGACGAGACGGTACGCACGCCCGATGACAGGCTGGACAGAGACACCGGGTGACACGTCGGACCCGCGAGGGTGCACGAGATCTCACCACCATGGTTGAGGCCGCCCCACACCACGAGCGAGCCATCCGACTTGAGGGCCGCATAGGCCCCTTCTGACGAGAAGATGCTGGTGACGCCCGAGGAGAGACTTCCGATTGGCGCCGCACCGCAATTTGAGGGGTTGACCACGCAGGCCGGGTCGCCGCCACGGTTGGCGGCCCCCCATGCCACCACGGAGCCATCGGCTTTAAGTGCTGCGAACGAAGTCGCGTTGCGGAACTCGTGCCCGTTGTTGGCGCAACTGGCCAGCAGGAGTGGCAGCGCGATGACGACGGCGGCGGCGAGGAGGCGGGCGGTGCGGGGCATGCTGTCCCTACGTCGGGGAATAGACCCGGGTAATTGTACCGGCGTTGTCCGAGAGGCGCGTGGGTGGCGCAGGAATTGGCAACCCGGCGGGGGCATTTTCGAGACGGAAGGAGCAACATTTCCGACAGACCGGTCAGGGACCGGCAGACCATGAAGCGGGCACCCGAAGCGCGGTAGAGGCAGAGGACAGCGCGTCGTCCGCTTCAGGCACAGCACCAGGCGGGGTGGCGACGGCCGGAGGGGCCGTGGTGACCCCGCCGTCATGCTGGGGTGCCCTAGATAAACCGCTCGGCCATGGGCGGTGGCGCCCCGCCCCCCGGGACCGCACCGTGCAGTTCGGCGACGTTGCCGAGAAACCAGACATCGAAGTCGTTGCCTGAGCTGGCGAGTGCCGGGAGGAAGGTGCCCGCACCCGGGCCCTCCACCACCACGAGGGCAAGGAATCCGCCATCGGGTTGGGGCTGCAGGTACGCCCGGTGCTCATCCAGCCCGAGACGGGTATTCATATCGGCGAACTCGGCCTTTCGCGGACCGGCAAGCTCTCCAGCCCACGACTTCCAGGCATCCACCTTTTCGGCGGGAACGGGAACGACCATGGCGGGCATCTGTGTACCTCCTCCTATGAGTTGATCCGGCGCGGCCGACTCTAGGTCTGAGCTGAAACCGGCACGCCATCCTCCCGTGCCGAAAGGGCGCATCTGAGGGCTTTCACAGGTTTTCCGACCGAGGCTGGAATCGGGGGAAACCCGCGACAACTTGCGGGCAAGCCCCGTGTCGGCGGCAACGGCCCCGGGGTTACCGTGGACCCACCGGAGTCAACAGGGGGTACGCGGTGCTCAATGTCACGGCACTTCTCGGGCGACCGAGCGGATCTGATTCGCTCAGGTACGGACGCCACAGCACGACAACATCGGGTGCCGCACGTGCACCGGTCGTGGTGTGGAACTGCACCCGCACGTGCAATCTGGCCTGCCGTCACTGCTACTCCGACTCAGACGCGAAGATCTACGACCAGCTGAGTGGCGACGAGGCCCGGGCACTCATCACCGACGCAGCAGGCATGGGGTCGCCGGCGTTCCTGTTCTCGGGCGGTGAGCCGCTGATCCGGCCCGATCTCATGGAGCTCATCGCCCACGCCCGTTCCCATGGGCTGCCCGTGACACTGTCGAGCAACGGCACCCTCATTGACGACGACGTGGCCCGCACGTTGGCTGACCTTGAGGTGCGGTACGTGGGGATCAGCCTGGACGGCATCGGTGAGGTGCACGACACCTTCCGTGGCCGCAAGGGCGCGTACGACCACGCCATCCGTGGCATCCGTGCGCTGCGCAAGGTGGGCGTGAAGGTGGGAATCCGCATCACGCTGTCTCCTTCGTCAGTCCCCATGCTCGATGACCTGTTCGAAGTGGCGGAGCAGGAGGGCATCGGTCGGGTGTGCTGCTACCACATGGTTCCCGCCGGGCGCGGCCAGGGCGAAGGCCTGATGCCCGTGGCCGAGGAGCGCGCAGCGCTTGAGCGTGTGTTTGCCCAAGCCGAGCGGTGGGTGGCGGACGGCCGCGACATCGAGGTGCTGACGGTGGACAACTACGCCGACGGCCCCGCACTGCTTTTGCGTTTGGAGAAGAGCCACCCCGAACTGGCAGACAGCGTTGAGGCCGCCCTCACGTGGAATGGCGGCCAGCGCGGCGCCGGTGGGCGCGGACTCGCTGCCATCGACTGGGTCGGCAACGTGCGCCCCGATCAGTTCTGGGGCGGGCCGCCGCTCGGGTCGGTGCGCGAGCGCCCGCTGTCGCAGATCTGGGCCGATGCCCCGCAGCTTCTCGCCAGCCTGCGTGGCCGTGCTGACAATCTCACCGGCCGGTGCGCAACCTGCCGCTTTCAGCGCATGTGCGGCGGTGGCCTCACCTCACGCACCGTGGCGTGCGGACTGCCCATGGAGGCCCCCGACCCCGGCTGTCACCTGACCGACCGCGAGATCACCATGACTGCCGCTCATCTCAGCGGGGCAAAGGCGCCGTGCGCCAAGTGCGCAGGAGGGGCGGCGGGATCATGCAACCGTCCGGATCAGACTGCCACCACCGCAGGCTTCTGAGCACGATCCCCAAGGCGCCCGAGCGCGGGCTCAGTCTGATCGATGCGGCAGTGACGGGCGGCGGCTCATGCATCAGCCGCCGCCCGTCACCTCGGCCAGGGTGCGCGCGGTGCTGAACACCGGGAGGGATGTGGTGCGGCCTCCCACTGGCCACTGCGGGGCGCGGTACACGGAGATGCGCGCTGCTGGTACACAGTCGCCCGCCGGCAGGCAGGTGAGGATGCCCGACAGGCCGTTGTAGCCGGCGACGTCAATGATTGACGCCCGCAGGGCTTCACGGTTGACCACAAGGGCGCCTCCCGGCAACTGCACCGCGGTACGGCGAATGGCTTCGACCATCAGGTTGGTTGCATCAAATGCCGCGAAGGCGAAGACCGTCGCCGGGGCCGACCCGAACTGGCGGCGGTAGGCCGGGAGAAACTGCGCCGCGGCAAAGCTGCTGCTTCCCGCGCCAGTTGGGTCGGGCCCCGACGCGTAGATGCCGTTCGCGACAGAGCCCATGCGGCGTAGGAACGTGGCACTCATGCAGGCCTCCGACACCACAACGGGTGTGGATGCAAGCGCCGGCTCGGCCCGGATGGCCCGCACCATCGTGCCGCAGGCCGGATCCATGAGCGGCAGGAAGATGGCCCCGGGCGCGGAATTCGCCAAGCGGGACGCCACCTGCGCCGCCCGCCCGGAACCCAGCGGATCGGTCACCGTGAGAGCGGCCACCGCACGGCCACCCTCACCACCAAACCCGTCTGCAAACTGCACGGCGAGCGGCCGGGAGTAGGCATCGTTCACCGACACCGTGGCGGCGCTGAGCGCATGCAGGCGCTGTCCCACAAACTCAGCAACTGCTGCTGCCTGGATGAGGTCGTTGAACACCGTCCGGAAGAAGTAGCGGTCATGCCCCTGCGGTGAGGTGAGCAGGGGGGATGTGGTGGTGGGCGAGATGAGCAGCACGCGGTGGCGACTGAGCACCTCGGCGGCCGCCCGGTACGCGGCGGCCGAGCACGTGGTCCCAATCACACCCAGAACAGGGGCAGCAGCCAGCAGTCGGCGGGCACCGGCGCGGCCGCTGTCGGGCGTGCAGTTCTCGGCCTCGGGGATTACCGCAACTGCGTGCCCCCGCAGCGTTCCCGGGTGGCCATCAAAGCGCCCATCCAGATAATCCACGGCCAGCTGGACAGACCGGGCAGTCACCACCCCACCATCGTCAGATGGGAATAGCAGCGTGCCCAGATAGAGGGACTCACCAATTCCGACGGTGACGCACGCGTCGGGGGCCTGGGCGCACGACGGATCTGCCGCCACGGCGGTCGACGGGGCAGGTGCGTCGCCACAGCCCGCGGCCATGAGCACCATGCCTGCGAGTGCCATGACGCACGCGGCCAGCAGCAACCGCACACCGGTCATCGCGTGGTCACCCACGGCAGGTACTCACCCTTCTGCAGTTCGGTGATGAGCCCACTGATGGGGTCGGTACTCACCACGAAGCCCCCGTTGAACGGCGCACTGATGGTGAGGATCGCGCCCAGGTCGAGCGCGACCGCCAACATGATCCCGAGCGCCACCCACGAGTACCGGGTGCCCTGTCTGGCCGCCACCAGTAGCGAGTTGACGATGAGCGCGAGCCCGGCAATCACTGAGAGCGCGAAGAGTGGCAGGGGGAGCCCACCCGTACTGATGACCACGCGCTGCCGGCGATTGGACGTGAGTTCGTTGACGGCGTCCTGCAACGTGCCCGATGCGGCGTTGGGCACGTACGGCCGATTGGCCACCTCAAACACCGCCTGCTGCAGGGTGCGCATGGCGGGAACAGCTGTCGAGCGATCAGCCGCACCGGCCGCCAGTGCCGGCCACTCACCGCTGCGCAGTGCATCGAGATACGCGGTGAGGTTCTCCTGCAGCCGCTGGGCATCGGCCGGGGGCAGCACTCCGGTGGCGTACGCCAGTTGGCTGGCAGCGCTCACCTCGGCCCCCACCGAGTGCTGTGCCTCCTGCAGCGTGGCGTATTCGGAGCTGATGAGGAAGCCGGTGAGGATGGCAAACAGGCTGCCGAATGCAGTCATGTACGCAGCGGCAGTCAGGCCGGCGCGTTCGCGTGGGCCAGGAGCCATGAACCGCCGGATGAGCAGTGCGGTACCCACGCTCACCAGGGCCACCAGCACCACCGAGAACAGGATCACCTCCCAGGCGGGGAGGGATGTGAGCAGGCCCATCACGAGGCGGCCTCCGCCGGTGCGCGAGTGGCCCATGCATGCTCAGTCGCCGCCAGATCGTCTGCCGACAGGCCGGTGTCGGCGGTGGTCAGGAAGTCTGGTGAGGTGAGCAGGTCCATGTAGGCCACCACAGTGTCACTGCTCACGCCCGCATCGGGATTGGCATACACCAGCAGGTCGCGGCTCAGCGGGTAGGTGCCGCTCGCGATTGAAGATGCACTGGGTGCCACGCAGCCATCCCCGGCGTTTACCGCGATCACGCGCACCTTGTCGAGCCACGGCCGCACGGTCTGCCACCCGGCCAGCCCGATGGCCTCTGGCACCCGCAACACCTCGGCAAGCATCTGCTGGTCGCTGCTCGCCACATGGGCATCGCGGCGAATGGCCGGATCCACGCCCGCCCGGGTGGCCAGTGGGGCCACCACCTTGTCCAGGAACATCGTCCGGGTGCCGGATGATGCATCGGGAACCACAACGGGCGGCTGCGTACCGGCCATACCTGATGCGAAGCGCTGGTACAGGTCGCCAAGAGCGAGGCATGCGGGAGCGTGCCCCCTGGTATCGGTAAACAGCACCACGGCGTCGCGCGTCACCGTCACCTGTGTGGGGTGTACTCCGGCCGTTGCACATCCACGGAGCTCCCGCACGGTAATGGGGCGGCTGGCACCCGCGATATCGGCAAGGTGGTCACACAGCAGGGTGATGCCATCAGTCGTACCGGTCATGCGTACGTTGACCGGTGCCAGAAGATTCTCGGCGGCGAATGCCTCAGTCGCCCGCCCGATAAGGGGCAGAAGTGTGGTTGACCCCGCCACCCGCACCGATCCGGTGAGCGCCGACGAGTCGTCACCGCAGCCCGCCGAGAGCACGGCGAGGCCGGCCAGCGCTGCGGCAACCGTGCTGCGACGGAAGAGGGGTGGAGCGCGCACCCGACAAGCGTACCGGTGAGTCCATCCTCTCGCGGCTTCGGTAGCGTGGGCACGGCCATGAGCCCTCACCCCCGCATCACCGCCGTGCTCTCCGCCTGCGCCGCCGTACTGGGCGCCGCAGTGCTGATGACCGGCTGCGGGTCGTCCGGCACCGGGGCCACTGCCCCGGCCACCACTCCGGTGATGCAGGACTCCACCGGCACCGTCGGCAGTCGCACCAACCTGCGGCTGGGGTTCGTCACCACGGTCCAGCATCCATACGGTCTGGCCCTCGCGGCCTTCGCGCGCAAGGTCACGGCGCTGTCGCATGGGAGGGTGGGTGTGTCGCTCACGGCCGCATACGGAGGGGGCGACGACCTGGCCCTTCTGGGCGCGATCCGCTCCGGTGCCATTGATGGCGGCTCGGTATCAGCACCCGTGTGGCAGGGCGCTGGAGTGCAGTCGTTCGAGGCACTGCAGATGCCACTCCTCATCACCAACTACGCCATCGAGCGCAACGTGATCACCGGCCCGCTGGCAACGGAGATGCTGAAGGGCACGCAGGCACTGGGGCTCACCGGCCTGGCCATCCACGAGGGTGGCCTGCGCAAGCCCGCGGCCGCGGATGGCTGCCTGGTTGAGCCGGCAGACTTCGTGGGCGTGCACATGCGCTCGGTGCAGTCCGACCTGCTCGCGCAGTCCATCACGGCCCTCGGGGCCATTCCCACCGCCATGCCCCTCAGCAAGGTGTCCCATGCGGTTGAGAACGGCAGCCTCAGTGCCATCGAGGCCAACGTGGGGCTCGTGTACACGCAGAAGTTCTACGAGGTGCTCACATGTATGAGCGGCAATGTGAATCTGTGGCCATTTCCGGCCGTCCTGGTGGTGCGTAATTCGGCGTGGAACGCCATCCCCGCCGCCGATCGCGCCGTTATCACGCAGGCTGCCGGCGGCCTGGCCGCCGACTCGCTGGACATCCTCACCGACCCGGCCAGCACCCTGCTGGCGGATCTCTGCAAAGCCGGCGACGGGTTCTTCTTCTTCGGCACCGCCACGAAGCCGCAGCTCGCCGCCTTGCGCGAGGCCGTCCAGCCGGTGTACGACCGCTACGCGAAAGTGGAGCCCACCGGCGGGTTCGTCACGCGCATCGAGGCCATCAAGGCACACACAGTGCCGCCGGCACCCGCCCCGTACCCCCCCGGGTGCGCCGCGTAGGCAAGCCCAGGGCGGGCGGGATCGCCCAGGGGCTAGGTAAGCAGCTGGTAGGCGCTCGACGCCACGAGAAAGGCACCAATTGCAGTTC
>Ga0194048_10000764_pt1 | contig 15730 bp, 22 predicted proteins | sample JunL225m_MetaG_FD_161685 | JGI IMG/M metagenome (GOLD analysis project Ga0194048, IMG submission 161685) | Anoxic zone freshwater microbial communities from boreal shield lake in IISD Experimental Lakes Area, Ontario, Canada - Jun2016-L222-5m | ecosystem: Environmental > Aquatic > Freshwater >...
TCTCAGTTCCGCGCCCGAATCGCAGTGCTCAGATCCGTGATGCGATCATTGCGCTCCTTGATCATCCCCAGCGCCCGGGTCGCCACTTGGTCGAGAACCATCGGAGGTGGCGTGGCGAACGAGCGCTTCGGGAAACCGATCTGGAGAAAGTCCTGGTCATAGAGCTCCTCGCATCGCTGAGCTGTCACGTCATCGAAGACGTCCTCCGCCTTGATTCCGAGACCCTCATTGTGCCGACCTGGGTCGACCAGTCGCCCTGAGCGCTCGCTCAGGCTTCGAAAGACGCGGGGAAGATCGCTTGTCGTCGCTATGTCCGTAAAGTCAATTTGATCGAGCGCCAACTGGTAGATCTGCTGGGCGAAGTGGTAGTCCCCCTGCCACACCCACCGATGCTCCATCATGGATTCCACGAAGGCCCGAAACGAGGTTCCGAGGTCCAACTGCCCGTCGACCACGACCAGATCTGGCTGGGGGTAGTCCGTCCACGGACCATCGTGGAGCAGGAGTCGACGTGACTCCCATCCGGAGTAGAGGCGGCTATAGGGATCTCGTACGATCCCGAGACGCATCCACTCAGGCGACGTGAGGGCCTCATGGCGCAGTTCGGGTGACACCCGGTCGATCGTCGGGACCGGGTGGATCGAAAGATCATGGATCGTCAGTTCTCTCGCCACATGGAGATCGGTCGAGAATGCGAGGTCCTCCGGACCCTTGCCCGCCATCTGAGCCAGCGACCACAACATCGTGGAGCATGCTGCCTTGAACACTTGGACGTAGAGGACCTTGGCCTCAGCCACCACGTAGACCGTGCTGGCAAGCGTGGTGAGTCGATCTGAGGCGTCAGGAGTCCGACGTGATTCGAATCCGACACGTGACGCCGTGGGTTCGCCGACGCTTCCCCCGTTGGTCGGAGGTCGAGTCCGACGGCGAGAGAAGAAACTCACTGCTCTAGCTGGGATCGGAGGTGCCCGATCCAATCATTGGCTGACAAGCGCGCCTCAGTGACGGACTTTCTCGTCGCGGAGTCCGGCTCTCCCAGCGCGGGATAGGAACCCAGGAACTTCACATTGGCGACATGGACACGGAGGTCACGAAGACAGTCACTGACAACGTCTTCTCCCAGGTGGCCCTCAAAGTCAATGACGAAGCAGTATTCCCCAAGGCCCCGCTTCGAGGGTCGTGAGTGCACGCTGGTCAAGTTGATGTCACGGGCTGCGAACTGGCCGAGCATCCCGTAGAGCGAACCAGGGCGGTCGGCGTCCTGGAAACAGACGATTGACGTGTGGTCGTGGCCAGTTGCTACCGGTATCGGACCTCGAGCCACCGCAACAAAGCGTGTCTGGTTCTCGAGGTGATCCTCAATATCATCGGCGATGATCTCAAGCCCGTAGAGGGTGGCAGAAAGCCGAGGGGCGATCGCTGCATCATGAGGACCACCCTCCTCCCCGACCCAGCGAGCCGCGTCAGCAGTCGACGTCGCAGCGATGGGCATCGCGTCGGGCCGCTCACGGCTCAGGAACCCTCGGCACTGAGCGAGTGCGTGGGGGAAGGAGTGGACACGGTTGACGTCCTGAATCCTTGTGCCCGGACGCGCCATGAGCTGCAGGTGGATGTCGAGAACCACCTCACGCACGATCAGGAGATCGTCAGAGAAGATCAGTCCGTCGATCGTTTCGTTCACGGGACCTTCAATCCCATTCTCGATCGGGACGAACCCGACCTCGGTCTCGCCGGAAGAGACCGCGTCGAGGACCTCGGCGATGCTCCCCTTCGGGATCAGCGCCGCTGATGCGAGGTCTGCCTGTGTCAGGAGTGCTTCCTCAGTGAAGGTGCCCGTGGGCCCAAAAAACGCGACGGATGAGACGGATGGGGCCATAAGAGGTCAGGATAGTGAAGACATGGACACCAGCGACGTCGAAAAAATCCTGCACCAGATTGCCACCGGCGATCTCGACCCTGCCACCGCAGCGAGCCAGCTCGCCCGGTTGCCATTCGGTGATCTCGGAATGGCGCGAATCGACCATCACCGGAGTCTCCGCCAGGGCATCCCGGAGGCCGTCTACAGCCCAGGGAAGACCGCGTCTGACGTCCGCTCGATCGCCATCGAGCTCCTCAATTCAGGGACCGGTCCCGTGATTGTGACGAGGGCAGATACGGCCCAGGTCGCCGCATGTGTCGAGGCTGGTGAACACGCAGGCGTCGAGCCTGTCATCACCACAACTGGGGGGCACAGTTGCGTCGTTTTCAGGCCTGCGATCGACCGGGGGCGATCAGTGATCATCGTCAGCGCTGGCACCGCAGATGCTCCGGTCGTCGACGAGTGTGCCGCCGTTCTGGTGGCGCTGGGGCTCGCCCCTCTCGTCCTGCGTGATCGTGGCGTGGCGGGCCTCCACCGTCTTGTTGGGGACATCGACACCTTGCTCGAAGCCGAGGCCATCGTCGTAGTCGCTGGCATGGAGGGTGCGCTCGCCAGTGTGGTCGGAGGGATGGCACGAGGTCCCGTCATCGCAGTGCCGACATCGGTCGGCTACGGGGCCGCTCTTGAGGGAGTCACCGCACTCCTCGCCATGATGGCAAGCTGCGCCGCGGGGGTAAGCGTGGTGGGAATCGACAACGGCTTCGGAGCAGCCATGGCCGTCGCACGAGCATTGAGCACGACCCAATGAATTCGTCGCGCGGTGCATGGTTCCAATTGTCCTCAGGGGTGGCCGGCGACATGCTCCTCGGTTCCCTCATTGACGCCGGCGCCAGCCTTGACGTCATCACCGGGACCGTCAAAAGCCTTGGTCTCGAAGGATGGTCCCTGACAACCGAGCAGGTCTCCCGATCGGGCCTCGCGGCAACTCGAGCGGTGGTGGAAGTCCACGACCCCCACGCCCATCGCACCTGGCGCGATATCGCGGCGTTGCTGGTCGCTGCCCCCCTGCCGCCGAGAGTCTTTGAGCGGTCCCACAGCGCCTTCTCCTTCCTTGCATCGGTCGAGGCTGATCTTCACGGCGTCAGTGTCGACGATGTCCACTTCCATGAGGTCGGCGGCCATGACGCGATTATCGACATCGTGGGCACCATGGCCGCACTCGAGAATCTCGATGTTGAGGTCGTCTCCTGCTCACCCATCGCTGTGGGCCACGGTGCCATCACCACAGACCACGGCATCCTGCCGAATCCGGCTCCCGCCACGGTCCGTCTCCTTGAGGGTTTCACGCTTGTCGGGGTGGAGACGCCGACCGAGCTTGCGACGCCCACCGGAGCAGCGATTCTGGCCTCGCTGTGCTCACAGTCACAGCCGCTGCCGCGGATGTCGCTGAGCGCTCACGGCCTCGGCGCAGGGACGAGAGATCTCCCCGGACGGGCCAACGTCGTCAGCGTCCTTGTCGGGACTCTCGCAGAGGGCACCACGGAACTGGTCGCCGTGATCGAGACAAACCTCGATGACGTCACCGGTGAGCACCTCGGTATCGCCATCACTGACCTGATGGAAGCGGGGGCGCTTGACGCCTGGGTGACCCCGATCACCATGAAGAAGGGTCGGCCAGGTCACACCATTGCCGCTATGAGCAACGCTCTCGATGCGAAACACCTCGCTCGCGTGATGATGCAGGTGACAGGAAGCCCCGGCGTCCGGACGTCGCTCGTCGAACGAGCGGTCCTGGATCGGGCCGAGACCGTCGTCTCGGTCCTCGGCCATCCAATCAGGGTCAAGCGCAGCGCTGTTCGCAACAAGCCTGAGTCCGACGACATCGTCGCCGTTGCCCGCGCCACCAATCGAACCCTCGGTGACATCGAGAGCCTTGTCGCCGAAGCGCTTGGCGAGACCCATGCTGCTGCTAGCTCTGGCTTCGTCAGCGCCCTCGACGAAGCCGATCGGCAAGAAACGTCGCTGTCATCACGAAGGTTTCATCAGTGACTGCACTGTGGCGACCGGGGGTGGCATGGAGTTGCTTATCCTTGGCTCCGATTGCGTCGAAGAGATCAAGGACGGTTTGACGCCCGAAGAGTTCGTCGTCCATCTGCATCGTAAAGAAGGTCGGACATTGCACGTTGGGGGCATCGGCAGACAACCGATCTGCCGTCGGTCCCGTAAGGCCGGCGAGGCCAAGGACGCACGCTCCGATCCGCTGGTCGGCGGCGACGAGGGGAAGCCCAAGGATGGTCCCCATCGAGAGCCCCCAGTACCCAAGTGCCGCGTCACCCAACCCGAGTTCAACATCAAGACCATCGATCGTGGCTCGCCAGTCAGCCACCATCGAATCAGTCATCGTGGTCTCTGACGACCAGATCTGCGAGAAGTCGAGCATCACAAGACCCTGATCATCGCTCCGCTCGCCACGTCGGTCGCCATGGATCGGGCCGTCGATGGCGGCCGAGGCGATTCCGTGTCGGCGAGCGAGTCCTCGGGCCAACGCCACAACATGGGATTCTCGCTTCGACCCGCTTGCGCCGTGACCGATGAGCACCAGATGCCCGATGCTTTGGCTCTCAGGCCGCCACAGGACACCAGGGATGTGTCGACCGTCGCGCGTGAGGCCGAATTCCTGTTCGACCACGCCGCTCACCACTACTTGCTCGCCAAGCCTCATACCCACAAAGCGTAGGCACTTCACCGCTCCAACATCGAAGCGGTCCGATCCGACGTTCAACGAGCAGGGGGAGGCGTAGGCTGACCCCATGGGAACTCGATCCGTCACTGCCTCTCGCGTCATCCCCGCCTCGCCCGAGGTGATCTTCGAGATCCTCGCCAACCCGGCAAAGCACACCCTGATCGACGGCTCCGGCAACGTCACCGGGTCGAAGAGCAACCCAGAGCGGCTCTCCCTCGGAGCGACGTTTTCGATGGACATGCGAATGGGTGTTCCGTACGTGACCAAAAACACGGTGTCGGAATTCGAGGACAACCGACGTATCGCGTGGCATCACTTCGCCCAGTTCGTGTGGCGCTACGAGCTCGAGGCCGTCGAAGGTGGCACGCTCGTCACCGAGACGTTCGACTATTCCAAGCCGTGGGGCATCATGCTCATCCCGACAGGAATGCCGAAGAAAAACCAGCAGGGCATGGTCAAGACCCTTGAGCGCCTCGCAGATCTGGTGACCGCTACCCCCGAAGGCTGAGCCTCATCGGGTTGACGACCACCGACGAGATCAGCGAGATGGCGTGGTCAGCACGCAACGCGTACCGGTGTAGATCGTGGGCATGCATTTGTTGCAGTGCGTGCATCCCGAGGGTTCCTCGTCGCCTGACGCCCAGCGGTTCACGATGCCCGGTTCCATGAGAAGTGCTCGTCCGAGGGCGACATACGAGAAGCCTTGATCCAGCGCCGCTCGTGCCGTGGCTGGTCGGGTTACCCCGCCAAGCAAAATGCTAGGCACTGAGACCTGTTGGGCGATGACCTGGGCCTGAGGCAGGAAATATGCCTCCTCGAACGGATAGACCGGCATGAACTTGGCTCCCACGATCCGGAACCCGAGGCGAAGCGGCACCGGAAGGGTCTTTGCGAACTCCTTCCGAGGAGCATCGCCGCGGAAAAGATACATGGGGTTCGAGAGGGAGGAGCCTCCCGTCAGCTCAAGAGCATCGAGGTGGCCATCGGCTTCGAGAAGGAGTGCCACTTCCAGGGCTTCCTCCAGGCCAAGCCCACCCTTTACCCCATCATCCATGTTCAGCTTGACGGTCACCGCCACCGACGAGGGAACCGAGGCGCGCACGGCTGCAGCCACTTGGCGCGCAAGTCGAGCTCTATTCTCAAGGCTCCCGCCGTAGTCGTCGATCCGCTTGTTCAGCTTGGGGCTGAGGAAACTGCTGATGAGGTAGTTGTGGCCCATATGGATCTCGAGGCTGTCGATGCCCGCGGCGGCGGCGGTTCTCGCCCCACGGGCGAAATCCTCAATGATCCGCTGCAACCCTTCCACCGAAACCTCATGAAGCCGTGACCCCATGGCGCTGAACCCCTTCGAGGGGGCGAGGCTCGGCGCCCCGTTTGAGCGACCATTCGCGACCGGTCCGGCATGGCCAAGCTGCGCTGCCAGCAGCGCACCTTGCTCGTGGACCGCATCGGCAAGTCTCCTGAGGCCAGGGGCCGAATCGTCACCAAGGAGCACGCAGTGGCGGTCAGTTCGTCCGTCTGCCGACACCGCGAGATAGGCCACCGTGGTCATCGCCACGCCACCTGCGGCCATGGTGCGGTGGAACTCGATCAATTCGTCGGTCACTTCACCGCGAGGACTGCGACCTTCGAAGGTGGCCGCTTTGACGAAGCGATTCCGTAACTCCAGCGGTCCAAGGCGTGATGTCTCGAAGAGTTCCAAACTCATGGCCTCCTTCGGTCAGCTACTGCCGTTTGTCGGCGATGACGCCTACGACGCAAGACCGGCGATGAATGCCAAAAAACTGGCGGCCGTCAGGGCAAGGGCCGGGGCCGTCTCGGTCATCGGATCATCGACCGTTCGGTGTGCCCTCGCCGCTAAGGCGAAGTAGGCGGTGAACCCGAGCGCAGCAGCAACACCGACGAAGTGTTCGAAGAGGCCGATGAGTAACCCTGCGGCGCCAACAAGCTTGACGATTCCCAGCATGCGCTCGAACCCGGGTCGGTACCCCAATCGCTTCATCAACTCGACGATGTTGGGCATGCCCTTGAAATCGGCGACAGCGGAGAACGCCGCCACGGCGGCAAGCAGAAGAGAAAGAATGGTGAAGAGAAAACTCATAACAACCAAAACCTAGCGGTGTGTCCCCTCGAGAGCGAACCTTGGTCTTGTTCAGCCATGATGAGCCGCCTCGAGGGTGGCGATGTCGAGCTTCGACATTGCGAGCATGGCCTCTCTGACTCTGGAGGCCTTCAACGGATCAGGATCCCCCATCAGCCGACCAAGCGCTGTCGGGACGATCTGCCAAGAAACACCAAATCGATCCTTGAGCCACCCGCACCGGCCCTGCTCTCCCCCTGCGGAGAGACTCTCCCAGAGGTGATCCACCTCTTCTTGAGTCTCGACGGAGACGAAGAGTGAGATCGCTTCGCTGAACGCAAACCCTGGTCCCCCATCAAAGAGAGTGAGTTCAAGTGCTCCAACCTTGAGTGTGGCCACGAAGTAGCCACCAGGGTCCTCGGACTTCGAGACGTTCAGAATGGTCGAACCCGCGAAGACTGAAGCGTAGAGACCCAGGGCCTCTTCGGCGTCTCCGTCGAACCAGAGAAACGGCGTGATTGTGACCATGGCAAAGCCTCCTCGCGAGGACACCCGATTTGACGAGCTAGAAAAACGATACTGACCACGAATCGAGTCACGCGTCAGGGACGCGCCAAAACCTCCACGTGAGGAACGACAAAGAGTCCCTCGGGATCGTCGGCCCATTCCAGGAACGCTGCTGCGATCCCTTCGAGCTCCGTAGGCGAAGACAGCCCGTCTTCGAGTGCTTGGTACGCGAGGTCGCTCTCCCTCATCCGATCTGCCCAGAGGCCTCCCCACCACTGCCGATCCTCCGCCGAGGCGAAGGTCCAGGTGGACGAACTCACCGAGATTTCCGAGAACCCCGCCCGTCGGACCCATCCGGGGAGGTGGCGTCCAGCATCAGCGTCGGCTCGGTTCTTCCGAGTGACCTCGTGGTAAAGCTCCATCCAACGGGTCAGACGTTCATCAGAGGGCGACCAGGCGAACGCGCCGTAGTCGCTGTCACGGACTGCCAAGAGACCACCGGGCCGAAGGACCCGACCCATTTCCATCAGTCCAGCGATCGGGTCCACGAGATGTTGGAGAACCTGGTGAGCGTGTACGACATCAAAACTGTCACCGGCAAAGCCCAGAGACGCAACATCTCCACGCACGAATGTTGTGGTGGTCGAACCCTCGGCTACTGCGGCTTGTCGGGCGATCTCGATCACCGAGGAGGCGGCATCAACCCCGATGACGCTGGCTGGATAGACACGTCGGGCCAGATCAAGGGTGATCGTTCCTGGTCCACAACCGACATCGAGCACCTGTTGACCCGGCTCGAGATGGGCGAGAAGGTAGCCGGCTGAGTTCTCCGCAGTGCGCCACCGATGACTCCGCAGAACAGACTCATGGTGTCCGTGGGTGTAGCGATCAACCGGTGTCATGAATCTGGCCCGCCCAATGTTCTGATCAGCGACGCCACAGAGGCAACCTGTTCCGGGACAACCCGCCACCACATCCAACGACCACGTCGTTCGCCAACGATCAGCCCTGCGGCCGCAAGTTTGTTGGTGTGATGCGAAATCGTCGGCTGACTTCTCCCGAGCGGTCCTTCAAGATTGCAACTGCACACCTCGCCCTCACTGGCGATAATCGAGAGGACACGGAGGCGGATTGGATCGCCGAGAGCAGAGAGAATCGACGCCAACGACTCAGCGTCGTCCTCGCCGAGGACGACGCCGGGCGGAGTCGGGCAGCAGAGGGTGCTTCGTTCTTCGACACGATCGGCCACAAGGGCTCCTCCTCATTGACCTGCAGCACTGCAGAAGGCACACTCTATATTGATAGGTATCGATATAAGGTTGCCACTATGTCTCGACTCCAACTTGCACTCAACGTTTCGAACCTCGAGGAAGCGATCAGCTTCTACTCTCGGCTCTTCGGCGTCGCTCCGGCGAAAGTACGTCCGGGCTATGCCAATTTCGCAGTGACCGACCCTCCGCTCAAGCTCGTCCTGATCGAGGGCGCCGGAGAAGGCGGCACCATTAATCACCTCGGGATCGAGGTCCACGACGCTGATGCCGTTCGAGCGGCGGCCGAACATCTCTCGGACCAGGGCATGACCACCGACATCGAACTGGCGACCACCTGCTGTTACGCCGAGCAGGACAAGGTATGGGTTGATGGACCTGACGGGGCCCACTGGGAGATCTATACGGTCCTCAGCGATGTCGTCGGCGCCGATGCCCTGGGGGGCGACGACCGATGCTGCACGCCGGACCAGGCCATCGTCACACTCCGCGATGTGCCAGCGCCCTCAGCGTCGTGCTGTTAACACCGAGCTCTTCGAAGAGGCGTGAGGCGTCCCATGAATGACGTCGTCCTCTGGCGGCGTCTGATCGCCGAATATCTCGGCAGTGCCTTTCTCGCTGCGATCGTGATCGGGTCGGGGATTGCCGCCGAGCAGCTGTCTCCGGGGAACACCGGACTCGAGCTTCTTGAAAATGCCGTCGTCACTGGCACCGGCCTCTTCGCCATCATCCTCATCTTCGGCCCCCTCTCGGGTGCTCACTTCAACCCGGTCGTCTCCTTCGTCGATGCGGCCTTCGGAGGTCTCGCTTGGAGGGATGCAGCCTTCTACCTCCCGGCCCAAGTTGCGGGATGCGTGACAGGAGCGATCGCCGCCAACACCATGTTTTCGCTCTCGGTCGTCTCGATCTCGACGCACCACAGAGCTACCGGACCACACTTGTTTTCCGAGATGATCGCCACGGTAGGCCTTCTCCTCGTGATCTTCGCCCTGGCACGAAGCGGTCGTGGGTCGATGGCGCCCGCTGCCGTTGGCGCCTACATCACGGCCGCGTACTTCTTCACCTCGTCGACGAGTTTCGCTAACCCGGCGATCACGGTCGGACGAATGTTCTCGAACACCTTCGCGGGAATAGCTCCGAGTTCGGTGGCTCCGTTCATCGGGGCCCAGATCATCGGCGGCGTCGTGGCAGTCATCGCCCTGCGCAGCCTCTATCCAGGGATCACGCCATCGGAATCAGCCGACATCATCGTGGCCCACCTGCGCAGCAGTGAGGACCCCGAAACCAGTCACTGACAGCTCAGCGCTTGAACCACCCTCGGCGTGCTGTGGGCTCCTGGACGCTGCATGAACAGCGATCCGCAACAGGGACGTGAGCGAGGGCTTCCTCGATATGAAGCCCGCATCCCTCCCAAGAAGGCTTTCCGCACTGCCTGCATTTCACCTCGTGGCACATCTCCACACAGTACGGGGTTGGGACCCGATCATCCGTCACTCCACCATTGGTGCATCACCCGCTCTCGTCGCCTTCTCGTCATCGGGTTCCGCCCGTAGGGTGAGGGGATGGATCTTGAAACCGCACTCCGATTCGCCGCATCACGGCGTAATGCCGTCCTGACGACGCTGCGCGCGGATGGTCGGCCGCAACAGTCCGTCATCTTTTTCCACGCAGAGGGAGACCGATTCTCGATCTCGATTACCGACACGCGAGCCAAGACTCGAAATCTCCGGCGCGATCCACGAGCGGCGCTCTTTGTGCCTAGTGATGACGTCTTTATGTGGACAAGTCTTGACGGGATCGTGGAACTCAGCGAGGTGGCACGTCACCCCGACGATCACGTCGTGGATCTTCTCGTCGACTTCTACCGTGCGGGCAATGGCGAACATCCCGACTGGGCGGAGTACCGCAACGCGATGGTGACTGACCAGCGACTCCTGGCGACCTTCATTGCCCGGTCGGCCACCGGAATACTCCCGGACGTCTCCTAACCGCTTCGCCAGGACTCCTCTCGAGCGCTGAGAACGGTCCTTCTCGAAGCGCATCTCCCGATCCTGGTGCGGCGTCCTCGCTACGATGCGACCCGTCACAAGGGCGACCCTTCAGGTCTCCTCGCGCCACCATTACGTCTCAAGGAGGATCCAGTGAGCAGAGTCGGCACCTACCTGAACTTCATGGGCCACACCGAGGAGGCATTTGCTTTCTACGCAGAAACGTTCGGGACCAAGCCGGTCACGCCGATCACTCGCATGGGCGACATGCCGCCCGGTCCTGGCATGCCTCCACTCACCGAAGAGGAACTCGGGCTCGTCATGCACATCGAACTCCCGATTCTCGCTGGGCACGTCCTCATGGGGACCGACATGCTCGAATCGATGGGCCATGCGCTCCGAATCGGGAACAACACCACGATCCACCTCGAGCCCGATACCCGCGACGAAGCCGACGCTCTCTATGCGGCACTCAGCGAAGGTGGGAGTGACACAACAGGAATGCTGGATATGCCATGGGGTGCCTACTGGGGATGTTGCTTGGACCGATTCGGGATCCGGTGGATGCTGAATGTGCCCAACGAATAGGACTTGTCAGGCTGGCTCATTCTCGTCTTGACCGAGGCGTGAGCAGCGCCTGCGTCGCCTGGTCCGAGGCGGAACCACCTCGCTCGATCGATCCTCAGTGCGGGGATTCCCCATCGGGGCGCGGGCTACCGGGGAGGAGCCGGCGGGGACCCGGCCCTTCCTTGGCCATGGTGTCCGACGGGTTCACCAAGAGGCATCGCTTGAAGGAGAGACACCCGCAGCCGATGCACGTCGTGAGGTCGTCACGCAGTCGAATGAGTTGGTCGATCTGGTCATCGAGCCTCTCTCTCCACCGAGCGGACAGGACCGCCCAATCATCTTCCCGAGGTGTGCGCTGTTGAGGGAGCTCGTCGAGTGCCTCCCGAATGGCAGCCAGCGGAATACCCACTCGCTGAGAGGCCCTGATAAATGCCAGCCGACGAAGCGTGTCGCGCCCGAAGCGACGCTGGTTCCCTTCATTTCGAGTGCTCGCGATCAGCCCTTGGCGTTCGTAGAAGTGCAGCGCAGAGATCGAGAGTCCGCTCCGATCAGCCACCTGCCCCACTGACCATTCATGAAATGACGTTTGTCCGCGCGGCATCCTCAGAACCTACCGCTTGACCTCAACCAAGGTTGAGGTGTGAAAGTGAGATCGACAGCATCAGGAACCGACAACGAGGGGCAGCGAGCAATGCAATCATTCATGGTGGTCTCCACCTTTAAGGACGGAACGGTGATGGACGATGTCTACGCCGTTGTCGCAGAGGAGCAGGCGCAGGTCAAGGTCCTCGAGAATGAGGGTCGGGTTGGAAGCATCCATCTCTCTCTGGCACGAGGAACGATCTTCATCGAGACCTTCGCTGACGATGCGGACCAGGCGAAGGCAACAATCCAAACGCTGCCCATGGCGCATTGGTGGAACATCGATGTCTTCCCCACGGCTCCTCCAGGCGGGCCAGGTGCAGCCTCATGAGCGCGTTCACCGACGCCGAGATCGCTTACCTAGCGACCCAGCCACTGATGCGCTTCGCCAGTGCCTCGGCGGCAGGAAAGCCAGATGTCGCACCAGTGACCTTCGAGGTTGAGGGTGACGACATCATCACTGCCGGGTTTGATATCACCCGCACCGTCCGCTATCGGAACATCCAAAGCAACCCTCAGGTCACCGTGGTGATCGATGACCTTGCCACCATGGATCCATGGTCCCCTCGAGGGATCAAGATCATTGGGTCAGCGTCGATCGAGGACGGTGACAACTCCCCACAGTTCCGGATCATGCCTGAGGTCATCATTAGCTGGGGGGTGAACGACACCACGCCCGGAATCCCGGCCATGGAACGACGCTCATTGGTTGACGGGGATTAGCCGGAAGGCAAGCCTGCTGATCAAGCTCCATCCGAACACTCGCGGCCGGTGCGGGTCACGCTGAGAGCCAAACTCTCAAGAGGAGCGAGCGCTGGGAGGGACGGTTTTCGATGGCTCCGCGTAGACATGCGCTTTCTGCCACAATCTCTCGTTATGGCCAAGCTGGGAGTCGTTGAAACGCCGTGGGTTCTCGAAAATCTCGCAGAATTCGTCGCTGCTACTGCTGGCAGGCCGGGCCGAATCCAGAGACTGGACGGCGGCATACTGGTCGCAAGCCCGGTTCCTGTGGCAAATGGATACTTCAACGCAGCATTTCCTCGAGATGACATCGATCCCGCACCGTTCATCACTCAGGCAAAGACCTTCTTCGCCGAGTCAAACAGTCCCTTCATCCTTTGGGTCCCCGAAACATTCGTTCATTCGCTAGCGGTGGCTGAAGCAGAATCGAGTTCGACAGACCAAGAGTCGTCGCCTCAGATGGTGATGACGGTTCCACCGAGATATTCCTCGGCTCTGACCGTCAGGGAAGTTGAGTCAGCGGATGACCGGGCGCTCTTTGGAGAGCTCTGTGAAGCCGGCTACGAAATCCCGGGGCTCTCTTGGATCCTTGATCACCACGATGCACTTGGCGCTCCTTCAACAACCTGGGCAATCGCGTGCGATGGTGACGAACCGCTTGGGGTGGGTTGCGCGTACCTGCGCGGCACAAGCGGGGGTGTGTTCTATGTGGCCACGCCGCCTTCGGCTGCCCGAAGGGGTGCAGCAACCGCGGTGACGGCCTGGCTCACCGCCAAGGTTTTTTCAGCTGGCGCCACCCAGGTGACCCTCCAAGCCAGTGACCAAGGCCGAGCGGTCTATGAACGCTTGGGATTTCGCGAGCAGGTAGCACTTCGTCGTTTCACATTCGACGCAGCCCACTGAAATCCTGATTGTTGACCATCAGAACGCCACGTGGACTGAACACGGGACCGAAGAGGTCGTAGGAGGCTCCTTGGCGTCTCGCAGCAATGTGCGTGCGCCAGATTGAGAGACGTTCTCGCTCCCCAATGCCTCAGCAACCCCTGGCTCCCTCAAGGGCGTCAAGATGCCACCTGGATAGTCGTCAGAATCGAAGATGAAGGCGAGGGGACAACTTCGCCATTGAGGAGCGTCCCTTCAATGTGGAACTCGATCACCGAGTCCGTTCCGCTGACCCCTTGAAGCCGCCGGGGAGAAACGAACTGGTGCCGTTATGTACAACATACTTTTCATTATGTACAATGAATCTATGGCCAAAGTAACGATGAGTGAAGGTCGCGAGCGACTCTCTGAGATGGTCGACGTCGCACGGAGCGAGGCGGTGGTCTTCGAGCGCTACGGACGGCCAGCAGCCGTCATGGTAAGTGCCGACCGTTATGAAGAGATGATGGATGCGCTCGAGGAAATCGAAGACATCTCTGCCTTCGACGCTGCGATCTCCGAAGAGGGCGACAACATCCCTTGGGAGCAGGTGAAGCAGGATCTTGGCTGGTCGTGAGCCGCTTCCGAGTCGAGTTCCGACCAGCAGCTGCGCGTCAGCTGCGGAAGATCGAGCCCCAAACCCGAGAGCGACTCAGGGGCATCATCACGCTCCTGGCCGAGGACCCTCGCCCGCCCGCCTCTCGCCAACTTCGCGGGCGATCGGCGTGGCGGGTACGAGTTGGCGACTACCGAGTCAACTACACGATCGAAGACGGACTACTCGTCGTTGTAGTAATCACGATCGGTCACCGACGAGAGGTCTACGACTGAGTTCAACCCTCCAAAGAGAACCGGTACACATTGGTATCTCTCTTCACGGTAGAAATGAAATCGTTCCGAATAGGAGCGCCTCGGGACTTGGGTCCAACTCCCATCGGGAGCCGTTCACTTTTCGACCGGCAGAGATGACGAGTTTTCGAGCGGCAGCGACACATTGCCGACTGCGCGTCGACTTTCCCGACGGCTTGTGGTCAAGATGCAATGCGAATCGTCGCCGTACCGACGACGTCGAGAGGTTCTGGAATCGGATCTCCCGACTCCGCCAACAACTCGAGGTGGGACTCGATCGCCTCTCTCATGTTCTGCGTCACTTCGTCCACCGTCCTGCCCGTAGACGTACAGCCATCGAAATCGAGCACATAGGCGCTGTAGTTGGAGCCGGCATCTTCAATGACGATCGTGTATTCCCGCATCAGCCTGCCTCTTTCAATCTGGCCTGCCTCCAGATGCTACCTAGGGTCTTCGGCGCTATCTCATCGCCCGGATGACCAGAAACCGTGACGGTTCCTGGCTTCGTGGCGTGCTGGAAGTGCCGATGACTCCCTCGCTGGCGAGCGAGGACCCATCCATCATCTTGGATCACCTTGATCACGGCTCGAACCTTCACCGACCCACAACGGTCGGGAGCTCAAATAAGCACGTCAGCCTTCGAGCGAAAACCTGTAGCCATTGGTCTCTCGCATCAAAGTAGAAACGGGAACACGAGTCTGATCACTCATGCTCGTCGGGCAAAGCCGTCTGGGTCACGATCAATCACAAGTTAGCTTGCTGCTGTCACAGTGACAAGCTAACTTGTGGTCGTGGATGATTCCCCACGGATCATCGAGAGCGCCCGGAGGCACGGAATTGTGGATACCGACATCATCCACTGCTTCGACAACCCCATCCTCGTCGAGGACCTCGATGACGATCTCGTCATGCTGGTGGGGCCAGACAGAGCTGGTCGCCTCTTAGAGGTCGGTGTCGTTGTCGGCAACGTCGGACCCGTCATCGTCCACGCCATGGAAGCTAGAACCAAGTACCTGAGGTGAACGCCATGCCAAGAAGCACGAAGCACATCATCGAGCAGGCCGACGAGTTGGCGAGGCGGTTCCAGGACCATGCTCCGGGCTCAAGCAACGTGAAGACTGCGGATTCGCTCCGTGAGGTGCGGCTTGCCTTCCTTCGTCGAGCAGAGGCGGAACAAGAACTGTTCACTGCCGTCGACGGTGCCCGAGCTGACGGTCAGAGTTGGGCCGCTGTCGGGGCGATGCTCGGCACTTCTGGAGAAGCAGCTCGCCAGCGCTATGGCGCGCCCGCCGTCAAGAACTGAGCTCAGCCCTCCAAAGAAAACCTATACACATTGGTCTCTCAACTCAAAGTAGAAATAGAACCATCCGTCGCCGAACCCGCTAAAGAAGATTCAGGAAGTCATCAACGCCCATGCCCGACTGTCGGATGATCGATCGGAGAGTTCCTGACGCCAGTTCCTTGTGCCGAGGAACGATGACCGTCAACTCGCCCTTGCGAAGCTTCACATGGCTGCCGCGCTGGCTGACTTCGGCAAATTCCGCCCTCAAGAGAGTCGTGATGACC
>Ga0194048_10000767_pt1 | contig 15707 bp, 19 predicted proteins | sample JunL225m_MetaG_FD_161685 | JGI IMG/M metagenome (GOLD analysis project Ga0194048, IMG submission 161685) | Anoxic zone freshwater microbial communities from boreal shield lake in IISD Experimental Lakes Area, Ontario, Canada - Jun2016-L222-5m | ecosystem: Environmental > Aquatic > Freshwater >...
GGTCTGGGGGAAAGGGAGGGGGATTGGCATCTTGACAGGTCGATTCAAAAATTGCAAACCGAAGTTGATTTGAATTTTGCCGGGACTTCGTCTAGGCTGGTGGACATGAACCGCTACTCGTCCATTTTTGAGCCAACGGAGTACGCTGAACTGGAGTCCAGGGTCAGTTACAGGAAGTTTGGTGAACTCTGTCCAACATGCAAAGGAACAGGATATTATGAGTTCAATGGTGGTACACATGAGTGTGAGAAAGATTATGATGGTATATGCGTACAACGTAAAATCTTTCTTAGATATGAGTTGGCGAATATACCAATGGACTATCACCGGATAGACTGGGATTTTTTTGAAACACAGCCAGAAGCCAAGGAATCGATAGAAGCCTATGTGAACAACCTTGACAATGCAATTGAAAAAGGACTCGGGCTCTATGTTAACAGCACCGGCCTTGGTACAGGGAAAACATTAATTGGATGTCATGTTCTAAAGGAGGCCGTGAAGCGTGAGCACAAAGCCTACTTCTGTCAGTTTATGGATTTGGTGAATATTAGCGGCGACTGTTATCAAAAAATAGAGAACAAGTTATTGAACTCTGACATTGTGTGCATCGACGACATAGTTTCATCTCATATCTCTAGTAAGCAAAATGATCTTTTTAAATATCTTTTAGAGAAAACCATCAGGCATAGAGTTCATAATGAAATGTCGACAATAGTAACATCAAATCTTGAAAGTGATGAGTTCCTAAAGGCGTATGATCGTGTATTTTCCTTGCTAATGAGTAACTCTTTTGAGATCAGATTAAAGTCATCAATTGACTACAGAAGAGATTTTCTTGCTAGTGGGATAGACGATTTACTTCGCTCTAAAGACATATCTCCCATCACATAATAATATTGTAGATTGTCACCACATCAACGTGGTGTGCTTCTTAGTTATAAAACATACAGCGCTCAAAATAGGAGTCAAGATGACACAAGGTCATAACCTGCCAACCGATTACCAAAAATTTATCCACACCAGCCGCTATGCGAGATGGGATGACTCTCTCGGAAGAAGAGAAACGTGGGGGGAAACGGTTGATAGGTATTTTGATTTTGTGACTACATCTCTTGCTGCCAACAACAACTACAAGATCCCAGCCGAACTCAAAGACGAACTAAGAACGGCTATCCTAAACCTTGAGATTATGCCCAGCATGCGAGCCTTGATGACCGCTGGTCCAGCCCTAGAGCGTGACAATATTGCTGGCTACAACTGCTCCTATGTGCCGATTAATCATGTGCGCTCTTTTGATGAGATCCTCTACATCCTTATGTGCGGCACTGGTGTTGGCTTCAGCGTTGAGCGTCAGTTCGTAAGCGAACTCCCCGTTGTCAACGAGCACTTTGAGAACTCGCCGACGACCATCATTGTTAACGACTCCAAGGCCGGTTGGGCACGTTCCCTTCGTGAGTTGATTGCCATGCTTTACGCAGGGCAGATTCCTTCGTGGGACGTCAGCAAGGTTCGTCCTGCGGGCGCTCGTCTTAAAACGTTTGGTGGCCGTGCCTCTGGGCCTGGACCACTTGAAGACTTGTTCCAGTTCTCGATCCGTATGTTTCAGAATGCCGCTGGTCGAAGATTGACAAGTATCGAATGCCACGACCTTGTGTGCAAAATCGCAGATATTGTTGTGGTCGGCGGTGTTCGACGGTCGGCTCTTATTTCGCTATCCAACTTGACAGATGACCGTATGCGTCACGCAAAATCTGGGGCATGGTGGGAAGACAACATCCAGCGCTCCCTCGCTAACAACTCTGTTTGCTATACCGAGAAGCCGGAGATGACCTCGTTCATGGAGGAGTGGTTGTCCCTCTATCAGTCAAAGAGTGGAGAGCGCGGGATCTTTAATCGGGAGTCCGCCAAGAAGCAGGTTGCCAAAAACGGTCGCCGTGATCCCGAATGGGATTTTGGAACAAACCCCTGCTCGGAGATCATCCTCCGCCCTTATCAGTTCTGCAATCTGACAGAGGTTGTGGTTCGTGCTGAAGACACAAAGAAGTCTTTGGAGAAGAAAGTCCGTCTCGCCACAATCCTTGGAACCTTCCAGTCGACTCTTACCGACTTCAAGTACCTCCGCAAGATCTGGAAAGAGAACACCGAGGAAGAGCGTTTGCTCGGGGTTTCGCTAACAGGCATCATGGACAACACGACGATGAACGGTCGTTCGGGACAAGACGAACTCAAAAAGTGGTTAAATCATTTCCGTCAAACCGCCGTTGACACGAATAAACAGTTTGCCGAAAGTCTTGACATTCCCCAGTCGACTTCAATCACTTGCGTGAAGCCATCGGGGACCGTATCTCAACTGGTTGACTCAGCCTCTGGCATCCATGCTCGTCATTCCGAATATTATATTCGCCGTGTTCGTGGTGATAGAAAAGACCCCCTCACCCAGTTCATGGTTGACGCTGGTATCCCCTGTGAAGACGATGTCACCAATCCAGAGAACATTGCGGTGTTTTCCTTTCCAATGAGGTCACCCGATGGGGCTGTTCTTCGTGACGATATGTCCGCCCTTGAACAGTTGGAACTGTGGAAGACCTATCAGATTGAGTACACGGAGCACAAGCCTTCGGTAACCATCTCTGTTCGCGATAACGAATGGATGGGTGTGGGCTCATGGGTCTGGGACAACTTTGAATTTGTTAGCGGTGTGTCTTTCCTGCCACACTCTGACCACACCTATCGTCAGGCTCCCTACGAAGACATCGATAGCAAGACCTACCAGGCAATGTTGGCCGAGATGCCGGATTCAATTGACTGGTCTCTTCTTGCCAACTACGAATACGAGGACAACACTGAGGGCGTTCAGACCCTTGCTTGCTCAAATGGAGCATGCGAGATCGTTGACGTTGGCGTCAAGTAGGATCATCTGCTACAATCAATTCGACTTCCGTGCAACGGGGTGATGGCCGCACGGGGCCATACCCAGTCAGAGTTTCCTCCTTTCGCTGTCTGGGTCAGGTTATTCAGACACCCCGTCTAAATTTACAAAACAAATATTGATCTGCTAACATTTAATAATGCACCTACTACAGAAAGGTAGTTATGAATCTCAACAAGTCTCTAATTGAACAAGCGGCGCTTCGTGCGATCCGTTCGTTCGTGCAGGCGTTCCTGATCGTTTACCCCGGTCAGGCTCTAATCAACTGGGCAATGGGTTCCGGTCATCTTGACACCCACCTCCTCCGTGCTGCTGCTATCTCGGGCGCTATTGCCGCCTTCTCGTTTGTCTGGCGTATGTTTCTTGATCCCAGCCGCATCCCGTCCATTGTGGACACTCCCCCTCACAACTAAGTAAAGGAAGAATATGAGAACACTTATTCTCACTAGTCCGCACGAAAAAGGTCCGGACGTTAAGAAACTTCAGAATCTTCTGAAGAAGAATCCATATGGATCGTTCTATATGGACAAGGTTGATGGCGAGTTCGGTCCTTACACCGGCACCGCTGTCAAAGAGGCTAAGTTTTGGTTGGGCTATGATCAGAATCAAGTTGACGGAGCGGCTGGCGCTATGCTTGTCTCGTTCCTTGACGGTTCGAAGCCACTACCTTTCCTTAACAAGTCCCGCCGCAAGAGCCGCCTTAAGCAGGATCCCGGTGCACATCTTCGCACCGCCGCTCTTGCTAGCGCCCTCTCGTTTATGGGTGTTGCAGAAAATCCTCCCGGCTCGAACAAGGTTATGTTCTCCGACTGGTACGGCATCACTGGTGCTTGGTGCGCTATGTTCCAGACCTACAATTATGTAGCGGCAGGAAGTAAGGCATTCCAGCGCGGCAATCGTTGGGCATACTGCCCATTCGTTGTGGATGACGCCCGTGCGGGCCGCAATGGTCTGAAGTTGATCTCCGCCGCAAACGTGGAGTCTGGCGATCTTGTCTTGTTTGACTGGAACCTTGACGGTACTGCTGATCACATCGGCATGTTTGAATCGTGGAGCGACAAGAAGCAGAAAAACTTCACGGCCATTGAGGGCAATGCTGGCCCCGGTCAGGTTCAACGTGGTTCGCACGATCTCAAGAACGTGCTGATCTTTGCTCGCGTTACATACTAGTCTGACCTAAACATTCGGAGCATTAAGGGTCGCCTTCGGGTGGCCCTTTTTGTTGCTATAATGAATCAACGTTGGGGGATCGTCTAAAGGCAGGACAACGGGTTTTGGTCCCGTGAATTGGGGTTCGAATCCCTGTCCCCCAGTCGAAAGGAAAATGTGATAACATTGACGAGTGAAGAGGTCCTCCTCCACATCAAAAAAATTGTTGACCAGTGGGACAAACGGTTCTTTGAAGAGACTCAGGGCAATATGATTCTTGAGGACAGAAGAGTTTGGATGTGGGAAGAGTGCGTAAACGATATCAGAAAACTTATTAAGGAGATAAAATGATAGTTGAACTTGAAAAATGGGAATATGAACATGCTGTTTATATTGCTGGTCGTCGTCTTGCTGAGAACAAGGGAAGAAAAGATGCCGCTCACTACAACAACGATCTTAAACAAAACGAGATACTGGCAAACGTTGCAACGTGTTGCTGTGAAATTGCCGTAGCAAAACTTCTTAACGAGTACTGGCACGCCCATGTCTGGGATGTCCGTGATCACAATATGTATAAAGATCTTCCCGATGTGGGAAAAGATGTTGAGGTAAGAAGAGTTAGAAAAATAGACAATCCTGTAACAATTAGAAAGAACGATGTTCTCAAGAATAGAATTATTGTTGCAGCATATGCCGAGGAACCAGAGTTTTGGATTGTTGATGTTTTAGGTATGATCGAATCGGGACCGGGTTGGGAGATTGGCGAACCCGCCTCCTTTGATCCGGAAAAGTCTAGAAGAGTTCCTATTTCTAATCTTTCTTTCTGATCCTGCTTAATGAGAATCGTCGCCATCCCAGTCAAGAACAAGTTGGAGTGGACGGCCCCGCTTGTTGAGCATCTGCTTTTGCATGATGAAATAGATGAGTTGTGGATATACGATAACGGCTCTACAGATCGCACAGCCGACTGGGTTGCCAACCGGAGAAGAATAGATAAGCGGCTCCATCGTGTCGAGGCTCCAAACATGCCGCTCTATCACATGTGGAACATGATGATTGAGATAGCAAACGTTAAATCTGATAAGTGTGACCTTGCCATTCTTAATAATGATATTCGTTTGCCGCCTTTTGCCATTAGAGATATGGCTTCCTGCGCACGCGAGGCGAATTTTCAGATCGCGACAGTCGACCCAGTAAGAACTGGACTCTATAGTTATCATATTGAATGGTGGGATAGGGGGTACGCCCTGCCCAAGCCCTGCGATCCCTATTGTGAAGAGGTTGGTCTTGGCTTTCGTGCAGGCTGGGCGTTTGTCCTAGCCGCCGAATTCTGGAAGGATCAGGAGTATGCTATTCATCCGGACTATAACATTTATTATGGTGATGATGATCTTTATCGGCGTGCCATGGTTCGTGGTGGTCGTGCTTGCATTGTTCGTGGCATTGGGAGCGATCATGCTGAAAGCCAAAGCGGATGGTCTAAAAGAGTAGAGGATTGGGACAAGGACAAAACGATTTTTGAGAGGCTTTGGAACTAGCCCGGGTGGTGGAATGGTATACACAACAGACTCAAAATCTGCCGCCGCAAGGCTTGAGGGTTCGAGTCCCTCTCCGGGCATGCTATAATTGTAATCGGATGGTTGGCCGAGCGGTTGAAGGCACCAGTCTTGAAAACTGGCAAGAGTAACATCTTCGGGGGTTCGAATCCCTCACCATCCGCTGGCACTGCTGCCGTCCCCGGTGGCCCAATTGGCAGAGGCGCTCGGCTGTTAACCGAGAGGTTGTAGGTTCGAGTCCTACCCGGGGAGTAAAGTTATGAATAAAAGGAATAAAACATGAAGGAGGGAGAACTGGTAAAGATCGCTCACAAGATGGCTTTGCGTTCTCCGGTGCGCAGATTCCAAACAGGAGCGGTCATCTACAAGGGCGGAGAGGTTCTAGGAACAGGCTGGAGCCATGCATCTGAAAGGAATATGGCGTGCTATAGATCGATGCATGCAGAACTTCATGCTTTGTCGAGATGTGGTGTGGGGGATACCACCGGCTCTATAATTGCCATTGTGACCTTATCCAGGAAATCCGGCAACCGCACCGATGGTACCCCTTGCCTCTTCTGCTTACGCAACATAAAGAAATTCGGCATAGAGAAAATAATCTGCACCACAACTGGTGGTGGATCTAGACTTATACACACAGACCTTATTGACATGTCCGCACTCGCCAAAAGCATTGATTTGTCTTCAAGGAAACCCTACATCAGTAGTATGCTGCAACATGCTTGTTGAAATATTAGATAATAAGATCGAAGAGGAAATTGTTCTTCTCACAGAAGAAGAACGATCAAAAATTATATTTGTTGAGAGACACCCGTCTATCGAAATGCACTGGTATCTATCTGCGTTTGATATGTCTTTCATCAAAGAGTTTACGGTTCTCAAGAATAGAAGAATAGTAAACCTATTTAATCTTCATGCTCTTATTAAAAAGGCATCAGAGAGTGGCTACCGTTTAATATGGATTGATGATCCGTCTGAGGTTGTTGAATGGGTGGAGTCCCTGCACAGGTCGCCGGATGTAAAAATCCAAAGTGATCTCCCCGAAACAATTAATGGGTTTCTACCATTCCAGGTTCAGGGCTATAACTTTCTAAAAACAAATCAAGCGGGGGTCGCTAACTGGTCTACGGGGACTGGCAAAAGCGTTCTTGCCTGCGGCCTGGTTCTCCATCACCACAACAACAGCAATTTTGATATTTGTCTTTGGGTGGTGAAAACCCATAACAAGATCAATACACAGAGAACCATGGGTCGTCTTATTGGGCTTGAGGAAAACTCTGTTGTGATCGATGGGCCCAGAGATCGTCGTGTCAAACTTTATGCGCAGGCTGAAGAGATGACAAGACCAATTATAATTTTGAACTACGAAAAATTTAGAGACGATCCGGAAGATCTTCTTCGCTTGATTGAGGGTAAAAAAGTCTTCATTATCTGGGATGAGATGCCCACCAAACTGAAGAATAGAGAGACAAAACTGTACCGTGCCGTGATCGCTCTTCTCTATAGAAACCGCAACAAGATATCTCTCAACACAACGCGTCCTAGTGAACTTCGTCAGGTTATGCTTTCCGCTACGCCGATTGAAAACTCTCCAGAAGACTTCTTCAACTGCGTTAGGATTTTAGATCCAAGCATATTCGGAACAGTAAAAGAATTCCACTCTAAATTTGTAGCATCGTTTAGTCGCTGGGGATGGAAGCAGCCCGAAAAGTGGAAGAACCTTGACCTCATGGGAGCCAAGGCTGCTCACATCACCCATCAGGTCGACAAGACGGACGAGGACATTGCCTCTCAGTTCCCCAATGTGATTGATGAGATTGTCTATGTCGATATGGGGGACGCTCATAAGGCGATCTACGACAAACTCATGGGGCAGTATCAGAAGGACATGTCTCAGAACCTTGACGCACCAAACATGTTGTCAAGGATTAACATCGCCCAGATGCTTCTCAATCACCCGCAGTCCGTTCTTATTAGTGCAGAACGCCGCGAGGAGGCCCTACAGTCCACGCTGGACGGTGTTTTGGACTTCGGTGGGTCGGAACTTGCCCGTCGCCTGGTGGAGTCCGTAGGCAGTCCAGCCTTCTTAAAAGCGGAGTGCGAAAAACTAGACGTTCTTCGAGAGATCCTTGAATTGAACGACGGAAAGTGCATTGTATTTACGTCAATGAACGCTACACTGATCCCACTGATCAGTAACGCTTTAACAGAATGGGGATTTGATCACGTTGTGTACCACGGTTCTCTCTCAACTAGAGAAAAGCAAGAGGCGGAGGATCGTTTCAAGTCTGATTCTAACTGCAAGATATTCGTATCATCGGATGCTGGATCCGATTCGATTAATCTCGAAATAGCCCGAATGGTTGTTCATTATGATATGCCGTGGAAATGGTCCACGCTTATCCAGCGTCAGAACAGGGCGCATCGCATCACCTCTGACCACGACCATGTTCGCTATTACACCCTGATGTTTTCGAATACGGTGGAAGAGCGCAAGCGCGATAAGATTCTGCTGAAGGAGCAGTTTCACGATGCTGTTCTTCGTGGCTCTGTTGCTGAGATATCTGGCGGCGCAAGGCTTGGCAAGAAGGAACTCAAGTACATCTTGTTCGGAAAGTAAGCGTCTGCTATTCTGAAGATCTCGGGCGACGGTACTGGTTGACCACGCGACTCTTATATGGTTGTAGGCAAGGTTCGATTCCTTGGTCGCCTATTAAATAAAAGGAAATCAATGAGTCTCTGGTCTTTGTTTCTAAACAATACGGGTAAAAAGATAGACAAATGGGCGCATTATTTCCCCGCCTATGAGTCGCATTTTTCGCGCTTTGTAGACACCCCCATCTTGTTTATTGAGATCGGTGTTCAAAATGGTGGATCTCTTCAGATGTGGAAAAGGTATTTTGGTCCGCATGCAACAATCGTAGGTATTGACATAGACCCCGCATGTAAAGAACACGAAGAAGATCAGATTTCTGTTCGCATTGGAGACCAGTCTGATGTGAATTTTCTTTGCTCTGTGCTGGAAGAGTTTGGAACTCCCGACGTTATTCTTGATGATGGGAGTCACATTATGTCTCATGTCAATATGTCTTTTGCTTATCTTTATCCTCGCATTGCAGAGAACGGAGTATATTTTGTTGAGGATATGCACACCTCCTATTGGGAACACTATGACGGTGGACTTGAAAGGGAGGGAACTTTTATTGAGCAATCAAAAAAAATGATTGATGAACTTAATGCAGAATGTTCTCGCTCGATGACACCAACAGAATTTACAAAATCCACCGTCTCAATGAGTTTTTATGACAGTTGTGTTGTGTTTGAACGTGGCTCTAGCACTAGAGTAAACATGCAAACCCCTAAAGGAAATCAATGAACAAGATTATTATGTTTTTAAGCGAGAAGGTGTTTCGGTTTAGATATCAAGACCCACACACAGATACAAACGTGTGGGATGTCGGTATCTATGAAGACAATATGGATAAGATGCTCCGTGACGTTTTTATTATTGGGGCTTCTGTTGGCGGTGTGGTTGTCGCCTTGTGTGCCGCTGTCTGGTGGATGCTGTGAGCAGACCCAAGGGTGTGGAGTCTCCACCAAGTAGAGAGTTTGTTATCGGTAATCCCGCTCTGGAAACCGTAGGTCGGCGTGAGCGATTTTATGACTGGTCTTATCATGTGTGGAGTTTCCGCATCAGACGCGGCGGCAAAATAGAACTAGATCTTGATGATAAGACTTTAAACTGGCTGCAAGAAATAGGCTGGATACATCAAGTTAAAAAGGAGTGGTTCATGACGCGCAAAGGCAGTCATGAATTCAATCAGTTCTTGAGAGAGGAGCGTGATCGAATTGGACAGCGAAAAAGAAAAGAAGATTAATGAGCACGAGCCGCAACACCGTCGTGCTTATGCTGCGATCTATGACGCTTTGACTCCAGACTCTATTGATGAACTGGCGAAGATGATTCGTGAACGTTATCCGCAGGTCACCATGGCAGCGCCGCAACGTGTCTGTCATTGGAAAGAAAACGGCGTTTGCTCTGACGCAAAATGTGAGAGCACACCATGCAGTGACGCCTACGATACTATTCTTCTTACCCTACGCAAGTCTTCGTAGAGTAATCGTAGAGGGCTATTGCGCTAGCGCATCCCACGTTGATTGAACGTGTGGATCCGATCTGTGGAATGTAGACAACGTCGCCTGCCCGCGCAAGAGCATTATTTGAAACGCCGATAGATTCCTGACCAAAGATCATGATGGTCTTCTTGGGCCACTTGTAATCTTTGATCGATCTAGCACCGTCAACGTTGTCGATGGCGACTATCCAGTGATCGGGGTGTGCAGCAAGAACCGTATCGAAACTTTCTGCGTGTCTAATGTGCTCGTACTTGTGCGTTCCGCAGGTGCCACGCCTATCGTATTTCTTCCGACCGACGATCCAAATACATTCGGGGAGGAAGGCGTTGCAGTTCCGTATGGCTGTTGCGATGTTGAAGTCATAAGCAAAGTTCTCGCACACCACAACCAACTCAGATCTACGAGTGTCGAGGTCTGCGGTGATCGCTTCGTGCTCCCAGTACTTGTACACGTCGATGACGTTCCGTCTATCTTCAGTCGAAGATTCTTCCAGTCCATTGGGCCACCTTGCATTGTTTAACGCGCTCATGTTTTTATCATATCAAAACAAAAGGGCGACAGACCGAAGTCTGCCGCCCCAGTGTTTCGAGATTAGGCTGTTGGGCCTGTAGCGCCAGTAGCGCCAGTAGGACCAGTGTTGCCAGTAGGACCAGTAGGACCAGTGGCACCGCGAGGACCGGTAGGACCTGTGACGTTAACGTCAACAGTCACCCAACGACCAGCCCACACGCTGCGAATATCTCGCTGAACTTTTGGATCAGCGATGTTCACAACTGTTCCACCAGCGACATTGCTGATCTTTGTGCTGCCGAGACGCAAAGGCTGACGGCCAATACGACGAATACGCACATATTCCGGAGTTGTGTCCGGTGTACCACTATCGTAATCTGTCATAAGATTACCTTTCTTGTTAGTCGTTCTCCGTCATGCCGAGGCAATTGGGTAGCGACAGTTCACCAATTACGGTCAGCAAACGGCTTAGAGTATGCGCTCTGCGTAGATCACAGATACTGAATTTTCTATTTCGTGCTGCATTGACCATACGGTGCTGTAGCCCAATCTCTTTAACATGATAGAGATATTCTCAAAAACATATGGATTGTGCGTTTCAATTGCGTAAGCCTTGGGGATTTTGAGAATGTCCGGTGGTACGTTGAAGAGGTATGCCTCGGCCCCCTCAATATCAGATTTCACAAGATCCGGCTGATGCCGCTGGATCAGGCTAGATATGTCATCCGGTCCAGAAATAGACATGACAACTTTTTCAATGCGAGGGTCTGTGTAGTTCTCTAGATCCCGTTCCTCCATGTCTACCGCCACAACTTTTGTTGCTCCATTGGCTATCCAGTAATCTGCTGTGGCGGGGTACGGCTGCTCTCCAACCCTTCCAAAGTCACCCGCCCCAAGATCAAGGACGGTACGATCCTGAACGTTTACACCGGGCCAATGGAGGTGTGGCTCTTCGTTTTGAAATGTTTTTACCCTATATTTTTCTGACGGATATGTTTCAACCCCATGATATTTAATTCCTGAATTGTGTAATTGGTAGAAATTGCCGCCGTTTGAGCCAATCCAAAATTCTCTGAATACGCGACTCTCGGGGTCGTCATTCATATCCAAGTAGGAGTGATTAAGACCCCTGATATGTTCGGAGTTTGCCCACCAGAAATTGCCAGAAAAGTGCGGATAGAATCCGTAGTGGCAATCGTCCATAAAATTACAGCCGACAGCGTCATGTTTATCCAATAGATCGATACACTCTTGCCACCCCTCAATGCAAAAGTATTCCATCATATTTCGCCAGTCAGTCATCTCTTGACTGGGACGAGAAATCCCTTTGGTATGCATGTAGAGAATCTTCGCGTCGTTCTCGTTTGCATACGCAAGTAGAGACTTGAGTGTGTCTGATTCCTCCATCAAAGGATTTGGGTTAACTTCTACCCGCACTATTGAACTCTCAATTGATGTTTCACCATTAACTCCAAGGTGAATGTGATCTGCCGCGTCAAATAATCCAGAAGATTTAAGCAATCCAAATTGATCCTTAAACAAAGATAGCCAATCTTCGTGCTGATACACATGGTAAAACACTGCAACTTTCATGCTGCTATTATATCAAACTTATATCGTGACTACGCTTCATTAATAAATTCGCAATTCCAAGCGTTAGGTTGCGAAAAAAGATCAAAAGATGTTTTTGGAATTATTAGATCCGCATACGCTTGAATTGTTTTGCCTAGTTTGGAGTCTCCATAGAATTGTGCCAATGCATTCCAAGACCTTTTGTCTCCCGGGTCCTCGCCACAAGCCTTAAGAAGCCAACCTTCTCTATTTTCAGGATCTAGTTCTGACAGGGCAATCATTGACATTGTTTTTTCTGCCGACCAGACGGTAGAAGATAGAGACAAATGCCTTCTGAACTCTTCTCTTGCGGCATTTGTTTCTCCGGCCTTAAGAAGAGCATGAGCATAATAAAAAGCATTACGATTATCATTAGGATCTTCTTCAACGCTAAGTTTAAGAAGTGGAAGATACTGTCCCCTACTTTTTGTACTATCTGGATAATGATGAATCTCAACACTACACCATTCTTGAGTTTCTACAATACTAGATTTAAGTACCTCGTGAACAGGATGCTTCCACTCATAATAATTACGAGCATGAATCTTATCGCCACCATACACAAGACCCTCACTACCATCCTCATTCCAAGACCAAACATATTTATAACGAGGACGAGTAATACCAAGATCGTGCATCTTTTGTAATTCCTCGCGCCACCCCGGAAGAAGAACCTCATCCATATCAAGCGCAATACAATAATCAATATCCTTAGGCAACGCCTTTAAAGCCGCATTACGAGCCTTATCAAAACGCCAAGGATCAATCTTAATTTTTTGAACCGCACAACCACGCACTAACGCTTCTCCAACAGTATCATCTGTAGAACCAGTATCCGTAATAAGCCAATAATCCGCATCTCGACAAGAATCATACCACTTATCAACAAACTGTTCCTCATTAAGAGCAATAGTATAAACAGCAACTTTCATTAATACTCCAAAAACTATTCGACAACAGTATCATTATACATAACTACATGATCACCAACAGGATGAATATTATCTAAATGCGCTTCCCACTTATGTAAAGGACAAGTAGCCATAGAAAGTTTAGTTTTCCACTTCATCTTACAACCACACTCCATACAAATACCTAATTTTAATGAAGGACAAGCATCACAAATACTAAGTCGTTCCGTTACAACTTCTTCAGGCGCTTTAGGAACCTCTTTACGCAACATATCCCAAGGACGGACATTATCACTCATTATAACCCCTTAAATAGTATACCTAATTACAACAATTCCAGAACCACCAGCGCCACCAGCATTAGAAGCCGAATGACCACCAGCACCACCATTACCAGTATTAGCGCTACCAGCAGTACCAACTCCAGCAGTAGTACGACCAGTACCACCAACACCATAAGTGGCTAACCACCCAACATAACCAGCACCACCAGTACTACCACTAGCCGCTCCAGCAGCCCCACCACCGCCACCGCCAGCAGCCGCACTAGGAGCAGCAGCCCCAGCAAAAGAACCATTACTACCACCAGTACCACTATTAGCAAAAGGCGCAGTAACACCACCGCCATTACCTCCAGCAGCAGAATAAGTAGCCCCGCTTACAATAGCAAAACTACTACTTGTGCCAGCACCACCAACACCACTAGCAGTATCTCCTGTAGTTCCCGAACCAGCAGTACCAGCAGTACCTAAAGTAATAGTAGCACTTGCTCCTTGTGCTAAAGACAAAGAAGAAACAAGATTTTTAACTCCGCCAGCACCCGCACCACCAGCACGAGCGCCAGTAGTAGTAGGATTACAATTATAAGGGTTACAGTTATAAGGATTGCAATTGTGAGGGTTACAGTTATAAGGATTACAAGAATAGCAATAACAACAATCAGTACACCAACTACAATCACCTCCGGTGCAAGGACCTACAAAACAAGCACAACCACCATCACCATAACAGTTACAACCTTCAAACTCTTCATACAAACAAGTAATACAACAAGTTCCATAACAAGTATCGTAACAAGTCTGATAACAAGTCTGATAACAAGTAGCATAAGTTCTAGCATCAGAACCACCAGCGCCACCACCACCCGCACCAACAACTAAAACATCACAAATAAGAGTACCAGAAGGAACAGTAAAACTACCATTAGAAGTAAAACTATGATAACGATAACCCGCAGCCTCACTAACAGTACCACCAGACCCATAACTACCAGCATTAGCAGACGAAATAATACCATAATTATTAGGCATTATGCGGCCCTCAAAGACTTATAAACACTAAACTTAATAGGACCACTAATAATAATATTACTAACAGTAGCATTAAAAGCATAAGAACGAACAGGAGTAGAGTTTTCTTTATTAGAAAGATCCTGAGTAAGAGCAAAATAAATTTTAAAAGAAGGATTATAACGAATAAAATCAGAAGCACTAAACATAATACTATCATCATTTTTAGTAATAATAAAATCATAAGGATTAACATCATCCATACTAGTTAACTTATCACAAGAAAACTCAACATAATACAAATCATCTACCCTAAAATTATCATAAAAAGGCACATCAGAAAAAACAAAACTCTCAAAATTAGAAACAAAATCATCCATTAAAGAAACAGAAGAAACTTCTTTAAACCCAACGTAATCATCATACTTATTCCAAGTATTATTCTCAAAAATATAAACATAATTATCCATACTAACAAAAACCATAGTACCATCAGGCGCATTTGTAGGAAGATTATTAAAAGACTCAACAATACTAAACATTATAATCCTTTAAGCACTTAAATCGCCAACAAGCGACCAAGTATCAGTAGCAATTTTAACAAGAGTAGCACCAGAATACTGAGCGCGAAACTTAGATCCCGGAGTAGAACGAAAAGTAACGCCAGTACCACTAACAGTAACTTGTCCAGCACCGGTTTGCAAAAGATCAATACGAGTACCAGTAGAAAAAGCAACACTAGCATTAGTAGGAACAGTTAAAGTAAACGCCGTAGCCTTATTAAGAACAAGGAGACTACCAGCATCCCCAAGAACAAGCGTATAATCAGCCGTTTTATCTGCGCTTACCGTCTGAGCGGTTGCGAATGTTCCCGACGCCCCAGTCGGTCCAGTCACCGAAGGTCCAGTTGGACCAGTTGGACCGCTGGCACCATTTGAACCGTTTGCGCCCGTAGGTCCAGTTGCGCCGTTTGTGCCCGCAGGACCTGTTGGACCGGTAGGAGACTGCGATGTAAGAAGATCCCACGAAGAACCTGTGTATGTCCATGTGGTTGAACCTACAGCGTAGGTATTGCCGGGAGAAGGAGAGTTGGGAAAATCGATAGCCATGTCTATTTATTATGTTGTTGGAGAGGAGGCACTATCTGTGTTTGGGTTGGGTTAGATGCTGTTTCTGTAGCCGTAAACACGCAAATTACCACTAAGAGTGCCTCCAGCGCCATTAAAAATACTAAATCCATCATAAGAAGTTGTAACAGACATAGCCCCACCAATATAATCAAAGTACGATTGTGGCGATACTGGGTTAGGAAGAAAACCATAATAAGTTGTTCTATAAGATAAAAACGGCTGTAATATTTCAAAAGTTACAGGCATATTAGCATAATTAACGGTATCCATAGTATGAACAAGAAAAGATGTAGTTGTCCCGCCAGAGTTAACAGAACTAGTAATAGCGCTTCCACTATAACTATTTAAACCAGCATAAGTATAGTTAGAACTACTATTATCTGTACCAGATGATCGCATTCTAAGACCCATAGAGCCGTTAACAGAGTTATTAGTCATATTAATAATTAATTTATAATTATCAAAAGTACTAGTAAACATACCAT
>Ga0194048_10000768_pt1 | contig 15707 bp, 7 predicted proteins | sample JunL225m_MetaG_FD_161685 | JGI IMG/M metagenome (GOLD analysis project Ga0194048, IMG submission 161685) | Anoxic zone freshwater microbial communities from boreal shield lake in IISD Experimental Lakes Area, Ontario, Canada - Jun2016-L222-5m | ecosystem: Environmental > Aquatic > Freshwater >...
CCAGCCTTCATACTTGCGCTCATATAGTGTGGGTACAACAGTGATGCGCTTGCCCAGAGCATTGTTGATGCAATCGGCGTTAACAACATAATCCATTGCAATGTTGGCAACCTTGGGGATCCACTGTGAACCACGTCCACGGCTAAGGTGATCGTAAGCACAATGCAGAAGTTCATGACAGAACAGGAACATCATCTGTCCGTTGTCCAGCATATTGATAAACTTTGAATTGTAATAGAAGTGCCTACCGTCGGTAGCAGCCGTTTCCAGCCAGCTATCGCCATTGACAAGTTTAAGTCGCATTGCCAGATTACCGAAAAAGCCATGCTTAAGCACAAGTGCGACACGGGCGCCCAAAATAGCTTCACGAGCTTTTGCGTCCAAAATGGGATCAGTTTCCTTCATAATGAATGACTTATGTTTGGATTTGGTAGCAGTATTGGACATTTGACCAGCCATTGTAGACTCCTTCGCTATGTTTATATAATAGCAGAATATAAGAAAGAGTCAACCTATTAAATTTGAATAAATATCTTATAAATTGAGGATCTATAATGGCCACACAAGTAATCTCCGTAACAGGCACTAGCCAAGCTACTAATGCAATCGCAGCCGACAAGGTTAAGGTAGTGACAGGTGGCGCCAGTGCATTTTATGCTGTTGGTACTTCACCTGTTGCTTATTCAGCAAATTGTGAAATTCTCCCATCCAATACTGTTAGATATATTAATATGCAGGGTGTAAACAATAAGTTAGCATTCATTCAGGGCAGCGGTACCGGTAATGTTAGCGTTACCCCATGTGCTACAATTGGTTCATAAGGAACGATGATGAATCCACAAGACCTCATTAGAAGCATTATGACAGCATTGGACAACATTGGTTCTGATGAACAGCCACAAATGGGTGAGCCAGAACAGGAACCCAAGCAGGATGGTGGCATTACTAAAGTCGAAGTACCATCAATGGCTATCTTAACTCCAGTTAAAGTTGACAATACAGTCAGCACAGACGGCACTGCTGTTAGAGGTATGTTTCCAGCGCCAGAACATGCCAAGTCTGAAGAGCCAGCCAGTGATTGTGGCTGTGGTGCAGAGCCTGAAGCAAATGACAACAAGCCCGATGAACTAGAAATGATTAAACGATCAGCAGGAATCTCCCGTCCTCCCCAAGAGTAATAAATATTAATAATAAGGTGAGAACATGCGGGCTGCTGAGTTTATACAAAAACTTGTTAAGATGGTAGATGCTATGGATAAGCAGACAACTGCGGCTCCCCCACAGCAGATTGTCATTAACATCAACGGTGGAACAGCCTCAGTAACAGATACTAATGCGATTAAACCATCTGGTGAACCAGTGAAGGATCCAGCTGATAGAAAAGGATCTGATGGCAAAGTCAAATGGACTCCTCCTCTACAACAACAATTAGATACTATTAAGACTGATGTAGCCAAGAATCAAGCAGATCCTGCTACCATGATGAATGATCCTGCCATATTAGGACACTAATATGTCCCAGAAGTTCTTCCAGGAACTAGTAACAAGCAGAAAGAACTATCCCGGCGGTGATGGTATAGTTGGTCAAGTTGGCCGACTATGGTTTGAAAATGAAACAAATAGTATTAGATTAAGCGATGGCGTTAGACCCGGTGGTCGTATTATTACCAATGGTGTTTGGTATAACAATGATACTAATAGTCTCATGTGGACTGATCCAGCTACCAATATTGAATATGTCATTGCATCAGCAGGACCAAGAGCAGCAAATCAACTAACAAATGGAACTGTTTCTTTAACATTAAATGAAGATGGTTCAGTTTCATTTCCCAATTATACATTCCCTGCAGAAGATGGACTGCCTGATCAAGTTTTAGTAACAGACGGTGCTGGCACATTAAGCTGGCGTGATCAAACAGGTGGGGGTGGGGGTGGCAACAGTAATGTATCAATCAGTGATACAGCACCCACTAATCCTGCTGTTGGTGATCTTTGGTATGACAGCACATCCGGCAGAACATATATCTACTATGATGGCGTATGGGTTGATTCTAATCCCACTGGTACGGCAAGGGTTACAATCAGTGAAACTCCTCCTCGTCGTCCAACAGTTGGCGACCTATGGTATGATAGTGTTGGTGGCGTCACTTATCTTTATTATCAAAATCAATGGGTTGATTCAAATCCCATGGGTGATTTCAGAGTTAAAGTTAGCAGTAGCCCACCTAGAAAAGCAGTAACAGGTGACTTATGGTATAATACTGCTGAACAAACAACTTATGTTTATGTTGATGATGCTTGGACAAATACTAACCCAACTGCTCGCGGGTTTAGCGGCGATTATAATGATTTAACTAATAAACCTGTACTGGCAAATGTGGCATTATCCGGTGATTATAACGATTTGACCAACAAGCCAAATCTTGGTCCCGTGATAAATAAAATAACAGATGTTCCTGACGTCTATACAGGTGGAGCGGGTATGCCAATGTTACAAGACGGTGTTACTTTAATTTATTCTGCAGGTATGACACGGTGGGAAACTAAACCAATTGATACAGTACAAATAAACTTAAATGGCGGAGAATATTAATGTCAGCACCCGGTTCAATTATTAAGATTAAACGCTCGCCTAATGTAGGGGCGCCCGCCACACTTGCACAAGGCGAAATGGCCTACAGCTATGCGGCTGGTGGCTATAACTTATTAGGTGATAGGTTATTCATTGGTACTGGAGCTGAAAGTACTGGTAACGCTGCGGATCATAGTGCCATTGGCGGTCTTTATTATACAAGATTAATTGATGCCAGTATCCCAGGCACACTTACTACAAATGCCAATAGCGTTCCAGTATTGAATTCATCTGGTAAGATTGACAAGTGGTATGCTGGTAACACATACATCTATGACAATGTAATTACAACTACTGCCACAAATGGTAACTTAAGTCTTGATCCAAATGGCACTGGCATGGTTAAGATTGCTGGTACATGGACACTTCCTCGCAGTGCTGGCACAAACAATTATATTCTTAAGACAAATGGCAGCGACACTGCTACATGGTCACAGGGCACAACATATATCGGTACCACTGCTGTTAATCTGTATAATTCAAGCGGCGATGTTGGCACATTAAATTCTGTTAATTTAAACGGTGGCAATTACAGTGGAAATTATGTAAAAGTTAGCGATATTGGATTTGGTCCAGCACTTGGTACTACTAACAGTGATAGTGCTGTTCGTATTGAAACTGGTGCAAGTGGCACAGTAAATCATACTTGGTTATTCAATGCCAATGGTACTACAACATTCAATAGTGCTTATACATTACCTGCTGCTGATGGTAGTTCTAATTATATTCTAAAGACTAACGGATCTGGCGCAGTTTCATTTGCTGAACCCAAGATCTATATTGGTACTACTGCTATTGATTTGTTCAATAGCAGCGGTACAACTTCAAGTCTGGCTGTTGATATCAGTGGCAAGGCAACAACTGCTGGAACAGCAGATAAAGTTGCTAATGCTTTAACTGCTGGCACTGATATATCATTTAGTTCAGGTACAACATATGATGGTAGTGCTGCTATTACTATTAATGATAATAGCACATTAAATTCGGTTACTGGTCGTGGTTACTCTACTACAAACGGAATTACTGTTGGTAATATTTCAGTTGGCACTGGCGGCACAATTTATAAGTTGCCAACAGCAGATGGCGCCGCTGGTTATATTATAAAGACTTATGGCAATGGTATTGCATATTGGTCATCAGCAACTGCTGCTCAAGTTCAAAGTGATTATACACAAACTGATACAGGTGCTATTGATTATATTAAGAACAAGCCAAATCTAGCTGTATATGCTACTTCGGCAAGTCTTGCTACAGTTGCTACTAGTGGTGCTTATAGCGACTTAACTGGTAAACCAAGTCTTGCTACAGTTGCTACCAGTGGTGCTTATGGCGACTTAACTGGCAAGCCAGATCTAACTGTATATGCTCTCTCATCAAGTCTTGCTACAGTTGCTACAAGCGGTAGTTATAACGATTTGATCAACAAACCAATACTTGCTGCTTACTTAAATGTATTAGGTGACAGCGGTACTGGTAATGTTGCACTATTAAATGACAGTATTGACTTTGTTGGTCTTGGCCCAATCTCAACTTCTATTACTAGAGCTGGTAATATTGTTTCAGTCAGTTCAAATATTGCTTATGCTACTACTTCAATTATTGGTGTTGCTTCATTTAGTTCTTCTAACTTTGATGTTACAGCTGGTGCAGTTAGTCTTAAAGCAGGTGGAATTACAAACGCCAGTCTTGCCAATAGCAATGTTACTATTGGTAGTACAACAGTAAATCTTGGTACTACTGTAACTGCATTTGCTGGTCTTACAAGTTTACAAGTTGGTAACATTAAGATCTACAGTGACAATCAGATTACAACTCAAGAAACTAATGGTAACCTTAATCTTTTTGCAAACGGCACTGGTGTTATCGATGTTCACAGCGCAAGAATCTCAAGCGTTGGTACACCAACGCAGCCATATGATGCTGCTACTAAGAATTACGTTGATGCTGTAGCCAGTGGATTACATGTTCACAGTCCTGCTAAGGTAGCAGTATCTGGCACATTAGCAACACTAACAGGCGGCACAGTAACTTATAATAATGGTACTGCTGGTGTTGGTGCAACGCTTACATTACAAAATGCAATCACTACTATTGATAGCATGACATTTGGAACTGAGTTTACCTCAGGCGACAGAATCCTTATTAAGGACCAAGCTGCTACACTACAAAATGGTGTTTATACCATTAGTGCAAATGGTAAAGTACTAACTCGTGCAACAGATTTTGATAGTTCATCCGCTGTTAATGGTGGAGACTTTATATTTGTAGTAGAAGGAACAAATTACGGATCAACTGGTTGGGTGCAAACAACAGATACAGTTTCAATTGGAACAGATCCAATTGTATTCAGTCAGTTTGCTGGCGCTGGTACTTATTTGGCAGGTACAGGCCTATACTTAAACGGATCAACATTTAACGCTAATGTAAACAGCACAAGCGGCGGTATTGAAATTGTTTCCAATCAATTCCAACTAAAGTCAACACTTGCTGGTAACGGTTTAACTTATACAACCGGCGTTCTTGATATTGGTGGAACAGCTGACAGAATTACAGTAGGTGCTGATGCGATTGATATTGCCAGCAATTATGTTGGTCAGTCAAGCATTACAACATTGGGTACAATTACAACTGGTACTTGGAACGCCACAACTATTGGCACTGGTTATGGTGGCACTGGTCTAACTTCATATACTGCTGGTGATATTCTATATGCAAGTGCTACTAACACTCTAGGTAAGATTGCTAAAGGCACTGATGGACAAATACTAACAATGGTCAGTGGTATGCCAGCTTTTGCAACTTTAGATGGTGGCACATATTAAACAATAAATATGACGTCATCAAAGGCGTCATATGTCCTCTACAATTAAATTAAGACGCAGCAGTACTCCCAGTAGTATACCATCTACTGCGTCATTAGCCAACGGCGAAGTTGCTCTCAATACAGTCGACGGTAAGTTATTTTTTAAGAAAACTGTTGCTGGTATTGACAGTATAGTTGCGCTCCAGCAAATAAATGCTGGTATTGGAGTTGTTATTGATACTGGCGGGAACGTCAGTATTGGACAAGATGTTGGCACATCAGCAACTCCAACCTTTAGCGGCGCTAATATAAGTCCAAATGGATTTCCCAGTAGTCTAACAGTCAATTCAAGTGGGCAAGTTAGTATTGCAAATACACTTAAATTGTATGGTACAATAACTGACACGTTAAATTCCACTGGCTCCAATTATCAAGTATTAACTTCAACAGGCTCGGGTGTTCGTTGGAGAACTCAAAGTGGTGGCGGAGGCGGAGCAGCTCTTACTGTAAGAAATACTCTGGGTGCTAATGGTACTGTTTCAACAGAAGTAACCAATGTTTCTGGTATAAATTTTGATTTTAATACAGGTATGAATGTTGCTGATCAAGGCGACGGCAATGTATTTGTCAGTCTTGGGTCAAGTTTCAAAACAATTAGGGTTGCTGGTCAGAGTAATGTTGTAGCAGTAGGCGAAGATACACTTGATCTTATTGCAGGGTCTGGTATTGCTCTTGCTACTAATCCATCAGCGCCTAAATCAATAACAATTTCTACTACAGGCGGTAGTGCGCCAATTAAAACATTTAACATACTTGGTGATTTTGGACTGCTAACTGGTACAGCACGTTTTTACCCTGTACAACAAGATACTGTAAGATCAGTTATTATGAGTGTGGCAGGTATTGTGCAACAGGACCTAATGGTTGGCTTATATCGAAATAATCAATTTTTACAATTCTTTACTATAACTGCTGGTACAAACTATACCAAATATAGTAATTTAAACTATATCATACAAACAGATGAATCATATACAGTTAGTGTTGTAGCGGGTAATGCCACGAATTTATCCATGGCATTATTCAATATCAATCTGTAATTTGATTCGCTGTATAAATATAATAAACAAGCAGCATTCTGTCTGAGGAGATTTATTAATGGCAACGCTTAACGAACTTGGAAGAAATAGTTCTTCAGTAACATACGGTCCATACGCAACTGGACAGGACCTATTTCCAACATTACAGGCCGTAGATACATGGTTTAGAAACGATACTTGGCAGGGTACTGCCGTTGCTTCAAGCACAACACTAACTGGTACTGGTACGATTTGGACTACTCAGGCACGTGCAGGTGATTATATCATCGTAGCAGGTCAACAGCGTATCGTTGCTGCTGTTGCTTCAGATACTTCAATGACAGTAACAGTTGCGTTTAATCCAGCAATTACTGTAGCAAGTTTAGTTCGTGTAGTAAGCAGTGTCCAGCCCACTCAGACAGCTGGTTATGTAAGCTATATTGCCAGAGGTTCAACAAACGGTGTTGTTTCAACAACTGCTGGTTCTGCTACTGTTACTGGTGTTGGCACATATTTCCTCGCAGAAGCAACTAACTCAGTTGCTACAACAGCAATGACTGGTACTGTTGCGATTGATACGAACGGTACAATTACTGGAACTTCAACTGTATTCTCTACTAGTGCCCCAACTAACAACAGCTTGTATCCAGGTGATAGCATTGCAGTTACAGCAAACGGTGCTATTTTTTACTTTATAGTTAATACTGTTGCAAGTGATACTTCAGCAACTGTTACTATCCCTCCAACTACTGCTATTGCAGGTGGTGCTACAATTGCCAAGGCAACAAACGGTGTAACTGGTCGTTCAATACAGATCAACGGACGTACTAGAACAATTACTGCTATCTCAAGCAATACCTCAATGACTGTTAACTACGCAATGGACTTCACTGACAGCGCAATGCGCTATAAGGTTTATCCACGTGGTACAATTTCAAATGCCACTGCTGCTAACGGTACACTATATGGCACAACTTCAGCAACAGCATCTGCAAGCACCTCACTAACTATTGCTGGTACAGTAACTGGTCAGTTGATGCCAGGTATGTTAATTTATGGTGCTATTGGTACCATTCCTGCAGGTACTACAATTACTAACCAACAGTTTGCTTCTGGTGCTGCAACTGTGTCAACTACAGCAACTGGCACTATTGGTCAGAACACATTGTCACTTTCTTCAGCAACCAGCGTCGTAGTTGGTCAGATTGTTCAAGGCAACGGTGCTGCACTTGCTGGTATTAGTGCAGGCACTTACGTTGTATCAATCAGTGGTACTACTATTACACTAAGTCAGAATATTGCCGCAGGTTGGACTAACACTACTGTTTATTTCTATACTCCAGGTGGTGCAGGAACTTACACTACTAACAATGCTACTACACTTGCTGGTGTTCAGATTTATTTCAGCACAGTACAGGCAACTGGTGCTAACTGGTTCTGGGATCTGGGTTATAACAATGTTAACTCGACTACCAATACTCCGTATATGCAACAGACAAGTCAGTTGGATCAGGTATGGTTTGGTGACGAAGTTAGAACATTAAACTTCAGTACATATTCAGGTGCCTTGACTTCAACTAACACATTATATGCTTATACAACTGACTACACCGGCTTCAGTGGTACAGCAGTTGGTGCAGTTCGTCAATTAATGTACCTGCAACCATTTAGACGTGAAGATTCTTATATTAATATGAACGTATATGGTACTGCGGCTGCTGTACTTTCAGACTTGCGTGTTGGCGATGACTTAATCATTGACGGCACTGAAGTAACAGTTACAGCATTGGTCAGCAATACACAGTTCAAAGTTGATAAGGATTTTACACATACTACTGCTAACAATTCTGGTGGTACTGCTACTGCTTCACCAACTTACTCAAGTGGTGGTGCTCCTGCTGCAACAACCTTTGTTGTAAATAGTGCATCAAACATTATTATTGGTCAGCTGATAACTGGTACAGGTCTTCCTCAAGGTACATATGTAACCAACTTGTCATCAACTACAGTAACAGTAAGCAATGCTTTCACTGTTCAGGCAGTTGGTACATACAACTTCTATAACGGCACTTCATTCTACAAGAAGTTAAAGCTACATGGTTATACATTGGAAGGTACTCGTGAAGGCGGCATTGGTTTCAATGCTCCAACTAGTCAGATGCCAGTTTATACAACTTCTTCAACTGGTTCTACTACTAACTTAACTGTAGCAGCAACATTAACTGGTACTATTTTACCAGGTATGCAGATATTACCAACTGGTGCTACTGGTATCTATGCACCAACTACTACAGTATCTGGTTTAACATACATCACTAACCAACAGTATTCAACAGGTACTCCTACTATCAACAATACTGCAACAGCAGGTGTTGTTGGTACTAACATTCTTACAACATCAGGCACACAGACTGGTACTATTACAGTTGGCATGATTGTAACTGGTAACAATGCTGCAATTACTGGTATCCCACCAAGCACATATGTTCTTAACATTACTGGTTCATCACCTAACTTTACTATTACACTAAGCAATAACATTATTACTGGTTTTGTCACTGGTACTGTTTACTTCATTGCTCCAGGTGGTATTGGTGTTTACACTACTTCATCAGCAACTACTATCTCAGCTACCAACCTTGGCTTTATTATGCCACAGACTGGTAAGTTTACACAGTCAACTACAATGTTTGCAACTGCTGGTACATCTTACCCAATTGGCACACAGTCAATTGTTGTTGCTGCTGCTCCAACGATTGGTCAGTATAACTTTGTTAAGATCAGTGGTGCTGGCGGTCCTGCAATCCCACTAAGTGGTCAGGTAACTTATATTTCAACATTTGTTAACGGTGCTAATACTGCATTTACAACACAGCTACATATTGGTGCTGAAATTGTTGTTGGTGGACAGTATCTAACAGTTGTGAATATTATCAGTGATACTCAGTTGATTGTGGCACAGACTGCAGGTAACTTCCCAATACAGTTTGCAACACCAATTTACAGAAGTGTTCCACTTTACACTTATGCACTTTCAACTTCAACAACTACTATCAACTTAGCTACTCCTATCAAGAATCACTTATATTCTACTCAGGCTAACCCACCAATGGTATATTTCCCATCCACTGGTGCAGACTTCTTAGAGTATGTATACAGTACAACTAACTACAGTGCAGAACAGGGCACAGTAACACTAAGAAACCAGTCACTTGATCGTAAGTATGTTGGTTTTAGAATCTGGCCTCTATTCCAGAGCACTAATGCTGCTCCAACTAATACTTCTGCTATCGCATCAGCATTCGGTGCATACGCAACTCCAGTATATGAGCGTTGGGCTGCATCATATGGACAAGCACATGGTGTTGGTATTAACCAAGCTGATCTAAGTGGTGGTACAATGTCTTGGGGTTATCAGGCAACTACTACTCAGACTACAATTATGCCAGTAGCTGGATCACTTACAGCAGCAACTACAGGTGGTATGGGTATACAAGGACTAGCAACTGGTTATCCAAACCCTGTAACAGCAGTAACAGCAAGTACGGTAATGGGTAGTGCTAACTCCTCATACACTGTAACAACCAGCACCATTGGTGCAATTGGTACTCCAGCACCAATTGCTGCTTCACTGTATGGTGTTTATGACATTACAGCAATGACACAGATTTCAGGTGGAACATTGTTCTTGTTTGGAACTAATCGCTACCTTGCAATCCAGGGCAGAAGCAGTGCTAACATTCAGACACAGTGGGTAGGATGCTTGGAATTCGAACGTGCGCAGCCAGAAGACGCAAGTACTGGTCTTGGATCAACAAGTGGTGTTACATTTGGTGGTACACAGTATGGCGGTCTACAGTTAGCACAAGGTTCTGCTCCACCATTAACATCTGGTTTCCCAGGCTTCAACCAGACAATTCAGTTTACTTCAGGTACTGCTCCTTGGCCTTGCTTTGCTTACTTTAATGGTAATAGAATGCCAACAGGCGCACAACAGATCCCAACATTACCAAACTTAGGTACTACTAACTATCCAGTGCATGGTTGTGTATTAAGCTGCCCAAGAGTACGTAACTCAGCAGGTGACTTGGTTGGTTTTAATGCTCACATTTACTCAGCACTAACAGTAACAACCGGACGTTGGGGACATATAATGGAAATAGGTAACTATGGAACTTATACTCCAGCATACACCAACGCCAACGTAACCGCTACTTCCAACAACTTAACTAACGTCGCTAACGCTATACCTCAGATACACATGGGACAGATTATTCCTGTGTATACTAACGTGTATAACAGCAAGCGTTTCATGTTTAGTCCAGTGGTTGTGCTTGGTCCTGCATATGATCCTGACGTAAGAGGACGTATATATGGATTGAAAGTATTACCAAGTGCATTGGGAACTTTGATGGATACTGTATCAATTACAACTGATGGCAGCTACTTCTACAACACCAGCTTCTCAGCAGTTGATCACTGGGTATTAACTACTCCTCCAGCAGCAGTGGTTTATGCAAGTGCGTATCCTGGACAGTCAACGGTAGTAACTAACCGTTGGACATTGACTCAGAATACTCCTCAGATTCAGCAGTCATGGAGAAGCTTGGAAGATACTGGTACACAGGCATCATCCACTTCTACTACATTCACTAATAACTTCCGCTTTGCGTTGCCAGCTTAATAAAAGACTGAGAAAAACGGCTACTTTAAAATAGTAGCCGTTTTTTCAAGGTAAATATTAATATGGCAGCAACAGTATTCCCGGCACCCGGCGCAGGCTCTGGATCTATACAATGGAACTTGTATAGCAATACAACAACTGCTTCTAGTACTGCTTCCACCGTTACAATAACTGGCACTACTAGTAATTCTTGGGTTGGTACAACTCCCATAGTTAATAGTGGTACTGGCCAGTTTGCCAATAATACCATTATTACATCAGTTGTGAATAGCACTTCATTTACTGTTAATTTGACGCCAACTATTGCATTATCCAGTGCCAATATATCAGTTGCAATGGGATCAATGCAGGTTGTCACTGACAATAGTAGAACTGCTGGCAAATTACGTTCAGCAATAACAGTTAAGAATCCTACTCCACGTGATGCTGCTTCGTATACTACACCCAATGTTAAAGTTAAATTTCCATATTATACTACTCAGGTATTGTTTAGTCCAAACAGCAGCAATTTACAAAAACAAATTGAAGTAATTAAGAATCCTTCTGCTAATCGTGCTTATCTTAATAGTCCAAAGTTGAACGCAGCATTATCTGTCAGAAATCCTACACCTCGAGATGATATTGTTTGGGATCAGGCAAATTTACAAAAACAAATTGAAGTAATTAAGAATCCTACCCCAGGTGACGGCATTGTATATGATGCGTTTAATATTAACAAATGGAAAATGCCACCAAATGGGATGCAGCTATTCTTTCCACCCAGCAGCAGCAATTTAAGGAAGCAGCTGGAAGTATTCAAGCAGCCTGGCGCTATGTATGGTAACTATACACTATCACCATTTGCTAGTAATCTATGGGCGAATAAACTCAATTCAAACTTAACTGCTGTTGGACAACCAAGTCCAAAGTTAACTAATTATTCAACAGTTAGTTCTATAACAACAAGTGGATCAAACACATTACTAACAATTAATAATCCCTCCGCTAATATCAATTATATGAATAGTGGGCAGACTTATTATGCTACATTTAATGGTACTACACAGTATCTAACTGTACCATTAACTGGAAATCCATTAGATTGGGTCGCAAATTGGACATTTGAATGTTGGGTAAATCCTTTATCTCGTTCAGTGCAGGTAGATTTACTGTCTAGAGGTACTACAGGCGTAACTGTTGATTGGGGCGTGTATATAAATACATCTGGTAATTTTGCTGTCTACAATTATATTGGCGGTTTTATATTAACATCATCTTCTCTAGTTCCACTTAATACTTGGACACATCTGGCTGCTGTTATTTCGAATAACCAATTAATTTTATACATTAACGGGCAACCAAGCACACCAGCTACAGCAATAATACCAGCATCTACGGGTCAAGGAGACACCGCATATTTTATCAATGGCTTATCTTCTAGATTTTCAAATATATATCTTTCAAATCTACGTGTAGTGTCAAATAAAGCAGTCTATACTGGCAACTTCACTCCACTTGGTCCATTGAGCAGGACACAAACTGCTAGACAGAATGTCGCTGCATTAGGTGGCACTGAGACTAGTTTATTGGCATTACAATCTGCAACTGTCACAACTGATAACTCTGTTAATAACTTCACTCTTTCTAATAACGGTTCAATAGGAACACCAACCCAAAGCCAAGCATTGGGCACTGTTCCCGCAGTTAATGATTATGCCTTAATAACTGACACTGTGACAAACAACCAAGCACTTGTTCAGATAAATGGCGCCACAACTACTAGTGCCACGTCATATGTTATCTCTTTACCAACAGCTTCACTATCAAACTTAAATAGCTCAAATACTTGGGCATATTCTCTATGGGATCCTGAAGTATTCCAGCAGTCAAATGTTGTAACAAATACTCAGCCAGCCAATGCTCGTGAGAGATTATATTATTCAACTCTTGCTCCAGGTAGATATGGCAATTATATTCCATATAAGACAACACCAAGTCCAACGTCAACAGTAAATTACTTCAACACTGGAAAATTACGTTCAGCAATAGTTATTAAAAATCCTACTCCACGTGATGATGTTTTTTATGATGCTTTCAATCTATCAAAACCAATCGAAGTAATTAAAAATCCCACACCTCGTGATAATATTGCTTATAGATCAAATAACATTAATAGATGGAAAGTTCCGTATAGCACTGCTCAGATATTCTTTAGCCCAACTAGCAGCAGCTTACAGAAACGCATTGAAGTTGCTAAAAATCCTACAGCAAGTGATGCACAAAATTATAATATATTGAATGTTAATGTTACAATGTTACAAAGCACTGTTACTACTACACTAGCACCAACTAATGCTCGTGAGCGACTATACTATGCTAACCTTGTGCAAGGCAAATATGGAAGACCTTTCCCATATAAAGAACAGACAAGTGCATTAGCAAATAACTTGTTAACAAATAATATTAATAAAGCAAGATATAATTATTCAACTAATCCAGAACCAAGAGTTTATCGTCTTGGCAAGGCAACTGCTTTAACTAAAATTGCTAACCCAACACCACGTGATGATCTCGTATATGATGTTAATAATCTAAGAAAACCAATTGAAGTAATTAAAAATCCTGCACCACGTGATGCTATTATCTATGATGCATTTAATATCAGCAAGTATAAAGTTCCAGTATCTGCTGACATCAGCAGAGTAAATGCTGAGAGACTGTCAAACATTGCGACAAATTATTGGAAATATTTTGATAATTCAAATGCTGTTGCTGTTGGTACTGTAAATCCAAGAAATACAACAACAGCCACATCATTAAATCCACAGTCAACTAGTGGTTCAAATACTGTAATATCATTCCTTAAAGGCTCAACTCTTCAACCGTTTATTGGTGATTATGTATTACTGACTGATCAAGTGACTGGAAATCAGGCATTAGCAGTAACTATCACAGTAAGTTCTACTAGCAGCAGTGTCATAACAGTTCCAACAGCAAGTGTTTCTAATTTAAATCCTGCTAATCCTTGGACAATACAGTTTTGGGATCCTGAAGTATTACAACAAATAAATGTTAGAACAAATACTAGCACTGGTGTTGCTCGTGAGAATCTATACTATGCAAGATTAGCACCTGGGAAATATGGAGCATTCTTTCCAAATAAAACAACGTCAACCGGTCTAGCAAATAATATCTCATTGAGCAATATTCAGAAGAGATTGGAAATCTTCAAGAATCCTACTGCAAATGATGGGTTAATTTATGATGTAACTAACATTACTAAAGTCAAGATGCCTCGTGTTGCTAACCCAACTCCCACTGATGGGATAATTTATGATGTTAATATTCTGAAAAGAATGGAAATTCTTAAGAATCCTACTACAAATGATGGGATAATCTATGATGTTCAAAATCTTAATAAACTTACATTCCCATACTACAAAACTCAGTTATTGAATACTCCATTATCAAGTACAATAACAAAGAGAATCTTCTCAGTTAAGAATCCAACACCACGTGATGATCTTGCATATGATGTAAACAATGTCAATAAATTTAAAGTTCCAGCATTAAGCAGTTCAGTATTCTATTCGCCCGCTAGCAACAGATTAGAAGTTATTGACAGTGCGTACTGGAAATCAAAATCTTTCTCAAATGCTGTTGTTATTGGTCAGCAGAGTCCAAAAACAACAGCTACCATTACTTCAACATCTACTGGTACTAGTGGATCAAATACACTTATCAATTATCTAAACACTAATAATATTGCGCCAGCAGTTGGTGATTATCTATTAATTACAGATACTAGTAACAATACACAGACACTTGCTCCCATTGTCTCAACAAGCACTCCTTATACATTGACAGCAGGGCAAGTATTGTTCACAAACGGTACTGTGACTGGAACAGGCGGCGCATTTGTAAGCACAACTGCTAACCAGTCAGTATACAATTGGACTGCACCAGCAGGCATTTATAGCGTGTCGGTTGTTGCTGTTGGTGCTGGTGGTTCTGGTGGTAATGCTCCCCCAGCAGGCGGCGGCGGCGCATTAGCATGGGCCAATAATATTCCAGTAGTTCCTGGGCAAACTTATACCGTAAGATCAGGATTGTCAGGCGTTAACTCAACCTCTGGCACTGCAAGCACATTTACAGCAGGGTCGGTTACAGTTACAGCAGGTGGTGGCACAGGTGGTGATGCAGGAACTAGCGGTCCAGGCGGGCCAGGCGGAACTTGGTCTGTAACTGGTTTAAGTGCTGCATTGTATGGCGGTGGTAACGGCGGTAAGGGCGGCGACGGTGCAAGTTATAACTACGTAGGTGCTGGTGGTGGCGGTGCTGGCGGCTATGGCGGCAATGGTGGTGCAGGTGCTAAACCATTTCCAGGATTTGTTAATCCTACTGCTGCTGCTACAGGATCAGGTGGTGGTGGCGGTGGTGGTGCTAACGTATCAAACGCAGACGGCAACAGCGGTGGTGGTGGCGGTGGTGTTGGGCTATTGGGTACTGATGGCGGGCAAGGTTCCGCTG